>ERZ650306.1341-NODE-1341-length-13947-cov-6.996329_pt1 | contig 13947 bp, 10 predicted proteins | sample MGYA00376242_ERZ650306 | MGnify/ENA primary metagenome ERZ650306 (study PRJEB26733, sample SAMN07839244) | wastewater metagenome | biome: urban; feature: wastewater treatment plant; material: waste water | place: USA: North Carolina | collected 2016-03-31 ...
TATGCCGATTAAGCTCATGTGGAGTGTCCTCGGAATCGGTGTAGCAGTCAGTGTGAGCACATCGACATTGACCTTCATCTGCTTAATCTTCTCCTTGTGAGTCACTCCGAAGCGCTGCTCCTCATCGATTACCAAAAGCCCCAGATCCTTAAACTGCACATCCTTTGAGAGTATACGGTGTGTTCCGATGATGATATCAACCTCACCCTTTTTGAGCTTTTCTATCGTCTTTTTCTGCTCTGCTGCGCTTCTGAAACGGCACATCAAATCCACATTCACCGGAAAATCCTTCATCCTCTGCGAAAACGTATCGTAAATCTGCTGTGCCAGAATGGTTGTCGGGGCAAGATATGCCACCTGCTTGCTGTCCTGCACCGCCTTGAAGGCCGCACGGATTGCAACCTCCGTCTTGCCGTAGCCCACGTCACCGCAAATCAGTCTGTCCATTATTTTATGGCTCTGCATATCAGTCTTTGTGGCTTCAATTGCAAGAATCTGATCCTCAGTCTCATCAAAAGGAAAAAGCTCCTCAAACTCTCTCTGCCATACCGTATCCTCGCCGAAGGCATATCCGTTTTGCTGCTCACGCTGTGCGTACAGCTTCACCAGGTCTCCCGCAATCTGCTTTACCGCACCTCTGACTCTATTCTTTGTTCTGGTCCATTCCTGACCTCCAAGCTTGTTGAGCTTTGGTTTTCTGGCATCCTTTCCGGCATATTTTTGTATCATGTCAAGCTGGGTGGCAAGAATATAGAGATTGGAGCCACCCTGATACTCTATCTTGATGTAGTCCTTTACCTTTTTGTCCACCTCAAGCTTTTCAATGCCGCGGTAAATACCTAGTCCGTGGTTTTCATGCACTACATAGTCCCCCACCGACAAATCGGTAAAGCTCTGTATTTTTTCACCCTCATAGGTGCGGTGACGCTTCTTTTTCTTCTGCTGCGCCCCAAAAATATCTGACTCCGTAATCACGGCAAACTTTAGGATAGGATACTCAAAGCCTCTTCTCACCTTGCCGTAGCAGACCATAATCTGCCCCTCAAAAAGCTCATGGTCGTAGTTTTCAGTGTAAAAGCATGTGATTCCCTGATCTGTGATATCCTCTGAAAGCCGCTTTGCCCTTGTCCTTGAACCGGATAAAAGAATGACTCTGTAGCCGTTTTTCTTATAGCGCTTTAAGTCCTTTATCAAAAGCTCAAAGCTGTTATTGTATGGGCTGACACTCTGACAGTGAATACCATAGCTTCCCAGCTGGTGCAGTCCGTTTGCTTTATTATCGAGCGCACCGAGTGCGATACACGAATACTTCTCGAGCTTTGCCACAATCTCCTTCTCTGTAAAAAGACCGTTCATCTGCCCCGGAAGTATATATCCCATCGCAAGTCTCTGCTTCATGCTCTCTGAAAACTCAGTTTCTGTAAGCTTTCCCTGCTCTGTACATCTGGTCAGCTCATCGAAGAATATAAGGCTGTCCGATGGATTAAAATAATCCAAAAGCCCGACTCTCTCGTCAAAAAAGTACGACAAAAAAGCATCCATGCCCGCATACATGGACAGCTCTCCCCACTCCTCGGTAAGCTCGTCTGCCATCACAGTCACTCTGTGTGCTTCCTCTGTCTTCATCTGCTTTCTAAGCTTGTCAGACACACGCTTTGCCTCTGCCTTAAGCTTGTCAATTCCCCCGGCCTTTTCCTCATCGCTAAGTACAAGCTCTGCCGCCGGATATATGCTCACCCGGTCAATATTTTCAATGGATTTCTGGCTCTCGCAGTCAAAATATCTGATGGTGTCTATCTCGTCTCCCCACAGCTCAATTCGGATAGGATTCTCCTCCGTCAGCGGAAAAACATCAAGAATACCGCCCCTGACAGAAAACTGTCCCATCGTCTGGACCTGATACTCTTTTTCATAGCCCATTCTGATAAGAGCAGCCTGAATTTCCTTCAAATCCAAAAGCTGTCCCTGCTCAAGTGTAAGCACGTTTTCCCACATCTTTTCTATCGGCGCCATCGTATTCATCAGCGCATCAAAGGTGGTCACAAGCGTCACTCTCTCCTGCTCACGGATAGCCTTCAAAGCCCTGATACGCTCTGCTGTCAGGAGATTGCCCCTGATATCCGACTGGTAAAAAAGCACATCCTTTGATGGATAATACACCACCTCTTTGTCAAAAAAACTGTACTCATCGTACAGTTCCTTCGCCTTCTGCTCTCCAAAGGTCACAATAAGCTTGTTTTTCCTGTGACCTCCAAAGGCATATATCATCTGTGATTTTTGCGCATCTATACATCCCGTGACAGATATAAGTCCGGACGATTTTTCTGCCGTTTTTGTCATCTCCTCAAAGCCCGCAAGGGAAAGGAGTGGCTCTGTAAATGCTTTCACTTTCAATTCTCCATTTCTGTCTGTTCAAAATCACCTTGTCGATTTCCAGCTAGTTATATATGTTCATAGCCTTATCCGTCTCGCCCTGCATCATAAGAACTGCTGCATCCATCGCATGACCGATAGCTTCCTCCACCTTTGCCCTGTCCTCAGAACTGAAACGCCCGAGCACATGGTCAGCAAGATCCCAGCCCTGCGGCTTCTCTCCAACACCGACCTTGATACGGCTGAAGCCCTGTGTGCCGGTCATTGCAATGATGCTCTTAATCCCGTTGTGACCGCCGGCGCTGCCCTTTTTGCGGATACGGATACGCCCCGGCTCAAGCGAAATATCATCAAAAATAACAATCATTTCCTCATCCGGATCAAGCTTATAAAAATTCATCACCTCAGCAACAGACTCGCCGCTTAAGTTCATGTATGTCTGCGGCTTCACGAGCAGCACCTTCATGCCCTCAATCACTCCGCTTCCACAGAGCGCCTTGTGCTTTTTGTCTGTCACACTTATATTATATTTATCCGCAAGCGCATCTATCACATCAAATCCGATATTGTGTCTTGTGTGCTCATATTTTTTGTCAGGATTTCCAAGTCCTACTATAACGTACATCGTTTATCCTTTCTCTTTCTCATATCATTTACAATTCAAAATAAAACAAATACTGCTGGATAATTCCCGCCACACCCTTGTAGCGCTCAAAATCAAAGCCGTCACTATAATATTTGTCCAAAAGCTGCTTTACATGCGTATCTATCGGAAACGCATCCACATGATGTAAACCGAAAAGACATATGCAGTTCGCCACCTTTTTGCCAATTCCTTTGCGAGTAAGCAGGCTTTCCATCGCCTCATCATAGCTCATTTTGCGCAGATTATCAAGCCAGTCAGGATTATTAGCACCATACTCATATATTTCCTTCAGATACGGTGCCCTATAGCCAAAGCCCATGCTCCTGTCATCAAATACCTCATCCGGTACCTCAAGAGGCTTGGGAAATGTATACAGTTCTTCCCCCTCTGCACTGCCGTCTATTTTATGTCCGCACCGCCTGCAAAGTAAATCCACACTGTTTGTGATTCGCTTTATGTTATTATTCTGGGAAATCATAAAAGTAACAATCATCTCCCACAAATCCTGCCTTAAAATGCGCACACCACTGCCATATGCATATGCCTCCTTCAGATGCGCGTCATCTCCGTCTGCTATAAGCTTTGCAATCCCCGCATAATCCGTATCCATATCCAGATAGCTTTTCCATATATTGTTCCAGTCTGCCTCATCACAGTCCAGCTCAAACTCATTCCCATCCTGCTTAATCCGAAGTGCCCTGTCAAATGCCACTACTGTGTATTCATTTTCTCCTGTATTCTTCCATCTGAAGCACTGACCACTGTCAGCAATCTGTTTTAAATCCAGATTATCTATTTTCGTCTTGTACATATCGTTTGTCTATCCTCTTTTATTGTAGCTATACTCGTAACTATTCAGAACATCCCACGCACATTCTAAAAAGCCGGTCTGTCTGTGGCTTATTGTACCACGGATAGACCGGTTTGTGTGAAATATATTTGGATTATTATACCAGCTCAGGAATTTTATATCCTGCTTTGCTCATCGCTTTTTCAAAGTTATTGTTTGATTTTATGCATTCTCAATCTCTGTCTTATACTTTTCAAGAATCATATTCTGGATATTCTCGCGTGTGGCAGAGTTAATCGGATGGGCTATATCCCTGTACTCGCCATCGTTTGCCTTGCGGCTTGGCATGGCGATGAAAAGTCCCTTTTCTCCTTCGATTACCTTGATGTCATGTACCACGAATTCATCATCGATTGTGATTGACACAACCGCCTTCATCTTGCCTTCTTTTTCTACCTTACGAATTCTGATGTCTGTAATCTGCATATTTTTGTCCCCCTGGTCTGTTTTTAAATTACATATCTTACATTTTTTTCTTTTACTATCATGACTCCATCCTCACCACAATAGCAGGTGTTTGGATTGATGGTTCCGCGGCTCTCTACGATGCAATTTTCGAGGTGCACATTGTCGCCTATGTAGACGTCATTGAGTATCACGCAGTTCTTCACTGTGGTGTTTTTGCCCACAAATACCTGCTTGAAAAGCACCGAATCCTCCACGCTGCCGTTTATGATACAGCCACTTGATACGAGGCTGTTTGAAATGTCTGAGCCCGGATTAAACTTGGCCGGTGGCAGGTCGTCCACCTTTGAGCAGATGGTCGGCTCCTCCCTGAAGAAATAGCTTCTGACGTCAGGTCTTAAGAAATCCATATTGGTCTTGAAGTATGCATCAATATCGGCGATATTGTTCCAATACGAATTTATCTTGTAGCCATATATTTTCTTTACATTTTTGTAGCGCACGAGGATATCATTTACGAAATCGAATCTGTTTTCCTCAGCTGCCGCCTCCAAAAGCTCTATGAGCTGTCGTCTCCTGATGACATAGATACCTGTGGAAATGGTGTTGGATGAGGCCTCGATTGGCTTTTCATCAAACTCTGTGATTCTTGACTCATCATCCATGCGTACCACACCAAAACGGCTGACATCGTCGTTGTACATCATGTCCTTGCATACCACTGTAATGTCTGATTTTTTCTCGATGTGAAAATCAAGCACTCTGTTGAAATCCAGCTTGTATACACAGTCACCGCTGCTGATGATGACATATGGCTCATGGCGTCTCTTGAGAAAATCAATATTCTGATACATCGCATCTGCCGTGCCCCTATACCAGTCACTGTTGTCCGCTGTGACTGTAGGTGTAAAGAGGAATAAGCCCCCCTGCTTTCTGCCAAAATTCCACCATTTTGATGAGCTTAAATGCTCATTCAGTGAGCGTGCATTGTACTGGGTCAGTACTGCGACAGTCTGTATATGTGAGTTTGACATGCTGCTGAGCGCAAAATCTATGCTTCTGAAGCTGCCTGCTACCGGCAGGGCCGGTACTGCTCGTTTTGCTGTCAGTTCCTTCATCCTATTATTGTTGCCGCCGGCCAAAATTATTCCTATTGCCTTCATTTTCCGTCACCTGCCTTGATAATAACTTCTCCGCCCTCAAGCACACCGTCTTTGTAATCCTCTTCGTATGTAACACCGGAGATTGCTGTATTTTTGCCTATCTTTACCCCGTCCGGTATCACAGAATCTTCTCCTATAGTGACCAGCCCAAATGAGTATATGCTCTCATTTAATACGTTCGGCTTCTCCTGTCCGAAGCCAAGTGTCACATTGTCGCCCACCTTGCAATTTTCGGCAATGATGGACTTGTCTATCGTGACATTGGAGCCTATCTCCGTGTCACGCATGATGATGGAATCACGTATTACTGCGCCTCTTCCAATCTTGACGTTGGCACCTATAACAGAATGCTCCACATGACCATAGCATTCACAGCCCTCACCCATGATGCTTCGCTCCACATGACCTCCTTTGGCTATATAAAGTGGCTCGATTGCATCATTCTTTGTGTAAATCTTCCAATACTCCTCGTACAGATTGAACTCCGGAATGAGGTCCACAAGCTCCATATTGGCCTCCCAGTATGAGCCCAGTGTACCTACGTCCTTCCAGTATCCGTTGAACTCGTATGCAAACATACGTCTGTCGTTTTCAAAGCAGTATGGTATGACATGCTTGCCAAAATCACAGTTTTCCTGATCCTTTAGTGCAAGTAATGCTTCCTTTAGCACCGGCCATGAGAATATGTAAATGCCCATTGATGCGAGATTGCTGCGCGGATGAACCGGCTTTTCCTCAAATGCATTGATGCGCTTATCATCATCGGCTATGACGATACCAAATCGGCTGGCCTCCTCGATAGGCACCGGCATGGTTGCTATGGTCACATCGGCATTGTTTTCCTTGTGGAAATCAAGCATCACCTCATAGTCCATCTTGTAAATATGGTCTCCTGACAGTATCAACACATAGTCCGGGTTGTAACTGTCTATATACCTCATATTCTGGTAGATTGCATTGGCTGTACCTGTGTACCACTCGCTGTTGCCGCTCTTCTCATAAGGAGGCAGTATTGCCACTCCTCCATTATTCCTGTCGAGATCCCACGGAATACCTATTCCGATGTGGCTGTTAAGTCTGAGTGGCTGATACTGTGTAAGTACACCCACTGTATCAATGCCTGAATTGATGCAGTTGCTAAGCGGAAAATCTATGATTCTGTACTTTCCACCAAACGAAACTGCCGGTTTTGCTACGTCCGCTGTCAGAACACCAAGTCTGCTGCCTTGACCGCCTGCTAAAAGCATGGCTATCATTTCTTTCTTAATCACGTTATCACTCCTCGTCTGTCCTAATTTTTGTTGTGCCCATCCGGTCCCCACCACTAGTTTCTGTAATAACCGTATCTGTAATGCTTCTATAATAAATCACAATTGTTTCCATATAAATTATAGTTGCCGCTGCATAAATTGCAGTTACTGCCATATACTTTAAACCCATCAAATTCATATGGTCCGGATGAATTATTTTTATAAAAAAAATTATACCACAGCCGCATTATCACTTCAACATTTTTCACAAAATCAAATAATATTTTTCTTTTTTTTTGACATTTTGCACAAGTGTCATTTATCGTATATCTGTTTAACCTGCTATGGTTCTTATCATTTGAAAGTCATGCCTGCTTTCACCTTATTTTTCCTTTGCAAATACTATATTTAGTTGTATAATTAATATAAAGTAACTATTCAGAACAAGAAAATCTGTTGCTTACATGCAATCATGACGCATCGGCTTTTTGTTCTCAGCAGTTCTTAATAGTTACAATATAAATTATAATAAATCAGGCAGGTAAAATTAATGTATAAAATAGATTTCAGCAAACCAATACACATCCATTTCATAGGCATCGGCGGTATCAGCATGAGCGGTCTCGCAGAGATTCTGCATGAGGAGGGCTTTACCATTTCCGGCTCCGATTCAAAGGAATCAGACCTCACAAAAACTCTTGCTGCCAAGGGCATAAAAGTCATATATGGCCAGAGCGCAGACAATATCACATCCGGTATCGACCTGGTGGTTTACACTGCTGCTATCCACGAAAGCAATCCTGAGTTTGCCGCAGCAAAGGCAGCCGGTATTCCAATGCTTACCAGAGCCGAGCTTCTCGGACAGATTATGGACAATTACGATTATTCTATCGCTGTAGCCGGCACACACGGCAAGACTACCACCACATCCATGATCAGCGAGATTCTTCTCGCCGCCCAGACAGATCCTACCATTTCCGTAGGAGGTATTTTGTCATCTATCCACGGCAATCTGCGTGTGGGCGATTCAGAGTACTTCATCTCTGAGGCGTGTGAGTACACAAACAGCTTTTTGAATTTCAGACCACGCTACAGTATTATTTTAAATATTGAGGCTGAGCATCTGGATTTCTTCAAGGATATCAACGACATCAGGCATTCCTTCCGCGAGTATGCATCAAACACTCTCGCAGGCGGTGCTACCATCATCAACGGTGAGATTGACCGCTATGAAGAGATTGTCGCAGGTCTTCCTCAGAAGATTATCACCTATGGCTTTGATTCAAAATATGATTTCTATCCGGAAAATATAACCTATGACGATAAAGCTTGTGCATCTTTTACAGCTATGAGACAGGGTAGTCCACTTTTCGACGTAAAACTCTCTGTTCCGGGCGCTCACAATGTAAGCAATGCGCTCGCAGCCATAGCTTTATCCACCACACTCGGTCTTGATGAGGAGTCTATCCTCACAGGCCTTGACAAATTTGGCGGTGCTGACAGACGTTTCCAGTACAAGGGCAAGGTAAACGGCGTCACAATCATTGATGACTACGCTCACCATCCAACCGAGATCCGTGCAACACTGACAGCTGCACAAAAATATCCACATGACAGGCTTGTCCTTTGCTTCCAGCCACACACCTATTCCAGAACCAAGGCATTCTTAAATGATTTTGCCGATGTTCTTTCAATGGCAGATGTTGTGGTGCTTGCTGATATCTATGCTGCGCGTGAGCAGAACACATATGGTATCTCATCTAAGGATATCCTGGATTTATTGCTCGAAAAAGGTGTGAATGCGCACTATTTCCCATCATTTGAGGAAATCGAGAAATTTTTATCAGAAAATTGTGTAAACGGCGACCTGTTGATAACAATGGGTGCCGGAAATGTAGTAGAAATCGGCGAAGACCTGCTTAAGAAATAAGTTATCCACGTTATCCACATACAAAATGTTAACAACTCTCATTTTGTGTGTGGATTTTTTAAATAATTTTCAACAGCTTATATACCCTGTGATACATTGATTTTTCAATTATTTTACACAGTTATCCACGTTATCCACATTTTTTTGTGGACTCGGAAAGCCCGAGTTTACAAGGCTTGTAGCACTTTTACCATCTTCACACGGTTAAAATATTGTGCTATAATTGCTCACAGGTTAAGCGAAAGAGAGTTTTTTATATGACAGCGATAAACATTAGCAGTGACATAGCAACATCATTCACTACTGTGTCAGATATTTTTATAGATCAATACATGCCAAAGGCAAACGGTGAGTTTGTCAAGGTATACCTTTATCTGCTCCGTGCGACAGGCTCCGGGGCAGGCATAGCAACTATTTCAGAGATTGCCGATCATTTCAGCAATACTGAAGCCGACATCATACGTGCCCTCAATTACTGGGCCTCTGAGGGCATTTTGCAGGTGCAAACCGGCGCTGATGGCCAGATTATGGGAATCAACCTCTGCAGTCTTTCTGTATCCGGTATGCAGGCTGCTCAGAGTAATATACAAAGCGCTGTGGCTGATAATGCCGCGCAGAATAATTTGCAAAACAGCGTAGTTAATAATGCTGCACAGAATAATTTGCAAAACAGCGTGGTTAATAATGCTGCACAGAATATTTCTACCGCGAATATTCGGATGCAGGATTCTGTTGTGGAAAAGCTTAAGAGCCAGACTCCTGACAAAGCTGCTTCTTCACAGAAGGAATACACACTTGATGAGATTAAGGAGTTTAGAAAGAATCCTGACATTTCAGAGCTTTTCTTTATTATAGAGACATATCTGAAGCATACGCTCTCATCCACAGACACCAATATGGTGCTCTACTGGCTGGACGAGCTTCATTTTTCTACCGACCTGGTAGAATATCTCGTAGAGTACTGCATTACCAAAGGACATTCAAGCCTTCGTTACATGAACAAGGTCGCTCTCGGCTGGGCCGATGCCGGCATAAAGACCGTAGACCAGGCAAAGGACGATGCAGCCGCTCACTCACAGATTTACTATTCTGTAATGAAGGCTCTAGGCATCACAGGCCGCAATCTGGTTGACTCTGAGGTGTCACTCATCAACAAATGGGTCGGCGAATACGGTTTCGATATAGAGCTTGTAAAAGCCGCCTGCAGTAAAACTATTTCAGCTATCCAGAAGCCAAGCTTCGAGTACACAGACTCGATACTCGCGAACTGGAGGAAAAAGGATGTACATACATTAAAGGATGTTGAAGTGCTTGATGCCAACTTTGCCAAGGCCAATAAAGCCTCTGCTACCGGCTCATCACAGAGTACAAATGCTGCAAACGGTTCCTCAAAACCCAAAAGCAATAATTCAAGTTCCAAGAATAAATTTAACAACTTCAATCAGCGCAACAATGATTACGACAAGCTGGAGAAGCTGTTTCTCAATTCTACGGTATGATTTTTCAAGTTAGATTTACACATCCCAAGGAGGATATATGGCACTTACCAATGCTCAATATGATGAGATAATGCGAGGCTACGATAAACGCCAGCTTCAGAACAAATACATACATGACAAGCGTATTGAGGAAGCCTATCGCAAGGCGCCCCGCCTCAGGGAGATTGACTCAGAGATTGCATCCGCATCTGTCAGGCAGGCGTACAGGCTTATGGACGGCGATGAGAATGCTCTTGCCGCTTTACGCCTTGCAATCGAGGACTATAAGGAGGAGCGTGCTGCACTGCTATCCACACTCGGATATCCGCTTGATTATTTTGAGCCTATTTACACCTGTCCAGATTGCCACGATACAGGATACATAAACGGTCAGAAATGTCATTGTTTCAAGCAGGCTATTATCAATACCGTTTATTCGCAGTCCAATATCAGGGAGATTTTGTCTCGTGAGAATTTTTCCACGCTCTCATTTGATTATTACTCAGATGAGCAGAAAAATCCTGCGACAGGGCTGTCTGCTCTTGCCACAGCAAAGCTTGCAGTGACGAACTGTCATGAATTTATAGACAATTTTGAAAACAAACCTAAAAACATATTTTTCTACGGTAATACCGGTGTCGGAAAGACTTTTTTATCTAATTGCATTGCAAAAGAGCTTTTAGATGCAGGTTACTCCGTAATTTACTTTACAGCATTCCAATTATTTGATATATTAAGCAAAGGTGTGTTTGAAAAGGATGCAGATGCCATCGCAGCGCACCAGAATATATTCGACTGTGATTTACTTATCATAGACGATCTCGGAACCGAGCTTTCCAACTCATTTACCACATCACAGCTTTTCCTTTGTGTAAATGAGCGTATACTGCGACAGAAATCTACTATTATTTCCACTAATCTGAATCTGGAGCAGATAGCAGAGATTTACTCCGAGAGAACACTTTCAAGAATTTCAAGCAATTATAGTTTTATCAAGCTCTTTGGAGATGACATACGAATTAAAAAGCGTCTTTCCAAATAACGCTTTTTATATTATATATTTAGTTTATTTATTATATGGTTATATGGAGGAATAACAATGCCAAACGATGAGAGAATTTTGGAGACTATGCCAACCGGTACACTTGGACTTGTTGCAACCGACAGTTGTATAGGTCTTGCCCAGAAGGTAGATGCATACTTACAGGGCTGGAGAGAGCACAGAGAGCACCAGCATGCTAACGAGAGTGCTTTCAAGGACTACTACAAAAACAGCTACATTATCAAGCCTTCTACACCTAGATTCGGTTCCGGCGAGGCTAAATGTGTTATCAACCAGTCAGTTCGTGGTTATGATCTGTACATCATGGTAGATGTAACAAACTACAGTCTTACCTACACAGTATGCGGTCAGACAAACCACATGTCACCTGATGACCACTATGCTGACTTAAAGCGTGTTATCGCTGCAGCCGGCGGAAAAGCAAGAAGAATAACAGTTATCATGCCTTTCCTTTATGAGAGCCGTCAGCACAGACGTACAGGCCGTGAGTCTCTTGACTGTCCATTGGCTCTTCAGGAGCTTATCAACATGGGTGTAGACAATATCATCACCTTCGATGCTCATGACCCTCGTGTGGTAAATGCTATTCCTCTGAACGGCTTTGAGAATGTAATGCCTTCTTACCAGTTCATTAAGGGCATCTTAAAGAACGTAAAGGATATCACTATTGATGCTGACCATCTTATGATTATCTCTCCTGATGAGGGCGCTACAAACCGTGCTATCTACCTTGCAAACGTACTCGGAGTAGACATGGGTATGTTCTACAAACGTCGTGATTACAGCCGTATCGTTGACGGACGTAACCCTATCGTAGCTCATGAGTTCCTCGGAACAAATGTGGAGGGTAAGGATGTTCTTATCATCGATGATATGATTTCTTCCGGCGAGAGTATGATAGATACAGCAAGAGAGCTCAAGAAGCGTAAAGCTAACAGAATCTTTGTTGTTTCTACATTCGGTCTCTTTACAAACGGCTTTGCTTCATTTGACAAGGCTTACGAGGAGGGTCTCATCTACAGAGTAGTTACAACAAACCTTATCTACCAGTCACCGGAGCTTCTCTCTAAGGAGTACTATATCAGCTGTGACATGAGCAAATACATCGCATACCTCATTGATACATTAAACCACGACTGTTCTATCAGTGATCTTCTCTCACCATATGACAGAATCAAGAAGTGTGTTCAGAAGTACAATGACGAGCAGGCTGCAGCAAAAAATAAATAATTAAGTGCATTTATAAAAAGCCGTGTGAAATGATATGTACCCCTTTTACTGGACATCCAGTGAAAGGGGTATTTTTATGCGTTATACTTACGAATTTAAGAAAAAAGCTGTTGAATTGTATCGCCAAGGAAAATGGATTGATGCACCCAATGATATAATAAATCTAAAAAATTTTCATGACATGATTGTCAGATGGCATCATTTGGAAGAATCAAATACTTCTGATTGTTTAAAACACTATGGTACAAATAAAAAGTGGTCTCCAGAGGAAAAATATGAACTTGTTGCACGAGTTATAGCTGGAGATACTATTACTTCAGTTGCTTATACTGTGGGTATAAACAGTGGATTACTTGCTCAATGGATTCGCAAATATAAAATATGGGGTTATAATGGACTTGTAGGCCGAAGAAAAGGGCGAAAACCAAAGGAGTCCGCAATGAAAAAAATGAACATAAATAATCCACGTAAATTAAATGAGTCTGAATATGAAGAACTGATTCGTTTACGAGCTGAAATTACTTATATTAAAGCAGAAAATGAAGCAATAAAAAAAGAGATCGCCTTGAGAGAAGAAAGGGAAGCTGCGCTACTCAAGGCGAAAAAGCAGCAATCATCAAAGAACTCAAAGAAAAAGGATATCTGTTAAAACACTTGTTAAAGGCTATGAATATGGCGCGTTCTACATACTATTTTGAAATTAATAAAACAGATCCAGTTGCTATACGAAATGAAGAATTACTTCTAGTTATTAAAAAAATATTCGTAGAAAACAAAGGCAGATATGGGGTACGCAGAGTTTATATGGAATTAAAAAATCGTGGCTACAACGTAAATCATAAGAGAGTTCAACGTCTTATGCATGACGCTGGATTATTTGGAAAACGTCCAAAAGAAAAATATCATTCTTATAAAGGTGAAGTTGGGAAAGTAGCCGACAATGTAATTAATAGAAATTTTTCAACTACTTTACCTCTGCAAAAGTGGACAACAGATGTATCCCAATTTAATTTTTCGTGGGGAAAATGCTATCTTTCTCCTATTTTGGATATGAATACAAATGAGATTATTTCATATGATTTAGCGCTAAGTCCTAATTTAGAACAAATAAAAAGAATGCTTGATAAAGCCTTTGATAAGTATTCTTCTGTAAACGGTTTAATTTTGCACTCTGATCAAGGATGGCAATATCAACATGCTTATTATCGAAATCGTTTGAAAGAACATGGAATAATTCAATCTATGTCTAGAAAGGGGAATTGCTACGATAATTGCATCATGGAAACATTCTTTGGAAGAATAAAAACAGAACTGTATTATGGTTTTGAAAAAGATTATACATCATTTGAAGAATTTGCAATTGCTATTGATGAATATATTGATTACTATAATAGCAAACGAATCCAGGCAAAAACAAAATGGATGCCTCCTGTAAAATACAGAGAAGCATCCATGATGTCCGCCTAACTTATAAATATGTGTCCAGAATTCTGGGTACATATCATTTACCAGACCAGGGCGGCTATTTTTGTGGTTTATTATTATCCTTGCCAAAGGTA
>ERZ650306.1347-NODE-1347-length-13884-cov-6.048810_pt1 | contig 13884 bp, 8 predicted proteins | sample MGYA00376242_ERZ650306 | MGnify/ENA primary metagenome ERZ650306 (study PRJEB26733, sample SAMN07839244) | wastewater metagenome | biome: urban; feature: wastewater treatment plant; material: waste water | place: USA: North Carolina | collected 2016-03-31 ...
TTCTGATTGATGACAGATTTCTCTATCTTGTAATCCTCGGCATCATGGTTGGCATTGATGCCGTCCTTCAGCACGATTGCTTCGTAATCTCCATTTGGGAGAAAATCAAACTTTAGGGTGAGCGTGCGCTCATCCCAGTTGCTCTGACCGCCAACATACCAGTCGTTGCCCTTCTTTCTGGCGGTAACGATATACTTTCCGATTTCGCCCTGTGGCACGATGGTCTTGTCGAAGACTACTGGCAATGAAGCGATGTATCGGGTGTATGGCTCATCCGCCTCATAGTTGGTAGGAGTGTCGGCGAGCATCGTAAACGGACTGTCCTGTACGATGTAGCAGGCAGCCTGGTGGCATCGGGTACCCATCGAAATCGGTTTGGTGTAGATAGCCTTCCAGTTGTCGCGGGTTCCGTTTCTCATCGCTCCCGGTGTGAAATCCACCTGTCCTGCCATCATTCGGATGTATGGGAAGGTGACGTCGTAGAGCGGCATATCATTCTTGGCTTCCGTCCAGCGGCACTCTTCCATACCGAAAACACTCTCGTAGTTGAGGATGTTAGGATAGGTGCGGTTCAAGCCGTGTGGCTTGTAGATGCCGTGCAGGTCGAGGATGAGATGATGCTTGGCTGTGCAGGCAGCCAGGCGTTCCACCATTTCGATGGCGGTCTGGTCGTCGCGGTCCATGAAATCCACCTTGAATCCCTTGATGCCCATATCAGCATAGGTCTTGCAGATGGTTTCCAGGTTCTCGTCCATCACGTTGAAGACTGCCCAAAGCACGATATCCACGCCCTTGCTCTTACCATATTCTATGAGCTTAGGCAACTGGATATCGTCTATTGGTTTCAGAATGCTTCCCTCTTTCGAGTTGTACCATCCTTCATCAAGGATGATGTATTCCAAGCCGTGATTATGAGCAAAATCTATGTAATATTTGTAAGTATCGAAGTTGATGCCTGCCTTGAAATCCACACCTTTCAGATTCCAGTCGTTCCACCAGTCCCAAGCCACCTTTCCCGGTTTGATCCAGGAAGTATCGCCTATCTTGTTGGGAGCAGCCAGGGCGTACACCAGATTGCTGGTTGGCATCTGGGTATCGTGCTCTGTGATGGCGAAGATGCGCCAAGGATAATTGCGTTTGCCGGTGCTGGTTGCGATGTAATCGCAGGTGCTCTTTACGTGGCTCATGTGTCGCCAAGGGTAGTAAGCCATCTCCTTAGGGTAGGGAGCAAAGGCGGCTCTCAGGATTCCCTTCTCTTTATCTTGTTCGCTGCTGTTAGCCTTCAGCCACATGCCCGGATACTTCTCCAGGTCGCTCTCCAGGATAGTGACTTTCGCCTTTCCGCAATCTATGGTTGCCGGGAGAAAAGCCAAATCCTGCTTAGCGGTATCGAGCCGTGTTTCGTGATAGATATTCTGGAAAGCCATGGCAAAAGGCTTTTCTGGAGTCGTAGTGTATGGCAACCATGCCTTCTTGTCCTTGCCAAACTGGTAGGCGGCGGTTTCATTCAGGATGATGGTCTTGCCTTTTCGCTGGGTATAGAATCGGTAAGCCACTCCCTCATCGTAAGCTCTCAGGATGATGCCGAAACCATTTTTCAGTTTCAGGTTCAGTTCCTGATAACCTGTTTCAAAGTTTTGCTGACGATAGAATGGGGCATGGATGGTTTCCTTATGGTTGCTAAGCTTGTGGCTTGCTACCTTCGGATTCTTACCCATGTCCGTTCCATCGTTCAGCGTTACACCTATTGAAGACTCCTGTAAAAGAATGGAGCCATTGTATTTAAATTGAAGAGAGAGAGACTTGTTGGTGTTGAGTTCTGCTACGATTTTACCATCTGGTGATTTCACCAGATAGTTCTCTGCCGATACTGTTGCCCCTATATATAATAAGGTGGCGATGAAAAAGAGTTTCTTAACCATAACTTTCTAGGTTTATTGTTGTTTTGTCCGTTTTGTTGTTCGCTTGGTGGCAATGCCTGTATTACCGGATTACCACAAGTTTTTATTTCTGCTGCAAATTTACGAATAGAATTGTTTATGTAATGCAAAGAAAGTCCAAAATGATGAAAATATCGTATCAAAAGCCCCCTGTTAGACGATAGTTGCATCTTTATGTACGATAATTTTAGGACTTCGTTGATTTTTTCTGTTATTTTGCAGCCAGAAAAATAAACGAAACAATAATAAACCTAGAAGATATGGATTTAAAGCAGTTCACATTATTAATAGGAGTAGCTTGTTTGCCTGGAATGACAACAGCAGCCACGGTTTATCGCACTATCTCTAAGGTGGAGGCAATATCAGTGGATTGTCCGGTGGGCACAGCTCCCCGACTTCCTAATCTCGTATGGGTAACCTATTCTGATGGTTATTCAGAGTATCGACAGGTACGCTGGGCTAACGCTCCGCTTGCTGATGAGCAGGCTGAGGCTGATGCGCAGAAACATCCTGCCGGGAGCCAATATGAGATAGGTGGTTTTGTGATTGGTGATGAGACTACCGACAATGGTTATCCTGTCAAGGCACAAATCAAGGTGGTGGCTGAAGGCTATCAGACTCCAGAAAAGGAAGTGGCTCATACCTTCTCACTCGCTGATGTGAGCATAGATGGTGACAACCGACTCACCCACAACCGCGATGAGGCACTCCGTGAGATCTGTTCCTGGGATGTTACCCAGCAGCTCTACAACTATCGCGATACCTACGGACTCAGTACCGAGGGCTATACCAAGAGTGATGGCTGGGATTCGCCGGATACCAAACTCAAGGGTCATGGATCAGGCCACTATATGTCGGCTATCGCACAGGCATACGCCGTGGCAACTAATCCTGAACAGAAGGCAATCCTCCGCAAGAACATCACCCGAATGGTGAATGAGTTGCGAGAGTGTCAGGAGAAGACCTTCGTATATAATAAGGAACTGAAGCGCAACTGGGAGGCTCGTGATTTCGCTCCTGAGGCAGAACTCAGAGAGATGAAGGGCACCTGGGCTGCTTTTGATGAGTATAAGAAGCACCCTGAACTTTATGGCTACGGCTATATCAACGCCATTCCGGCTCAGCATTGTGCTCTGATTGAAATGTATCGTGCTTACAACAACTCCGATTGGGTTTGGGCACCTTATTATAGCGTACACAAGCAGCTTGCCGGTCTGATAGACATCGCAACCTATTTTGATGATAAGGAAATCTGCGATAAGGCTCTCCTCATCGCCAAGGATATGGGACTCTGGGTATGGAACCGCATGCACTACCGCACTTACGTAAAGCAGGACGGCACCCAGGATGAGCGCAGAGCCAAGCCGGGCAACCGCTACGAGATGTGGGACATGTACATCGCCGGTGAGGTGGGAGGTATGAGTGAATCGCTCGCCCGTCTTTCTGAAATGGTTTCCAATCCGGATGAAAAGGCAAAGCTCCTCGAGGCAGCCAACTGTTTCGATGCGCCTAAGTTCTATGATCCGCTGAGCAAGAACATCGATGACATCCGCACCCGCCATGCCAACCAGCATATTCCGATGATTATCGGAGCGCTGCGCAGTTACAAAAGCAATCAGAAGCCATACTATTACAATCTGGCTGAGAACTTCTGGAGACTGGTGCAGGGCAGATACATGTATGCGATGGGAGGTGTAGGCAACGGAGAGATGTTCCGCCAGCCATATACCCAGATTCTGAGTATGGCAACCAACGGACTGCAGGAAGGTGAATCGCAGGCTTATCCGGATATCAACGAAACCTGTTGTGCGTATAACCTCGTCAAACTGAGCAAGGATCTGAACTGTTATAACCCTGATAATGCGCAGTATCTCGACTATATCGAGCGCACGCTGTACAATCAGATTATCGGTTCCCTCAATCCGGACCAGTATCAGACCTGCTATCAGTATGCGGTAGGATTGAATGCCACCAAGCCATTCGGCAACGAGACTCCTCAGAGCACCTGCTGCGGCGGTACAGGTTCTGAAAACCATACCAAGTACCAGCAGTCGGCTTATTTTGCCAACGATCATACCCTCTGGGTAGGTCTCTATATGCCAACCACCCTCCACTGGAAGGAGAAGGGCGTGACCATCAAGCAGGATTGCCTGTGGCCGGCACAGCATTCAGCCATCAAGATTACGGAAGGCGAGGGCGATTTCACCCTGAAACTCCGTGTACCATACTGGGCTACGCAAGGTTTCTCCATCAAGGTGAACGGCAAGGAAGTGGCAAAGAGCTATCAGCCTAGCACCTATGTAGAACTGGAGCAGAAGCACTGGAAGGTGGGAGATGTCGTAGAAATCGACATGCCATTCAGCAAGCATATCGAATATGGTGCCGACAAGCTTTCGAGCGATGTGGCAAGTCTGGACGGTACTCCGCTGAAGACATCCTGGGTAGGAACCCTGATGTACGGACCATTGGTGATGGCGGGCACAGGCGCACAGACCTGGAATCAGGCTACGCTGAACATCGACTCCCGATTGAGTAATATTACCGTGGGCGAATCGAACGGCGTGACAACAGGTGCAGGAGCCAATCTCCTTACCCTGAAGCTGGATGGCAAGGAATTCCAGCCCGATTATTACCGCAACGCCAACAGTACCCACTACTACCGCATCAACCTGACCGATGCCAAGAGCAAGAAGAGCAAGAAGGTGAAGATAGATTTCACCGAACTGAATTCTCTCCTGAATCTTGCCGCAGAGCGTAAGGCTGACCAGGAGAAGTGGAATGCCCTCTCTCAGAAGGTTCCGGAGTATGCTCCATGGGCACCGTTCGGCTATGAGCGCATGCAGAAGGTGATGGCTCAGGCACAGGAGCTGGTGGCAAAGGGCAAGAAGAAGGTAACCCAGGATGAACTGGAAGGTACTACTGCCATCCTGAACCGTGCCATCAACACGATGCGCCCTGGCAATCTTGCAGAGATGGAAGACCTCCGAGAACTCTCCGGTCTGCTTCGCCGTGCCGGCTGGCCTGATGACAACACCAGCGAGGAACTCAAGGATGCCATCAGTTATGGCAGAATGGTTCAGAAATACGTGACCGACGGAAGTGGAACCCACGACATGATTCATGCCGCTGTGGGAAAACTGAAGAAGGCGATGAAACAATAAAAAAGATATAGAAACAACAAAACAATAAAACATTAAAGACAACAAAGACATCATTTAGAATAAACAACATTTAAGTGTAACAAAATCGGCTTAAAAGACGAAAACATCGTCTAAATCGCCAGGTTTGGACGATATTTTCACTTTTTTAGACGATAATGTAGCATAATATACAAAATATTTTGTTACTTTGCAATCGAAATTTAAACAATAATAAACCTAGCAAAAATAGAAAATGAGACAGACACAAAAAATCTCAGGCTTTGTACATAGTCAAGCTTATGTAAAAGCCATCGCGTGTTTGGTCCTTGCCTGCGGAGGTACATTACCTACTTTAGCAGCAAGCGAGACCTTATCAAACCCTAAGGTAGAGGAAGCTCAGCAGAGTGAAATTACCGTAAAGGGTACAGTTGTTGACGATGCCGGTGAGCCAGTCATCGGAGCTACCATTATGGAAAAAGGAACCCGTAATGGTACGGTTACTGATATTGATGGTAACTATGTTATTAAGGTAAAGCGTAATGCTCAGTTGACTATTTCGTACTTGGGATATGCTACTCAGGTAGTTCCTGCCGGAACTTCAAAAGTGGTTTTGAAATCTAACGATACCAAATTGAATGAAGTGGTGGTCGTAGGTTTCGGTACCCAGAAAAAGGTAAACCTTACCGGTGCGGTGACCGCAGTATCGGGCGAGGAATTGGATAGTCGACCTGTAAGCAATGCCACCCAGGCTTTGCAGGGTATGGTAGCTGGTTTGCAGATTACCCAGGCTGCAGGTAGTTTGGATGATACTCCAAGCTTGAATGTACGTGGTACAACTACAATCGGACAGGGTTCCAGCGGAAGTCCGTTGGTCTTGATCGATGGTATGGAGGGTGATATCAATACCATCAATCCTCAGGATATTGCCAGCGTATCAGTATTGAAGGATGCAGCTGCATCATCTATTTATGGTTCCCGTGCACCTTTCGGTGTCATATTGATTACTACAAAGACGGGTGGCAAGCGTGACAAGGTAAGTGTGAACTACAATAATAATTTCCGCTTCAGTACCCCAATTCGTATGAAGCATAGTATGAATTCTGTCGATTTTGCTTGTATGCAGAATGATGCGAATACGAACATTGGTGGTGGTCAGCTTTTTACACCAGACCATGTTCAGCGTATGAAGGATTGGATAGAGGGCGAATATGTTAATGCTGGTACCCGTAAGGATAAAAATGGCAATTTGATTTATTCTTTGGATGCGGATGCTAATGGCTATTGGTTGAGTGGATTTACCGATGGTTATGCTTCTACCGATTTCTATGATGCAATATACAAAAAACATACATTCTCTCAGGAGCACAATGTAAGTGCAACTGGTGGTGATGATAAACTCAACTACTATGCTTCTTTTGGATATTTAGGTCAGGATGGCTTGATCAAGGTTGCTGATGAAGGTAGTAGCCGATATACTGCTACTGCCAAGATTTCTTCACAGTGGACGAATTGGATGAAGTTTAACTACTCTCTCCGTTTTGTTCGCAAGGATTATCATCGTCCTCAGTCTTTGGGTCAGGGTGTTTATGAATATCTTGGTGGACAGTGGCCATGTGTTCCTTTATATGATAGAAATGGTAATCTCTATAATGAGATGGTCAACACCATGACGAATGGTGGTACTTATCGTTATCAGAATGATGAGTATAATCATCAAGTAGGTTTGGACATTGAACCAATCAAGAATTGGGTTACCCATGCTATCTTCAACTATCGTACATCCCATAATGAGAGTCATACAGATATGCAGCATACTTATCTGTATAATCTGAATGGTGAGGCTTACGACCAGAATAATTTTACCTATGTAGGTGAAGATTACTATAAGGAAAATTATACAAATTTCCAACTCTATTCTGAGTATTCGTTCAATTTGCAGAAGAAGCATAACTTCCATATTATGGCTGGTTTCCAGTCTGAGGATGAGCGTATGAAGTACAAATATGCAGATAGAGCTGGTCTCATCGTTGGTAATAAGCCTCAAATTGATGGTACAACTGGTATTGATGCTTATGGTACTCCTGTGGATCCATCTGTGTCTGGCAACATGAGCCGTTGGACAACTTGTGGTTTCTTTGGTCGTTTGAATTATGATTATCAGGGCAAGTATCTCTTTGAGGTTAATGGCCGATATGATGGTTCTTCTAGATTCCGTCCGGGAAATCAGTGGAAGTTCTTCCCATCTGTTTCTGCAGGTTGGAATATTGCACAAGAGAACTTCATGCAGCCAATCAATGATTGGATTGGTCAGTTGAAACTTCGTGTATCTTATGGTAACTTGGGTAACCAGAATGTTGGTACTTACCAGACTTATCAGACGATTGGTGTATATGCCAACAATGGTACATGGCTGCAGGATGGTTTGAAACCTATGACAGCTTGGGCACCAGGCCTGGTTTCTCAGAATTTGACATGGGAAACCATCCAGAGTTTCAATGTCGGTCTTGACTTTGCGTTCTTGAAGGATCGCTTGCATGGATCATTTGACTGGTATGTGCGTAAGACAAAAAATATGATAGGTAATGCCCCTGAGCTTCCAAGCATCTTGGGTACAGCTGTACCTGTTACTAACAATACCGACTTGCGCACTAATGGTTGGGAGTTGACTATCGGTTGGAACGATCGCTTGTCTAATGGCTTGCAGTATGGAATCAGCTTCAATCTCTCTGATGCCTATGCTACTATCACAAGATATCCTAATAACCCTTCTCATTCATTGGGTAACTATATTGAGGGACAGCGTATTGGTGATATCTACGGTTATGAGACCATCGGTATAGCTAAGAGCCAAGAAGAGATGGATGCTCATATAGCAAAGGTTGACCAGAGTACTATTGACAATAACAAGTGGGGTGCTGGTGATATCATGTATCGTGACCTCAATAATGATGGTAAGATTTCCTGGGGTGCCAATACATTGGAAGATCATGGAGATCTTAAGAAGATAGGTAATTCCACACCACGTTATCTCTTCGGTATCGACTTGAATGCTGCTTGGAAAGGCTTCGATGTACGTTGTTTCTTCCAGGGAGTCATGAAACGTGAGTATTGGGCTAGTACACGTTACTTCTTTGGTACTTTCGAATATGGTCGTTGGTATCAGGTCTGCCTGGATGGTTTGCAAGACTATTATCGTGACGAGAACTCTTGGTCTGTTGTCAATGGCTTCCAGGAGCCAAACAAGGACGCTTACTTGCCACGTGCAGCCTATAGCGCCAAGAATGAGCAGGTTCAGACAAAGTATCTGCAGGATGCTTCTTACATTCGTTTGAAGAACCTTCAGATTGGTTATACCTTGCCACAGGATTTGACACGTAAGATTTCTATTGAGAAACTTCGTGTTTACTTCTCGGGTGAGAATCTCTGGACAGGAACATCTCTCCGCAAGCAGTATGACCCAGAGACCATTGGTACATGGTATGGCAATGGATATCCATTGAACACAACCTTCTCTTTTGGTTTAAGTTTAACATTATAAATATTAGAATGATATGAAATTCAATATATCTTTAAAGGTACTTCCTTTGTTGGCATGCGGTATGTTGATGGCTTCTTGTAATGATTTCCTGAAGCAAGAGCCTCTTACAGATATTACTCCTACCGACTATTACAAGGATGCTACTCAGCTTCAAGCTGTAGCTAATGCTTTTTATCAGACTGTATTGCCATATCATAGTGGTGCAGGCTATGGTACATTCGCATACGATAATGGTACAGATAATCAGACTGGTTCTGATGGCGATTCTAAGTATAAAAAAGGTAGTTGGAAGACAAGTAACGACAACTCTTCATGGAGCTGGAACAATATTCGTGATATCAACTATCAGTTGAATATAGCACAGTCTAACTATGAGAATGGATTGATTGCGGGTAATGAAAATAAGATTCGTCAATATATCGGCGAGTTACACTTCTTCCGTGCCTATGCCTATTTCAGTTTGTACAAGAGCTTCGGTGACTTACCTATTGTGACAGAGGCCATGCCTGACAATGAGGCTATCCTTGTAGCAGCTAATAAGCGTAGTCCTCGCAACGAGGTTGCTCGTTTCATTCTTGCCGACCTGGATTCTGCTGTAACCTATATGGAGCCTGATGGTTGGGAAGCAACCACACGTATCTCTCCTGCTGTTGCTCATCTGTTTGCATCCCGTGTAGCCTTGTTTGAGGGTTCTTGGTTGACCAATTTTGCTGGTACTCCATTCGTTCCTAATGGTGAGGGATGGCCAGGAAAGGCAAAAGACTATAATGCAAATTATCAGTATCCTACAGGTAGCGTTGAGGCTGAAGCTAAGTACTTCTTCCAGAAGGCGGTTGATGAGGCTGCCATTGTAGGTGATGCTTATGTAGGCAAATTGGATAAGAATACAGGTATCGTACCTCAGTCTTTATCTGATACCAATCCTTATTTCTATAAGTTTGGTAATACCGACATGTCTGCCTATCCTGAGGTTCTTCTCTGGAAGGCCTATAATAAGGGTAAAGGTGTGACTGATAACATTGAGGTGGCTGTAAACCGTGGTAATACCTATACTGGTTTTACCCGTGGTATGATTGATGCCTTTCTGATGAAGGATGGTAAGCCTACTTATGCACACCATGATGGATATGTATATGAAGATACAACGACTCATGCAGTAGTTCGCAATCGTGACCCACGTTTGTTTATCTTCTTGAAGCGTCCTGGTCAGAAGAACGTTCTTCAGGGTGAGGATAATAATATTGCTGCTGAGCAGGTTCGTCCAATAGAGCCAGTTCCTCAAGTGTTTACCCGCTCATTTGACGTAACTTATACTACTGGTTATGCTATTCGAAAGGGTGGTACGTTTAATCAGAACTTGGCCGAAAACCAGGCTGGTTATACTGCATCTATCACCTTCCGTGCCACAGAGGCTTTGCTCAACTATATTGAAGCTCAATATATGCTCGACCACAATTTAAATGCGAAGAGCATTTCATATTGGAAGGCTATCCGTGAGGCTGCTGGCTTTACTGGTGAGGCTGCTGACCCTCAGACAACTATTGCTGCCACAGATATGGCACAGGAGTTAAAGGGTTATACCGATGGTTCTGGTACACAATATGATTGGGGCGCATTTTCTGCTGGCAAGGCATTGACTGATCCTACTTTGTATAGTATTCGTCGTGAGCGTCGTACTGAGTTGATGGCTGAAGGTCTTCGTTGGATGGATTTGATTCGCTGGCGTTCACTTGATCAGTTGAAGAAACAGCCTTATCAGCTTGAGGGCTTCCATCTTTGGAATACTCCAATGGAAAAATGGTATACAGAAGACCAGTTGGTAGATGATGGTTCTGTTACAGCTACAGTATCTTCTCGTAAGTTGACTGAGTATTTCCGTCCTTACCAGATTGTTTCTACCAATATGCTTTACAATGGTATGACCTGGTCTATGGCTCAGTACCTACAGCCAATGCCTTTGCGTCAGTTTATGCTTACTGCTCCTGACCATAAGACCTATGCAGACTCTCCATTGTACCAGAATCCATACTGGCCTATGGAACCAGATGAGGCTGCAGAGCAGTAAATCTTGAATTTCAATTTCCCTTGAGATCTTTAGAGATAAGACAAGGGAATATATATAAAAGCCCCCGATAGTAACAATGCTATCGGGGGCTTTGTTTTCTTTTAAACTTAAATAAGTTTTTCAATCTCTTTAATAGAAAGACCTGTACCTTTGGCAACTTGTTCTTGTGTGAGCCCCATGCCGAGAAGACGTTTTGCGGTGGCCAACTTTTCTTTGGCAATGCCTTCTACTCTGCCTTCTTCTCTGCCTTCTTCCTTCGCAGTATCGATCGAATTTTTTATATCTCGGTAAGCCTTGAGGCTGTCTTCATATTCTCGTAGCTCTTGTTGACTGAATTTTGCGATTTCTGCTTCTTCAAACAACTTCGTGAAAATTCTTTCTTTTAAAGCTTTCGGTCGTTTGTCAAGCTTGGGTAAATTCTTGAGTACATAGAGCCATTTGTCATACAGCGTTTCTAGCTCTGTTTCGCTTTTGTTGAACTTTGCAATCTCAATATACTTGAAAGAAAGCTTGTCGTTAAAGACCTTGAATGTCTTTTTGTCTAGCAGGCCAACATCGTGGTTGATTTCTTTTTGGTCGAAAGCTTCTTCCTTAAAATCAAAATTGAGCAACGCTACCGTGTAAACATGGGCTAGCTTGAAATTCCAATCCTGTCCTTTTGGTGCTTGCTCTCTGATAGGAAATGTAGAGTAGAAGAGGGATCGGTCTTTGAAATATTTCTGAAAAGCGTTCTGCATCTCAACAATGAACTTTTCTCCTTTCTCATTTTCACAATACACGTCAAAGATAGCTTTGCGCTCAGCGAAAACATCACCAACGTGCTCGCTATTAAGGTAGCGAACATCCTTAATGACTTGCTCTCCATCAAAAAGTGAATTCAGAAAGTTGATGAGCAAGTCTTTATTTGGCTTTGTTCCAAAGATACGTTTGAAACCAAAGTCGGTAAGTAAGCTGATATATCGTTCTTCTGATAATCTCATAATCTGTTCTTTTTATAGAATTCTTTTGGCAAAAATACGACTTTTTATAATATCTTCCAAGTATTTTTGCGTAAATCTATTATTTTAATGGTATTTTGGACGATTTTTTCACTTAGTCTCATGAAAAAAATAGTTATTTTGCAAGCGGAACTTAACATGAACTTATTTAAATATAAACGAAATGAAATGTACTAAACTTATTTGGCTGGTAGTTTGGATACTGCCATTGTTTTATACGTACATATCCGAAGCGTAAGATGTGTTGTCTTAATACCCTATAACTCATTACTTAAACAGTCATACTTCCACGTTTATTTGGCTTGAACATCTTGATTTGTGTGGTTGCTGCCATATGCCGGCAATCACACGAATCTAATTCTTTAAGGTCTGATGCCATCTATCGCAAGCTTTTCAACAATGATATGCAGTATCTGATAGAGTGTAGTGAGAAAATCGTGAGGGATAACCCCAAATCGTGATGGATAGCGTGAGGGATATTTCCGTTTTTGAAGTATCTATCACGCTATTCAAGTATCTGTATATTAACATATTAAGATGTATGATACATGCAAATCGTGATGGATGATAGATGATTACATAAAATTAGTTCATATGAAGGCTGCGCTGGGTTACGAATATGGCTGCGCTGGGTTACGAATATGACTGCATCGGGTTACAGATATGGCTGCGTAGGCTAACGGAGCCGTATCCGTAGGCTTACCGAGACGTCTGCATCAACTAACTGAGACGTCTGAACTCGCTGACTGAACTACTTGAGTTAGCAGACTGAGCTACTTGAGTTAGCAAACTGAGCCACTTGAGAATTTTTCTTCATGTGCTTGCGTGCAACCATAGAAAAAATCAATTACGAAAACTCATTTGATTTCGATGCGGAGGGAATCCTTGTTGAATCGGATGCCGTCACGATTGATGAATCTGGATAAGGAACCATCGGCAGCCAGTTCTTTAGGAGTGCCGATAGAGAAACGGCTTTCTTCCATCAGCCAGAGACGGTCGGAGAGCTGGAGCGCCAACTCTACATCATGGGTTGACAGTAATATGGATTTATGCTGTTCGTGCGCCAGACGGCGGAGCATCTGTAGGGTTTCTATCTTGCTGGGGAAATCGAGGAAGGCGGTAGGCTCGTCCAGGATGATGATGCGGGTTTGCTGCGCCAAGGCTTTGGCTATCATTACTTTCTGGCGCTCACCATCGCTCAGTTCGCTGATGTTTCTCTGGGCAAGATGCTGAATGCCAGTTTCCTGAAGAGCAGAGGCTACAATCTGCTTATCGGCAGTTGATAATGTGCCCCAGAAACCGGTATAGGGAGAACGGCCTATGCCTACAATCTCTTCGGCAGAGAGCTGGGCATGGTCTGTCTTCGATGTGAGAACGATGCTGATTTCTCTGGCGAGTTCCTGGGCAGAGAAATCAGAAAGGGATTTGTCTTGAATCAGGATTTCGCCATCAAGCGCTGGCTGAAATCCGGCTAAAGTTCTGAGTAAGGTAGATTTGCCCACTCCGTTGGCTCCGATGAGACAGGTCAGTTCACCGGCTTGGAGCGAGGCATGAACAGGTGAGGCTATCGCCCGGAGCTGATGCTTCGAACGATAGCCTATAATCAGATTCTTTAATGTAATGCTTGATACCATCTAAAGAATATTTTCACCTTGAAACTTTACTTCCTGATAGAAAAAAGGAAGAATTACTTGGCTGCCAAAACCTCAACCTCTACGAGGGCGCCCTTTGGCAACTTCTCTACAGCTACGGCAGAACGAGCTGGATATGGCTGGCTGAAGAACTCGGCATAAACCTCGTTCATGGCTGCGAAATCGTCCATGCTGTTCAGATAAACTGTAGTCTTAACCACATGAGAAAGGTCGGTACCTGCTGCCTTCAGGATGTTCTGGGCGTTGGTGAGGCTCTGGCGAGTCTGCTCCTTGATGCCACCTTCTACGAAATTGCCTGTTGCAGGGTCGATAGGAATCTGACCAGATGCAAAAACAAAACCATTTACTTCGATAGCCTGGCTATATGGACCGATAGCTGCAGGCGCATTGTCTGTGTGAATTGCGTTCATAATCTTCAATTTATAATTTACAATTTATAATTTAACACTTAACACTTAATACTAAACATTGAACACTAACCATTCAACATTAAATATTATACTATCCAGAGATGGAATCCCTTTGATTCCAAAGCCTCCTTGATTTCTTTT
>ERZ650306.1354-NODE-1354-length-13834-cov-10.460048_pt1 | contig 13834 bp, 11 predicted proteins | sample MGYA00376242_ERZ650306 | MGnify/ENA primary metagenome ERZ650306 (study PRJEB26733, sample SAMN07839244) | wastewater metagenome | biome: urban; feature: wastewater treatment plant; material: waste water | place: USA: North Carolina | collected 2016-03-31 ...
TTTGATTTATCCCGATAAATCTGCAATTAAAAAGCAAAAAATCCTTCTTAAAATATTTATAAAAATAATTGTAATAAAATTTAAACAGGCTCTAAAAAAATCGCTAAATAATTTTAGCGATTTTTATCATATTTGAAAAAAAATTCTTATTGATAAGATTCGATAGGTTCGCAAGTACAAACCAAATTTCTATCTCCATAAGCTTCTTCTACTCTAGATACCGAAGCGAAGAATTTGTGCGTTCTTACCCATTCTAGCGGATAAGCTGCTTTTTCTCTGCTGTAAGGTTTATCCCAAGCATCAGAAATTACCACTTGTTCTGTATGTGGTGCATTTTTCAGTACATTATTCTGTGCATCTGCTTTTCCTTCAGCAATTTCTTCGATTTCTGCTTTAATCGAAATTAAAGCTTCTGCAAAACGGTCAAGTTCTTCTTTGCTTTCAGACTCTGTAGGTTCTATCATCAATGTACCAGCAACAGGGAAACTTACTGTAGGCGCATGGAAACCATAATCCATCAATCTTTTTGCCACATCTGCTACTTCTATACCTAGTGGTTTAAACTGGCGGAAATCTACAATACATTCGTGAGCTACTCTACCATTGTGGTTAGCATATAAAATAGGGAAATGCTCTGCCAATACTTCTTTCAAATAATTGGCATTTAAAATGGCGTGTGCTGTAGATTTTTTAAGACCATCAGTTCCTAGCATTTTGATGTATGCATAAGAAATATTAAGCACCAAAGCAGAACCATAAGGTGCAGCAGAAATAGCATCTATTCCATTAGCTCCACCAGTAGGAATATTTGGATTTTTTGGTAAGAATGGCACTAAGTGTTTTGCTACACAGATTGGCCCTACACCAGGACCGCCACCACCGTGAGGAATGGCAAAAGTTTTATGCAAATTAAGATGACAAACATCTGCCCCAATATTTCCTGGAGAAGTATATCCTACTTGCGCATTCATATTAGCACCATCCATATACACTTGTCCGCCATTTTCGTGAATTAAATTGGTAATTTCTTTCACATTAGCATCAAAGAAACCGTATGTAGAAGGATAAGTAATCATTAGAGCAGATAGATAATCTTTATGCTCTGCTACTTTAGCTTTTAAATCTTCGAAATCAATTTCGCCATTTTCTAGATTTTTAACCACCACTACTTTTAGTCCAGCAATTACCGCAGAAGCAGGATTGGTTCCGTGTGCAGATTGCGGAATAAGACATATATTTCTATGGCTTTGCTCAATTGATTTTTGATAGGCTCTAATAACCATTAAACCAGCATATTCTCCTTGTGCACCAGAATTAGGCTGAAGCGAAGTTCCTGCAAAACCAGTGATTTCTGCAAGATATTTTTCTAAAGATTTAATTAATCTTTGGTAACCTTGCGCTTGTTCTATCGGCACAAACGGATGTATAGCTCCCCAGTTCTCCCAAGAAAGCGGAATCATTTGTGTAGCAGCATTCAGTTTCATGGTACAAGAACCTAAAGAAATCATAGAATGAGTAAGACTAAGGTCTTTTCTTTCTAAACGTTTAATGTAGCGCATTAAATCTGTTTCTGTATGGTACTTGTTAAAAACTTCTTCGGTTAAGATTTCGTCTTTTCTCAGTAAATTATCTGGAATTGAATATTCTTCTTTTAGATTAAGTTTAAAGCCTTGTTTTTGTTTGTAATGAGCCAAGGAATTCACTAATTTATTAATCTTATCTATGGTAGTAGTTTCATTAAGAGAGATACTCACAATTCCTTCTGAGAAATAATTGAGATTAATTTTATGGTCAATCAAAAATCTTTTAAGATTTAATTTTTCGGCTTCAGAAAACGCCATTTTTACCGTATCAAAAACAGGTTCTTTTACAATTTCGTATCCTAAAATTTGTAAAGCTTCTCTTAGAGCATTGGTTTTATAATGAATTTGGTCTGCAATGTATTCTAAACCTGCTTTACCGTGATAAACAGCATACATACCAGCCATTACAGATAGTAAAACCTGAGCAGTACAGATGTTAGAGGTTGCTTTTTCACGTTTTATGTGTTGTTCTCTGGTTTGTAATGCCATTCTAAGTGCACGTTTACCATACATATCTTGAGAAACACCAATAATTCTACCAGGAATATCACGTTTATAATCTTCTTTACAAGCAAAAAATGCTGCGTGAGGACCACCATAACCAAGAGGAATCCCAAATCTTTGGGTAGTTCCTATTGCGCAATCTGCTCCCATTTCGGCAGGAGATTTTAATTTAACCAAAGCTAAAGGATCACAAGCTACTGCTACCTGAAGGTTTTGAGATTTTACTTTTTGAATAAAATCTGTATAATCTAAAACAATTCCGTTTTTACCCGGATATTGTAATAAAGCTCCGAAGAAATTTTCGTCTGCCGAAAATGTTTCGTGATTTCCTACTACGATTTCTATACCCAAACCTTCGGCTTTGGTAGTAAGAACGGCAATCGTTTGAGGTAAAACCAATTCTGAAACAAAAAATTTATTTGCTCCTGCTTTTTTCTGATCTTTGGTTCTATTGCTGTAGAACATATTCATCGCTTCAGAAGCTGCGGTAGATTCGTCTAGCAAAGAAGCATTTGCCAAAGCAAAACCAGTAAGATTGGTAATTAATGTTTGATAGTTAAGTAATGCTTCTAATCTTCCCTGTGCTATTTCTGCTTGGTAAGGAGTATAAGCAGTGTACCAACTCGGATTTTCTAAAATATTTCTTTGGATAGCACTTGGCAAAATGCTGTTGTGGTAACCAAATCCTATGTAAGTGTCATAATCTAAATTTTTCTCTGCCAATTCCTTAGAACGCTGAAGCATTTCGTACTCCGAAAGTGGTTCTGGAATATCCAAATCCTTCGCAAGTCTTATAGAATCTGGAATAGTTTGGGAGATGAGCTCATCTATAGAAGAAACGCCTATTTTAGATAACATAGCGTCTTTATCTGCATCATTTAGATTAATGTGACGGTTCACAAACTGCTGTGTGTTCATAGATTAAATTAAGTGTTGATTTTTTACTTTTATTAGATGCGTAAAAATACAAAAACTTTGTGTAATGCTAAAATTTAGAATATAGATATCAAACAGTTTGATTCATAGAAAAATAAATCAAGTTGTTGTCAAAAAATTAATTTTGATTACCTTAAAAATTGTAAATGATTAAACTCTATGTTTTTAATCAAAAAAATCTGAAAAATTTTAAGCTTTTTCCGAAAAGTAAATCGCAATGGCTGCAATAATAAGAAGCATCAAAAAAACAAACCATCTTTTTGAAAATTCCTGAGTTGGTTTTTCAGGATTCGTTTGTGATTTAGGAACGGAATATTCTTGAGGATTTACCTTCAAATTTTCTTTTGAAATCTCTAAAATAGTAATTCCTTGTACGGCTGTTTTATTCAGAAAGGTATTGGTAGCGTGCAAAATGATTTGAAATTTGCCCTCTTTATCAAATTCTTTGATTCTAAAAGTTCTTTCACCTTGTGGTTTTTCTAATCCGAAAGGCGTAATCTTCACCAAATCTGCATCATACGTTTGCCAATGAATTGTAATTTCCGCCCCTTTTTCTGCTCTTACTGCACTGGCGTGGAAGTTCTTAATTTTAGGAGGAAGCACAGATTTTTGACTTCTAAGAAATTGCCCAAAACTTTGGTCATAAACTCTTCTTCTTTCGGCATCAATCAAAGTATCATATGCTTCTTGAATTTCTCTGAAACGCTCGGTAAAAAAATCATCATTTTCGTTTTTATCAGGATGATATTTGAATGAAAGCTTTCTATACGCTTTTTTAATATCGTCTTCCGAAGCGTTTGGTTTAATCCCGAGAAAATAATAATAGTCTTTCAATTGATGATTAATGATTGATTGAGGACAAAAATAGGAAAAAGATAACTTCCTACAAAAAAAGGAAACTTTTTAGTTCCCTTCTGTATATTCTTTAAATTGGTTTAAGATGCTTTGCCAACCTTGTTCTTGCATTTCTAGAGCATTGATATTTTCTGGCTCGAAACGCTCAAAAATTTCGGTAGTATTTTCATCTATAGCATTGAAAAAAACTTCTACTTTTCTACCGTCTTCTATATGGTATTCAATTTTCTGATGCGGAATAACTTCTGTATAAGTGCCGTGAAAAACAAAGCTTGCAGATTTATCTTTAGCAGCCATGGTATAGAAAAATTCGCCACCAATTTCTAGATTATTTTCAGCTTTAGGGCAATGCCAACTTTCGTGGGCAAAATTCCAGTTGATGATATGCTCTGCATTGGTAAATAATTCCCAAACTTTTTCTATGGGAGCATTGATGGTAGTGGTTACAATAAGAGGTTCCATTTTTAATGTTAAAAGTTAGAAGTTAGAAATTAGAACTAAAATTAATTGTTATTTAGAATTATCAAAATACGTATAATCTTTTGTGATTTTGCCGTTTTCTATGGTGAAAATAGTGCAAATCGGAAGTTCAAATTTTGATTGATCTGGAAGAGTACCTTTTGAAACAAATTCTACGATTACATTTTTGTCTCCCGAAGGATAAACAGCTACCACAGAATCTTGCACATCTGGAAATTGATTTTGTAATTCAGAATATTCTTTTATAATCATGTCTTTTGATTTTTGGTGCGCAACCATTCCAGAAGCAGGCTCTTTAAATTCTGCTTTTTCTGAATATAAATTTGCCATTTTTCGCCAATCGTGGTTGTTAAAATGTATAAAAAGTTCTTTGGCAACTTTTTCGTTATTTGCAGAGTTACTTTCCGAGATTATTACTTTTTCTTCGTTCTGTTTGCAAGAAAAAACGAAGAAAACCAGGGATAAAAACAATAAATTTCTCATCACAAAATATTTTTAAGTTTTACCAAAGATAAAAAAAGCGTACTCAAAAAAAGTACGCTTCTATTAAAAATTAAAAATTGCTATTATTTAACGGCTTCTAAAGCTGCGCTATAATCTGGCTCTTGAGCTATTTCTGGCACTTGTTCTGTATATTTCACGATTCCGTTTTCGTCTAGAACTACTACAGCTCTGCTCAATAATCCTTTTAGTGGAGAATCTGTAATCGTTAAACCATAAGTTTCTCCGAAATTACTTCTGTAATCAGATAAATTAATCACATTTTTAAGACCTTCTGCTGCACAAAATCTACCCAAAGCAAATGGTAAATCTTTAGAAATATTAATCACTACGGTGTTCTCTAAAGAGCTAGCGTCTTCATTAAAATGTCTAGCAGAAGCTGCACAAACACCAGTATCTATACTTGGGAAGATATTAAGAACTACTTTTTTTCCTGCGAAATCAGAAAGAGATTTTTCTGATAAATCTTCAGCTACTAATGTAAAACCTTGTGCTACTGTACCCACCTCTGGTAAATTACCTGTGGTATGAATTTCATTTCCTTGTAATGTAATGTTTGCCATATTTTATATTTTTTCTAGTCAAAGATAGATTTTTTTATTTAAAATAATTAACAGTATTTATAAATTGGTTGTTTTCATATTTTCTATAAAAACCGTAAATTTGCTAACTTCTTAATTTTTAACAAATAAAAAACGAAAAATAAATGTCTGTATCTAAAATTTATTACACTCTTACGGATGAAGCTCCTATGCTTGCTACCCATTCTTTTTTGCCAATTGTAAAGGCATTTACAAAATCAGCAGATATAGAAATTGCTGTTCCTGACATCTCTCTTTCTGGAAGAATTCTAGCTAATTTTCCAGAATTTTTAAAAGAAGATCAAAAGATTGGTGATGCGCTTGCAGAATTAGGACAATTAGCAACACAACCTGATGCTAACATCATAAAACTACCTAATATCTCTGCTTCTGCACCACAATTAGAAGCTGCTATTGCAGAATTACAAGCCAAAGGTTATGCTGTGCCTAACTATCCTGCTGAGCCTAAAAATGATGAAGAATCTGCCATCAAAGCTAAATACGCTAAGGTTCTAGGAAGTGCCGTAAATCCAGTTTTAAGAGAAGGAAATTCAGACAGACGCGCTCCTAAAGCTGTTAAAAATTACGCAAAAACCAATCCGCACAGAATGGGAGATTGGGCTAAAGATAGCAAAACAGATGTAGCACATATGAACAGTGGAGATTTCTACGGAACAGAAACTTCTACTACAGTAGAAAATGCTACGAAATATAAAATTGTTTTCAAAGGAAATGATGGTTCTGAGAAATTATTAAAAGATTTTGCTCCATTAAAAGCAGGTGAAGTAATTGATTCTTCGGTAATGAATATGAATGCTTTGAAATCTTTCGTAAAAGAAGCAATTGCTGAGGCTAAAAATAGAAACGTATTGCTATCTGCTCACTTAAAAGCTACCATGATGAAGGTTTCTGACCCTATTATTTTCGGGGCAATTGTAGAAACTTTCTTCAGTGAAGTTTTTGAAAAATATGCTGAAACTTTTAAATCTTTAGATATTAATCCAAACAATGGTTTGGCTAATTTATATGATAAAATTGCGGGTATTCCTCAGGAAGCAGAAATAAAGGCAGACCTAGAAAAAGCATTAGAAAACGGACCAAGAGTGGCAATGGTAAATTCTGAAAAAGGAATTACCAACTTCCATGTTCCAAGTGATATTATTGTAGATGCTTCTATGGCTGCATTGGTAAGAGGCGGCGGTAAAATGTGGAATAAAGAAGGGAAAGAAGAAGATACTGTTTGTATCATCCCAGACCGTTCTTATGCAGGTTTTTATCAGGCATGTATTGATGATATGAAAGCGAACGGAAAATTAGACCCTACTACGATGGGCTCTGTTCCGAATGTAGGTTTGATGGCTCAAAAAGCTGAAGAATATGGTTCTCATGACAAAACATTCCAAATTTCTGGTGAAGGAGAAGTAAAAGTAGAAGACGAAAACGGAAACGTTCTTCTTTCTCAAAAAGTAGAAAATGGTGATATTTTCAGAATGTGCCAGACCAAAGACGCGCCTATTCAAGATTGGGTAAAATTAGCGGTAAACAGAGCAAGATTGTCTGATACACCCGCTATTTTCTGGTTAGACAAAGGAAGAGCTCACGATGCTGAAATCATCAAAAAAGTAGAAAAATATCTTAAAGATTATGATACTACAGGTCTAGACATTAGAATTCTAGATGTAAAAGATGCTATGACCGAAACACTAAAAAGAGCTAGAGAAGGCAAAGATACTATTTCTGTATCTGGAAATGTTTTGAGAGATTATCTTACAGACCTTTTCCCAATTTTAGAATTAGGAACTTCTGCTAAAATGCTTTCTATTGTACCGTTGATGAATGGTGGTGGTCTTTTCGAAACTGGTGCTGGTGGTTCTGCCCCAAAACACATCGAACAATTCTTAGAAGAAGGTTATTTAAGATGGGATTCTTTAGGAGAATTTTTAGCGCTTCAAGCTTCTTTAGAACATTTGGCTCAAACGCAAGACAATAAAAAAGCTCAAGTTTTAGCCGATGCTTTAGATGAAGCTAATGCTAAATTCTTGGCAACAGATAAGTCTCCTGCAAGAAAAGTAGGCGGAATTGATAATCGTGGTTCTCATTTCTATTTGGCGATGTATTGGGCTGAAGCTTTAGCAAATCAAACTGAAGATTCAGATTTAGCAGCTAAATTCGCGCCTGTTGCCAATGCAATGCTTGAAAACGAAACAAAAATTAATGAAGAACTAATTGGCGCACAAGGAACTGCTCAAAACATTGATGGTTATTATAGACCAGATGAAGCAAAAACTTATGCTGCAATGAGACCTTCTGCTACACTGAATGCAATTGTAGATGCTCTTTAAAATTCCCCTCCTTTGGAGGGGTGGATTCAAAAATTTATAATTTTTGAAGACGGGGTGGTTACCTTAATACATAAAACAAACTCCCGAAATTTTCGGGAGTTTTTGTTTAAGAATATGCTGCTGCATCTGAGCTAGAATTGAAATAATTGACCACGTGCAATATTCCCAAAATGGTAATAGGCAATAGATTTTCGTCATCTATTTCAATTTCATAATAATATTTAAAATCTTTCCATTTAAAAATTCTTTTGATTTTAAGAACTGTCTTTTCCGCTTCGTTTTTCATTTCAAAAACATCATTGTACCATTTTTCTTTATTAATTTGAAAATGTTTTTCGCCATTGGTGAAGTCAATCAAAACAATGTTACCAGTCCAACTCATTTTAAATTTCATTACAGCTTTTTCATATTCAAAAACTTCTAACGATGTCGTCCAGAAACCTTTAGATTCAATTTTATAAATTTTAGGATTAATGTGAATTTCTGCATTGGTAGAATACCATTTCGGATAAACAATTTTTCCTAAAGAAGTTTCGCTTTCATCAAAAAGTTCAAAACTTCTGTAATCAACAGATTTAGCGATGAATGTTTTTATCATAGTCTATTTAAAGTTTAATTGAAATTTCGAATTACTTTTAGAAAATTGATTGACAGACAACAACAAAAAGAAAGGAATGACAAGGCTGAAACCAAATTTTATTTGATCAAAAATTAGCAAATAAGCAAAAATCACAAAATAGACTGCTAAAAAACCTAAAATGAAAGCCTTAAAAAATTTTGATAGTTTTTCATTAGATTGAGTCCAAAAATAACTTTCTTTAATTTCTACAGGTAAAATTAGTTTTCTTGAACTTAAAACAAAATGGTGTTCCATTTCAAAATCTTTGTCCTTGATTAAAATTTTATGATTTCCTAAAGTAGTAATATAATCTAATTTTGGATTTTTATAATCTAGACTTCCAATAAAAGCCTCATCAAGAAATATTTCGTAACGATTATTATTAAATGAAGTTCTATTACCAAGTTTTAGTTTTAATTTTCCGTTCATTTTTTATAACTTTTAGTGCGTAAAATAATACCAAAATTTACCTAACTGATACCCAAAATGATAAAGGAGTGTTAGTAATATAACCACAATATAAACAATGTTAAGCGGCGATTTCAAGAATCTATTCAATTTTTCTGTTTTCATTTCTATTATTTTAAAGCTATACCTAAATATCCCACAATAAATCCTGCAACAAAACTTAATATAAGAATCCCCAAAATAAAGACAAAAACCCAAAATAACACGTTGAAAACGCCACCACTTTTTCCGAAAGTTTTATTAAAAAAAGGCTCTGTTTTTGAAATAAATGTTTTTTTGTTCTTGGTTCTAAAAAGATCACTCCCGAAATTGGTGGTTTTTTCTTCACCAGATATTTCAGAAATCAATTCAGAAACTTGATTGATGTATTTTCCGTAAAACTCATTAAACCAAAATTTTCCAAAAAAGTACAATAATAACAACCCAAATAGTAATACCATTATAAAATTAAAAACCAATAAAAAAGGATTTAAAACTTTAAAAATTGGCATAAACTCGTGAATTATAACCAATTCACAAACCAAAAAAGGAACAAATGAAAGATAATACGAAATGTAATATTGCTCATATAATTTCAATTGAAATCGTAAATCTTTTAAGGAATCTAGTGTATTTGTCGTATTATTTAGGATGGATTGATATGTTTTATAAAAAACTTTAAAATAAAATAAAGTCACTAAAACCATCGAAATAATAAGCATACATACATATAATTTAGCTTTTGGATTTTCTATTAAGAACAAAGCACCTAAAAAAAGTGGTACTATTGTCATAATAGACATCCAAAACTCCATCTTCATATTTTTTCTGATTTTATCTAAAGGATTATTGAGCTTTCCTTGGTGCTCCAAAGAAACTTCTGGTGCAGAAACTTCTTCGTTTTGCCATTTTTTTTGTAATTCATCAAAATTCATAACCGTATTTTTTTATGATTTGTTGTAATTTTTCTTTGGTTCTATTGAGTTTTACTCTTGCATTTACTTCGGAAATCCCTAGATTTTGTGCAATTTCTTTGTGACTTTGCCCTTCTAAAAAAAGAAATATCAAGGCTTTTTCTATGGGATTGAGTTCTTGTACTGCTTTGTAAAGAAAATCTATTTGTATTTCTTTTTGCTGAGTTTCTTCTTCGGCTAGTTCTAGGTTTTCGTGTAAAAAAGCGTTGTCTGGTTTTCTTTTTTCGTTTTTAAGAAAAGTAAGTGCTGTGTTTAGACTCACTCTGTACAACCACGTAGAAAACTGACTTTTTCCTTCAAATTTCTGGTAAGATTTCCACAACTGAAACACAATTTCTTGGTAGAGATCTTCCCGATCGTCTTGGTTATCTACATACATTTTAGAAATTTTGAAAATCATTCCTTTATGATTTTCTATTTTTTCTAAAAATTCTTGTTGCAGATGTGCCATTTTCTTGTTTCTGTGGAGTTAGTATAAAAGTAAAAAAAATGTTACAATTTTTCAATTAAAAAAAATCCTTCTAAGCATAAAAACCTAGAAGGACTATAAAAAAAACAAAAATATAACTAAGAAAAATTATTTTACATCAAAACGGTCTGCGTTCATCACCTTCGTCCATACTTTGATGAAGTCTTTCACCATTTTTTCTTTGTTATCGTCTTGTGCATAAACCTCTGCATACGCTCTAAGAATAGAATTAGACCCGAAAACCAAATCTACTCTGGTTGCAGTCCATTTGGTAGCACCCGATTTTCTATCAACAATTTGATAGAGATTTTCACCGGCAGGTTTCCATTGGTAATTCATATCCGTAAGATTTACAAAAAAATCATTGGTTAAAATACCTACCTTATCAGTAAAAACACCGTGTTGTGTACCACCATAATTAGTTCCTAAAACTCTCATTCCACCAATAAGAACGGTCATTTCTGGAGCAGTAAGTCCCATCAATTGCGTTCTATCGAGCATCATTTCTTCTGGTGAAACTAAATAATTTTTTTTCTGCCAGTTTCTGTAGGCATCGTGTAGCGGTTCAAGCTCTTCGAAGGATTCTACATCCGTTTGTTCTTGTGTAGCGTCTCCTCTACCAGGCGTAAAAGGCACTTTAATCTCAAAACCAGCATCTTTTGCAGCCTGTTCTACCGCAGCACTACCACCCAAAACAATTAAATCTGCGATGCTTACTTTTTTATCTAAATTAGATTGAATCATTTCTAAAACGTCTAAAACTTTTTGCAAGCGTTCTGGTTCGTTTCCTTCCCAATTTTTCATAGGTTCTAGGCGAATTCTCGCACCATTTGCACCACCTCTGAAGTCAGAACCACGGTAGGTTCTAGCAGAATCCCAAGCGGTATTGATGAGTTCGGTTCTGGTTAAACCAGAATTTAAAATTTTAACTTTTAAATCTTCAATTTCAGCATCAGAAAGTATATAATCTACTGTAGGAATTGGATCTTGCCAAATCAAATCTTCCGCAGGAACATCGGCACCTAAATATCTAGATTTTGGCCCTAAATCTCGGTGTGTGAGTTTAAACCAAGCTCTTGCAAAAACTTCTTGAAAATAAGCAGGATCTTGATGGAATTTTTCTGAAATTTTTCTGTATTCAGGATCTATTTTTAGTGCCATATCAGCATCAGTCATCATCGGATTTCTACGTACATTAGGATTATGTGCGTCTATAGGTTTGTCTTCTTCAGCAATATTTACAGGTTCCCATTGGTGAGCTCCAGCAGGACTTTTAGTCAATTGCCAATCATATTTGAACAACAAATCAAAGAAACCATTATCAAATTTTGTAGGATGGGTAGTCCACGCTCCTTCTATACCAGAACTTACCGTATTACCACCACCACCTTTAGGATTTATCCACCCGAAACCTTGGGTATGAAGATTTTCTCCTTCTGGCTCTGCACCTAAAGTAGAAGCGTCACCATTTCCGTGGGCTTTTCCTACCGTATGTCCACCTGCTGTCAATGCAACCGTTTCCTCGTCATTCATTGCCATTCTTTTAAAGGTAGTTCTCATATCTTGTGCAGTTTTTAGCGGATCTGGGTTACCATCTACGCCTTCAGGATTTACATAAATAAGACCCATCATTACTGCAGCAAGAGGATTTTCTAAATCTCTTTCACCAGAGTAACGGCTTCCTTCGCTGCCAGATTTTGCGAGCCATTCTTTTTCATTGCCCCAGTAAATATCTTTTTCAGGATGCCAAATATCTTCTCTACCTCCTGCAAAACCGAAGGTTTTCAGTCCCATAGATTCGTAAGCCATATTACCAGCCAGAATCATAAGATCTGCCCAAGATAATTTGTTGCCATATTTTTTCTTAATGGGCCAAAGCAAACGTCTTGCTTTATCTAAATTTACATTATCTGGCCAAGAATTAAGTGGCGCAAAACGTTGGTTTCCGGTATTAGCACCACCTCTTCCGTCTGCCACTCTATACGTTCCTGCGGAATGCCAAGCCATCCTAATCATCAAACCGCCATAATGTCCCCAATCTGCTGGCCACCAGTCTTGCGAATCGGTCATCAGATTTTTAAGATCCGTTTTTACAGCTTCTAAATCTAATTTTTTAAATTCTTCGGCATAATTAAAATCTTCACCTAGAGGATTTGTTTTTTTGTCTTGTTGATGAAGTATGTCTAAATTCAAAGATTTTGGCCACCAACTCATTACAGATTGGTCTGTTCCTGTATTGGCACCATGCATTACAGGGCATTTTCCAGAATTAACTGTATGTGATGAACTGCCTGCATTTTGAGAATCATTAAATTCACTGTGATGTGGGAAAGGACATTTCCCTGGTTCGGATGTGCTCATAATAAAAAAATTTGTAGTTAATATGTTGTCAAATTTAAACGAAGAATTTTATCTGAGATTAAAATTTAGAGTTAAAGAATTGATACTCGCCATAGATAACATATATTGATAATTTTATATTAATTTAAGAAATCTATTAAACTGTTCTATTTTGAAAGAATCCTTCAATGAAAACAAAGTATATTTTTGCTATTTTTGGTTGATGAAAAACACTATGAAAAAAATATTTGCCTTTTTTATATCCTTAACCTTAGTTTCTTGTATATCTGTAGAACAATACAATAAGAATTTAGAAACACCTATTGAAGCAGAACATTTGAAAAAAGATGTAGATTTTGCTTATAAAAAACTTGAAAAACTTCATCCCAAATTGTTTTGGTACATTCCCAAAGAAAAGCTAGATTATAAATTTGACAGCCTAAAAACCACCATCACCAAACCACTAAAACCAAATGAATTTTTCCTAAAACTAGCTCCTGTAATTGCTGATGTAAGAGAAGGTCATCTTAGATTAATTCCGCTAGAGAAAAGATTTACCAAAAAAGAAACCAAAAAACTTAAAGACCAAAAAGGAACATTGGGAAGATTAAATTATGTGATAGAAAACAACCACCTATACGTAAAAGACAATACCGAAAAAGTGGGAAATCTAAAAATAGGCACCGAAATTTTGACAATCAATAACGTTCCCGTTTCCCAAATTTTAGAAAAATACAGACCTCTGGTTACCAGTGATGGCAATAACACCACTTATCAAAAATATTCTTTAGCCAGAAGATTCAATACTTTTTTTACCCTAGAATACGGAATTCTAGACAGTCTAAAAATAGAAACAAAACTAAAAGACAGCATACAAAACTTAGTTTTAAAAAGAGAAACAAAAACCAAAACCGAGAAGAAAAAAGAAAAACAAGACCAAAAACTAACACAAGAAAAGAAAACCAAAGGTTATAATCCTATTACCAAAAGTTTCAACAGAAATTTACAATTTTTGGCAAAAGATAGTTCTATTGCTTTAGTTAAAATCAAATCGTTTTCTGGTACTTATTCTAAGAAGTTTTACAAAGAAACATTCTCTACTCTAAAAAAAGCGAAAACTCAATATTTAATTATTGACATTAGAGATAATTTAGGAGGTTCTCTGGCAGAAATCAATAATCTCTACAGCTACTTTGCCAAAGA
>ERZ650306.1355-NODE-1355-length-13831-cov-6.450784_pt1 | contig 13831 bp, 13 predicted proteins | sample MGYA00376242_ERZ650306 | MGnify/ENA primary metagenome ERZ650306 (study PRJEB26733, sample SAMN07839244) | wastewater metagenome | biome: urban; feature: wastewater treatment plant; material: waste water | place: USA: North Carolina | collected 2016-03-31 ...
AATTGGCCGTCGAAGCCAAAGCATCTGTGGTACTTGAAACCAGATCACGGCGACCATCAGCATCAAAATCTACTGCTAAGCGCTCGTAGGTCGATGGCATAAACTGGGTATGACCAAAAGCCCCTGCCCATGAGCCATAGAGTTGATCTTGTGTTAAATCACCACGCTGTAAAACACGCATCGTCGCAAAAAATTCACTACGGAAATAACTTTGGCGGCGACCCTCGCAACTGAGCGTTCCCAAAGCCTGCAATAATGGATATTTACCTGAAATATCGCCGTAGTTACTTTCCACACCCCACACCGCCACTACAGTTTCTGCTGGTACACCATAAGCCTGTTCAACTCGATTTAAAACAGCACGATGTTGAGCAAGTTTTTGTTTGCCCACTTGGACACGCTCATCATCAACCAAACCTGATAAATAGTCCCAAATTGGAGTCGAAAATTCAGGCTGGTAATTTAATTTATCAATGACTGAATAATCAGGCGTTAGGTTTTGTGTATAACGATCATAAGTCGCACCAGATACCCCAGATGCAATTGCCTGAGAACGCAAGTTCGCAATACACGACTGGAAATTTGTATTTGGTGAATAGGTACTGTTGGATGGTGCTGTCGTTGTCGCTGACACCGTTGCACCATTAATAATGAGTTCTGCATGCGCTTGATTAAATAAAGCAAATAAGGCAGTGCCCATAAATAAAGAAAAATAATGCTTCATGACCTAACCAAAATATTTGAATTCAAATTTCCATATCACCTTAACATGCTGTTTGAATATGTATCGTTTGGAAACGTAACTTTGAATTCATTTATTGTCTTTTAAATTTAAAACCTAATTTTTAAATTCATAACTCCACCATCGTTTTAAATTTAAAAGTTACCAACACCCTTCATTTAAATTCAAAACAAGCATCAATCACTATCTGTATTTTTGAATTTAAAAAATAACTTCATATCAACCATGTTTTTGAATTCAAAAATAGATACTTCATTTAAATTCATTCCAATTTACTAAAACAGCTCAAACCCACACACTATTCCTTACATTTCATAAAATTAAAATCAAAAATAGATATCCACAGCCTCAAAATTTAAATTCAAAACACAGCAACACCTTTGGTTTTAAATTTAAAAAATGCATATTTTTGAATTTAAACCACAACACTCAACAACCCAGCACAATTTAAATTCAAATTTTTCACACTATTTTAAATTCAAAAGCCCAACTTAAAGTTATCCACAGCACTCCAAAAATGGTATCGCACATTTTTTGAATTTAAAACTTTAAATTCAAAAAATCATACGCAATAAAAAAGCGATCCAAAGATCGCTTTTAGATAATGTGGATAAGTTTAGAGATTCATATCATCTGTCAGTGCTAATGGAACTGGTAAAATTTGAGCCAATTGACGACACAAGTCGGTTAAATCATCACGGTCATTCGGCATCAGTGTGATATGACCCAACTTACGACCAGCACGCTCAGACTTATTATAAAGATGTAAATGCGCACCTTTGAGTGCTAAAACATCTTCTGATTTCGGGTGTTGACCAATGATATTGATCATCACTGTTGGACGCACAACATCGGTTGCTCCTAGCGGCAAGCCTGCTACTGCACGGATATGATTTTCAAACTGCGAGCAAATCGCACCTTCAATCGACCAATGTCCTGAATTATGAACACGACATGCCATTTCATTGGCATAAAGCCCTTGTTCAGTCACGAATAATTCAAGTGTAAGTACACCCACATAATTAAGATGATTCAACAACCGAGTAATATAGTCTTGTGCAACTGGTTGTAAATCTGTGCTATTTGGTGCAGGAACAATCGAGTGAGAGAGAATACCATTGTGATGATGGTTTTCGGCGAGTGCCCAAGTTTTGACATCACCATCTTGACCACGTACCGCAATAATGGATACTTCACGGCTAAATTTCACAAAACTTTCTGCAATCAAGCTTTTGGCAGGCCCTAATTCAGCCCAAGCCGTATCAATTTGATCTTCAGAACGTAATACGAACTGACCTTTACCATCGTAGCCGCCTGTTACGGTTTTTAATACGATAGGTAATCCAAGTTCAGCCACGGCTTGCTTTAAGCTCTCTAAGCTATCCACAGCACGATACGGTGCAACTGGAATACCGAGTTCATCAAACAAACTTTTTTCTGCCAAGCGATTTTGTGCTGTCGCCAAAGCAAGGCGAGGAGGGTGCAGTGTTTTGGTTTGGGTCAAAACATCTACATCAGCAACAGGCGTATTTTCAAATTCAAGACTGAATACATCGGCACTTGCGATGAAATCTTGTAGTGCTTCTGGATTTTTACTTGAAAATACAGGACCTAAAATAGCTGCTGGGCAGTCTGTTTCGGCTTCGAAAAAGCTACATTGAATATTGAGTGGTAAAGCTGCTTGCGCCATCATGCGCCCAAGCTGTCCACCACCAAAAATACCGATGGTTTTATTCATGATTGGCCCCGTTATACTTGACCAGGAATGTTATTGTTCGATACTTTTTCCGTTTGAGCTGTGCGGAAATCAGCCACATTTTTAGCAATATCTGGGCGGGTTAAACCTAGAATTTGCGCTGCAAGAATTGCCGCATTGGTTGCACCTGCCTGACCAATTGCCAGTGTTCCCACAGCAATACCCGCTGGCATTTGTACAATCGAAAGCAATGAGTCAACGCCATTTAAAATTGAAGATTTAACAGGCACGCCAAGCACAGGTAAATCAGTTTTAGCAGCACACATCCCCGGTAAATGCGCCGCGCCACCCGCACCTGCAATAATCACCTGAATACCACGATCACGTGCTGTTTCAGCATATTCAAATAAACGATCTGGCGTACGGTGCGCAGAAACCACCTCAGCTTCAAAAGGAACACCCAATTGTTTGAGCATATTAGCGGTATGTTCAAGTGTTGCCCAATCTGATTGAGAACCCATGATAATTCCGACTAAAGGTTGGCTATCTGTTGCGACCGCATTCATTGGCTTTTCCAAAACATGATAAAAATAGGGAAATGTCTCGACTTACGCCAAGCACAAAGGAATAAATTGGCAAATATTATAGCGGTTTTTTCAGGCATCCCCAACTAAAGAACATTTTTACTGATCCCCCAAAATTAGCTCTGGTTACGGAACACAAAATAGACACAGCCCATTAAGCAAAACATCGCCCAGACATAATCCAACTTGAATGGTTGTTTAAACAGAAAAATCATAAAGGGCACAAACACAATCAGCGTAACAACTTCTTGGGTGATTTTCATTTCGCCCAAACTCCAACCCTGTTGATTTAATAGTTTAGTTGCAGGAATCATAAAACTATATTCCAATAGAGCAATCAACCAACTAAACAAAATCGCTTGCCAAAGCGGCGCATTGTGTAAAATTTTCAGATGCCCATACCACGCCATCGTCATAAAACAGTTAGAAATGATCAACAAACATAATGCTAAAAGTGTAGGGCTCAATCGGATGTCCTTTTATAAAAATAAGGGCTGAATCATTTGCATTTGAATACATCAGAATAACGTTAAAATCACTCAATTTTAAGTTAATAACAACAACGAATTTTGACTATCTTTTCAATGTCAGCCTTGCTATCGTTGCGATTGATTTTTATTGATAACGACAATCATACACACGAGATTAGTGCTGTATGTAAAGCAGTGGAGAAGGCGCGTTATGCATCTGCATATTTTGGGTATTTGTGGCACATTTATGGGGTCTTTGGCTCTGTTAGCACGAGATTTAGGACATAAAGTCACAGGTTCAGATGCCAATGTTTATCCACCCATGTCGACTCAACTTGAAAATGCAGGTATTGAATTGATGCAGGGCTATGACCGTAGCCATTTACAACCGCATCCTGATCTTGTGATCGTCGGCAATGCCATGAAACGTGGTATTGATGCGATTGAATACATGTTAAATGAAGGCCTGCCTTATATTTCTGGCCCACAGTTTTTGGCAGACCATGTCTTGCAAGGCAAACATGTACTCGGTGTCGCAGGGACACATGGCAAAACCACAACCACGACCATGCTGGCTTGGGTGCTGGATCAGGCAGGTTTAAACCCTGGCTTTTTGATTGGTGGCGTACCACTGGGTTTTAGCGAAAGCGCACGTTTAGGTGGTGGAAAATATTTCTGTGTAGAAGCCGATGAGTATGATTCTGCCTTCTTCGATAAGCGTTCTAAGTTCGTTCACTATCACCCTAAAACAGCGATTTTAAATAACCTTGAATTTGACCATGCCGACATCTTTGATGACCTCGCTGCCATTCAAAAACAGTTTCACCATTTAGTGCGTACCATTCCAAGTGAAGGTCGTATTATTGCGCCGATTACTGAAACCAATATTGATGAAGTGCTAGAACAGGGCTGCTGGACGCCTGTGGTTCGTACCAGTCTTGAACCAAATGACCAAGCTGCTTTATCTGCGGAGCTGATCAGTGCTGATGGCAGTCATTTTAACGTGCTTGAACACGGTCAAGTGATTGGTGAAGTGAAATGGAACATGACAGGGCAACACAGTGTTGCCAATGCTTTAGCAACGATTGCCGCAGCTCAGCATGTCGGTGTAACGATTGAACAGGCGTGTGAAGCCTTATCCAACTTCGGTGGCGTTAAACGCCGTATGGAGCTGTTAGGTACGGTGCGTGGTATCGAAGTCTATGATGACTTTGCCCATCATCCAACCGCAATTGAAACCACGCTGGACGGCGCACGTAAGCGTTTAGGTGAGCGTAAACTGTGGGCGATCATTGAGCCACGCTCTAACACCATGCGTATGGGCAGCCATAAAGATGGTTTGGCACATTCAGCACGTTTAGCCGATGAAGTGATCTGGTATCAACCAGAGGGCTTGGACTGGGATTTACAGCCTGTGATTGCCGCTTCATCAAACAAGGCCGAAGTCAGCCGCTCTTTAGATGAGATCATTGCCCGTGTGGTGAATGAAGCAGGTGAGGGCGATGCTGTGGTGATTATGTCGAATGGTGGTTTTGGTGGATTACACCAAAAGTTGATTACGGCTTTGTCGTAATCTAGCCTATAGCACACTTTCATAATTCAATCTTGTCACGGTATTTACTACCGTGACAGGCGGCATGGATGCCGCCCGTTGAGCAGGGGTTACATGGACGTACCCTCTGCTCAACAAAGGATTTTTGTTACCTTGCGGAGTAAACTCCTCACCCATGAAAAGTAAGGAAATGCCTATACAAAAACAATTAAACCTATTCAGTTTATATGAGGCTGTGCAGCCTTTTCCAAATGAAACATATCCAATCCATTTATTGTAATTAACTCAATTTATTCACCAATTTTAACGGCAAAATCTTCATTGCAATTCCCATTGGTAACCACGGCCACTGCGGCACATACGCCTTCACGGGTTCCTTCTCAATCGCTTTCACCAAAGCCTTACTTCCCGTTTTTTCATCCACTTCAAACGGTAATTTCTTGGCACCTTCATTCAATTCAGTGCGAATATAACCTGGGAAAATCGTTGAGACTTTAATTGGCGTATTCAACAACTCGGCACGAATCCCTTCAGCCAAATGCGCCACCGCGGCTTTACTCGCGGCATAGGTCGATAAATGCTTTGGTAAACCACGCATTGCACTCATCGAGGAAATCACCACCAAATGCCCTTTATTTTGCGCTCTAAAGATTTCAACCGCGGCTTCACATTGCGCCAATGCCGAAATAAAATTGGTTTCAGCCGTAGCGCGGTTTACATCAAAATGACCCTTACCGATACGGCGACCTTCACCCACACCTGCATTGACAATAATTCGGTCAATCGTTCCAAATTCTTGCTGAAAGGCTTTAAAAACCGTAAACACATCATCGTAATGGGTCACATCCAGCGTCTTAATCCCCACCCGAATCGAAAACTGACGTTGCAACTCCTGTTGTAACACTTCTAGACGCTCTAAACGTCGTGCGCACAACGCCAAATTGTAACCTTTAGCCGCAAATTCACGCGCCATACCTGCGCCCAAGCCTGAACTTGCCCCTGTAATTAAAATTGTTTTTGCCATGCCTGCCACCTATATTTTTAAATCCATGTTAAAAGTTCAGCATCACGTGTTTTTAAATAATGATGCTCATTAAAGCTCAGTAATTGCAAACGTCCATCTGTCCAACGCAGTGTGGTAATACTGGCATTGGCAATCGACCAATTTAGCGCAAAGATCTGCTTTGCATTCAAACCTAATACTTTACCTACCGCCACAGAAATTACGCCACCAGAACTAAATACGACGGCTTGACGATGCTTGGTCATATCAATACTTTCGCAAAGCGATTGCAATGCTTGCTCAACACGTGATTGAAAGCCTAACCATGTTTCATGATATTCATGGTCATATTGCGCTCCAATCCAACGATCAATCGCACCATCAAAGATTTTGGCCAGATAAGCACGTGGATTGGCCATCAATTCAACATCCTGTTTCAGCAATTCAGGCTGATTAAAACGTGGTTCATATTGAGCAAAGACATGCTGATGATCAAACTCATTCCACGCCGATTCGGTTTGAATGGATGCATTATGGAAACTTTGCGATAAAGCGAGTTGCGCCGTCTGCTGATGACGTTGCATTGAACCTGCAACCACTAAAGGCGTTTGTTTTAGGGTTTGTTTAAAAAAATCACCCACAACCTGTGCCTGTTGTTCACCTTTAGCTGAAAGCTGATCGTAGCTCGCTGCACCAAACGACGCTTGCCCATGCCGCACCAAATAAATTGTGCTCATCGTTTTAAAATATCCTGTAGTTTTGCAGCATATTCAGGAATCAACTGCTGTGCTTCAGTATTGTTTTGGGCTATCAGTTTTAAAGCCCGAATATGTAAGGCATGAATCAAAATCCAAAAATCCTTAAAGGCGGGATTATCAGTTTGCTGATGGTAATAACGATAATAAATCTGTTGCGCAATCACGGCTAAACGGAACAAACCAAACACTTCATAAAAAGCCCAATTCGTTGGTTGCAAACCTGTTTTTTCCAGATAGTAATCCACCACCTGTTGACGTGTCAGCATACCTTTTAAATTGGTCGGTTGACGGCGGCTTGATTTCATCAGCGCATCATCATCCTCTTGAATCCAGTAGGCGAGGGCACTGCCCAAATCCATCAATGGATCACCGAGTGTTGCCATTTCCCAATCTAGCACCCCAATCACTTGAGTCGGTTGTTGTGGATCTAAAATGACATTATCAAAACGCCAGTCATTATGAATCACGCAAGTTTTAGCATCGGCAGGGATATGTTCCAACAACCACTCACGCACAAAAGCAAAATCAGGTACATTTGGCGTGAGTGCTTTGCTATAACGTGCATCCCAACCTTCGACTTGACGGCGACAATAACCTTCACCTTTGCCCAGTTGTTCCAATTCTGTACCTTGATACGGCACTTGATGCAGCTCGATCAATTTATCTAGAACATTCAGGCACAATTGCTGTACCTGTTGCTCATCTAACTGTAATTCTTTCGGTAAATTGGCGCGTGGAATAATACCCTCGATCCGTTTCATCACATAGAAGTCACAGCCAATTACGCTCTCGTCCTGACACAGTGCCATCATTTCAGGCAGGACAGGGTAGAACGGCGCAAGATGCTTCTGCACATTGTATTCACGTTCCATATCATGTGCTGATTTGGCTTTGGTGCCTTTCGGTGGACGGCGTAAAATTAGATCTGCATTGTCATATTGCAGGCGATAAGTCCAATTCGATGCACCACCCGAATATTGGGTGACTTGTGCCTGTCCTTGTAGATTTATACCTTGGTCTTTTAACCACGTTTCCACTGCGGAAATATCCAGTTCTTCGCCATGCCGAACCTGACCACCCACATCAATCACTGCCATTTTCTTATATCCTTATCAACGACCATAGCCACGTTTTTTGAGTTCTAGTTTAGCAATCATGCCCTTATGTACTTCGTCTGGTCCATCAGCTAAACGTAAACTGCGTGCTTGATTAAAAAATGCAGTCAGTGGTGTATCACGTGACACACCTTCGCCGCCATGAATCTGAATCGCCATATCCACCACATTTTGCAATACGGTTGGTGCAACCACTTTAATCGCTGAGATTTCCGTGAGTGCAGCCATATTGCCTAAAGTGTCCATCTTGTAAGCGGCATACAGCGTTAATAAACGAGCTTGGTCGATTTGCACACGTGCTTCCGCGACTCGTTCTAAATTGCCGCCTAATTTAAGTAACTCTTTGCCAAAGGCTTTACGGGACATGCCACGATCAATCATCAGTTCTAAGGCTTTTTCAGCAGCACCGATACAACGCATACAATGATGGATTCGCCCAGGCCCTAAACGCCCTTGCGCAATTTCAAAACCTTGTCCTGCGCCGCCAATAAAGTTGCTCACTGGCACACGCACATTGTCAAAACTAACTTGCCCATGTCCATGTGGCGCATCGTAATCACCAAACACAGGCAACATTCTTTCAATCGTCACGCCTTGCGTTTCAATCGGTACTAAGACCATCGAATGTTGATGATGACGGTCTTTGCTCTCGTCAGGGGTATAAGCCATGAAGATAATCACTTTGGCATTGGGATCACCCAAGCCCGATGACCACCATTTACGCCCATTCAGGACGATTTCATCACCATCAATCACTGCCGTGGCTTGCATATTAGTGGCATCACTGGAAGCCACGGCGGGTTCAGTCATACAGAACACTGAACGGATTTCTCCTGCAAGCAAAGGTTGCAACCATTGCTGTTTTTGTGCCTCGCTACCATAGCGCCATAACACTTCCATATTGCCGCTATCAGGTGCATTACAGTTAAATACGGTGGGTGCAAGTAAGCTACGTCCAGTCAGTTCGGCAATATGCGCATATTCCTGAACCGATAAACCAGCACCTAGTTCAGTATCAGGCAAGAACATATTCCATAAGCCTGCTGCTTTAGCCTTGGTTTTGAGTTGTTCGAGTTGAGCTGGCCACTGCCATTTAGTCCAGTCACCATCGACATTGAGTTGATGCACTTCATCCCAAAATGCTTTTTCAATCGGTTCTATTTCTTGTTGAATAAAAGCTTGCGTTCGTGTAATAAAATCCTGCGCACGTTCAGATAATACAAACATCATCATTTCCCTTAAAGTAAAAATTTGGCGAAGCTTGATTCGCTGCTTTACATCACCATAAGCGAAAATTTATTATGAATGAAATGATTTTATTTTATTCAAAACTATGAATCAGATTCATAATACTAACCCATTGGAAGTGGCTCACTTTCATCGTATTGATATTAATTTATATCCGTTGTTTATTGCGATTTTTGAACAAAAGAGCATTTCTAAAGCTGCCCAATTGTTGTGTATCAGCCAATCTGCTGTCAGTCATGCTTTACAACGTTTACGTGTACAACTTAAAGATGAGCTGTTTGTGCGTAGTGGGCAAAAAATGCTGCCTACGCCTTATGCTGAGCAGATTTATCAGCCGATTCAAATGGCTTTATTGAGTATTCAAAAAATCGCTATGCCTCAGCAAGATTTTAGGCCGAGCATGCTACAAAGTATAAAAATCGCGATTCATGATGAAATCGAACCCATTATTTTTCCTCAATTGGTCAATCACTTTGCCAAGCAAAATCTCAATATCCAGTTTTTTAGTTCTAAACTTGATCGTAAAAATATGTTGGCCGATTTGTCAGCACAACAAATCGATTTTGTGATTGACTTAGTACAACCGTATCAAGCTCATTTACAGTTTGAAAACCTGATTGAAGATTATTTTGTGGTCTGCACACAGCAAACTAAAATGAATTTATCGCTCTATTTATCATCACCGCATATTGGTGTGTCATCACGGCGTACGGGGTTATTATTGGAAGATATTTATCTTAATCGGCAACAATTGTCTCGGCAAATTTTTCTACGCTGCCAGCATTATGCAACAGCTTTACAGGTCTTAGCGCAGCACCCAAATGCAATACTGACTATCCCTCAAAGTATTCTAAAACATCTACACTATTCAAAAGATTTACAGATTCATGCACTTCCGATTGAATTACCCAAAATCAATATGGGTATGTATTGGCATGAGCACGTAAAACACAATCCTCGACATCAATTTTTACGCACAGAGATTTTGAAAATTTTTAATCCTGACCTAATTTGCTGAAGATTTGCACATTTGCTAAAAATGTGTAATTCTATACACACATTTGGATGTCACCATCCATACAGAATTCGTTTGACAAGGGGAGTAGCCTCCTCCAAACCTAGGTAGTGTAGTTAAAATACTTAGGTGTCAGAGCTTCGTCATTACACTTTGCAAAAAGTCGGACTCTGAGCATCATCCTTTATGGTGATGTAGGCAAGACCTTGATCATGTTGAAACAGATGTTTTATTTCATTCATCTGGCAACTGGTCAAGGTTTTTTTATGTCCAGCTGCTAGATAGGGAGTTGTGATGGAAACTATTGGTAATCTATGGCTGTATGTCGTATTCTTCGGCCTTGTCACAGTCATGCTTTTGGTCGATTTTTTAGGCTTTAAACAAAAACAAAACCAAGATGTTCCAATCAAGCAAGCCGCTTACTGGAGTATTGCTTGGGTCACTGTAGCAGTGCTATTTGGTGGGGGCTTGTGGCTCTATCTACAGCAAACAGTAGGACTCACCCTTGCGAATCAAAAAACCATGGAATACTTCGCAGGTTATCTACTGGAAAAATCACTGGCAATTGATAACGTCTTCGTTTGGCTGATGATCTTCGCAGCTTTTGCAATTCCACCTGCATTGCAACGTAAAATCCTGCTGTACGGCGTACTCGGCGCAATTGTTTTAAGAACCATCTTTATCTTCATTGGGGCTTGGTTCGTACAAGAATTTTCTTGGGTACTTTATATTTTCGGTGCGTTCCTTGTTTATACAGGTTTTAAATTCCTGAAAGGTCAAGACGAAGAAACCAATATTGAAGATATTAAATTACTGAAATGGTTACGCAAACACATGCGTATTACCCCTCAACTTGAAGGTAATAAATTTTTCGTCCGTCAAAATGGCGTGTTATGGGCAACACCTTTATTTTTAGTTTTAATCTTAGTTGAAGCATCTGATGTTATTTTCGCGGTTGACTCTATTCCTGCGATTTTCGCTGTAACCAGTGACCCGTTCATTGTATTAACAGCGAACTTAATGGCGATTTTGGGTTTACGTGCAATGTTCTTCCTGTTGGCTGGTTCCGCAACCAAACTGCATTACCTACCGTATGGTCTGGGCATTATCTTACTGTTCATCGGTGCGAAAATGTTATTGCTGGATGTGTTCCACATGCCAATCTGGATTTCATTGGGCTTTATCGTACTGGTACTCAGTATCACCGCTTATCTATCATTACGTCATAATAAAAAGCAGTTGCAATCTTAATCAGTTGAATTCAGGCATTTGATAAATTCAGGTGCCTGAACAGTTAAATCATAAAAATAGACTGTACATTAAAAAAACAGATCAATATCATATGGCGGCTTAAAGCTTTTATCTTTCCTAATCAGAAACATAATACGGCAGTTTTGGTTCTGGACGTTACCTCGGCCCACAGTATTATCAGGGCAATCGGGAAATATCCTTTCGCGGCAATACCCTACGTCCGCGCAGCAACCTTAGTGTCGGGCAGCCCATGATCTCAACCACGTCAAAAAGTTACTCTGCCTCCTCACCTGTTCGTGGTGGTTTTGGCCGTGGTGGTTCTTCGTTTGGTGGCTGATCAGGAAAACTGAAATTTTGTATGAAAAGAAAAATCCTCGCACCGCGTACCGACTGGCAGCTTGAGCACCAAAAGATTGGGGCAATCTGGAATACCTGATGGATACCGCTTATCAGGCGCAACTACAGGTCTCTGAACTGTCGATGGAGAATATTGGCTGGGATGGGCAGGGTTTTGTTGACCTGAACAATCGCCCGATTCATAACCTGTTTAAGCTTTACCCGTGGGAATGGATCTGGGAAAGCCTTGGTATTCCAGTAATACATATGTATTTTTCTCAAAGGGTATAATTATTGCTGACAATTTACCCATTTCCGCCCAAAAATAAAGTGAATTGATTCAATCCATTACTCACATTTACATACGTTTTAATAGTCTAAATTAGGCGAATAATCCAGTAAGCTGAATAAAATCGGGTACAATCGACGAAAAACATTGTAGGTTGTTATGACTTTGACTACTCCCATCACGGTCGTTCGTGGTCGCTTCCTGGATATCCAAAAAACTGTTTCCCAGGCACAAGATATTATTGATCAGGTTCGTTATATCGAAGATGGCGTACTAATCGCTAAACAAGGTCAAATTCGCTGGTTTGGCAGCTGGGATGATGCCCAAGCGCATTTACCTGCAAACGTTGAAATTCAGCATTATCCAGAGCAATTGATCATTCCTGGCATGATCGACACGCATATCCATTTCCCACAAACAGAAATGGTTGGGGCATATGGCGAACAGTTATTAAGCTGGCTCAATACCTACACTTTTCCCACCGAAATCCAGTTTCAAGACCCAAGTTATGCCCAAAAAATTGCTGAATTTTTTATTCAGGAATTACTTAAAAATGGCACAACCACAGCCTTAGTATTCTGTACCGTGCATCCTGAATCGGTGGATGCCTTGTTTGAAGCCGCAGCACAGCAGCAGATGCGCTTAATTGCGGGCAAGGTGATGATGGATCGTCATGCACCAGAAGCACTGTGTGACACAGCCGAGAGTGCCTATGAAGATTCCAAGGCATTGATTGGAAAATGGCATGGTCAGGGTCGTGCCTTATACGCGATTACCCCACGTTTTGCGCCGACCTCAACGCCTGAACAATTAGAGCGGGCAGGGCAGCTCAAAGCCGAATTTCCCGATGTGTATGTGCATACCCATTTAAGTGAAAATAAGGATGAGATTGCATGGGTCAAGGATTTATTTCCTGAGCAAAAGGGTTATTTAGATGTTTATCATCATTATGGTTTAACAGGAAACCGTTCGGTGTTTGCACATTGTGTGCATCTGGAAGATGCTGAATGGCAATGTATGCACGAGACCGACTCCGCAATTGCCTTTTGTCCAACCTCAAACCTGTTTTTGGGCAGTGGCTTGTTTCCATTGAAAAAAACATGGCAACAGCAAGTTAAAGTCGGTCTCGGGACCGACATTGGGGCAGGGACCTCGTTTAGCTTGTTGCAGACCGTCAATGAGGCCTACAAGGTACAACAGTTGCAAGGTGACAAATTGTCCGCATTTGAATCGCTGTACCATGCAACACTGGGCGGTGCAAAAGCCCTCGACTTGGATGACAAACTCGGTAACTTTAATGTGGGTAAGGAAGCTGATTTTGTGGTGTTAAATCTCAAGCCAACCGCATTGCAGCAACTGCGCCAGTCACGTTCAAAGTCAATCGAGGATAGTCTATTTGCCTTGTTTACCATGGGCGATGACCGAAATATTGAGGCAACCTATATCTATGGACAAAAAGCCTATAGCCAAAGCTAAAGTTTTGAATAAACGAAAAATTGGGTGGATTTTATTGGCAAGCTGCTGTGCTGCACTACTGAGACGTGACAGTCATCAGCCGAAAAAGGATACATTTTTTGCACCATCAAAAGGTGCATGAACGGTGATTTTGTTTTAAAATTCGCATATTCGCTCAAGATTTCGAGGTGTTGCAGGTCAACACCTTTTTTATTTCCCATTTTTTACGTTTTAGGAATCTGCCAATGACCATTGCAATGCGCATTATGATTTCCAGTGAAGAGATTCAAGCCAAAGTGAAACAACTCGGTGAAAAA
>ERZ650306.1358-NODE-1358-length-13818-cov-6.211582_pt1 | contig 13818 bp, 10 predicted proteins | sample MGYA00376242_ERZ650306 | MGnify/ENA primary metagenome ERZ650306 (study PRJEB26733, sample SAMN07839244) | wastewater metagenome | biome: urban; feature: wastewater treatment plant; material: waste water | place: USA: North Carolina | collected 2016-03-31 ...
GCAAGGCGGCTGCCGAGCGTGAAGGGGCGGCCAACGCGCGCCGGCAGGCCGAGCAAAAAGCACGTGAACAGGCCGCAGCCAAAGAAGCCGAACGCAAGCAGCAAGCCGAGCGTGCGGCTGCACAAAAGGCTGAAGCGCAAAAAGCCGAAGCTTTGAAAAAACAGCAGGCGGCCAAGGCGCAAACCGAGAAAAAAACCGCTGCCCAAGATGTGCTTAACAATAAAGCCGCCAAATCTGCCGCCAATCCGCAGGCGATTTTGGAAGGCAGCACCACCGGCAGTCGCGTGATTATCCAGGCAGGCGCCTACAGCAGCAGCGCCCAGGCCAATCAAGTGCTGCAAAAGCTGGCCGACGCCGGCGTGAGCGCGCATGTGAGTGAGAGTGAAACCAGCAAAGGCACGGTTTACCGCGTGCGCACCGGCAGCTATCCCAATCGCGCCGCCGCCAATCAGGCGCTGGCCAAAATCCGCCAGCAAGGGCTCGACGGCATGGTGATCGGCCAATAATCATGGCGATATTCGATATTGTGGCGCTGGGCATTATTGTGGTTTGCATTTTGATTTCGATGATGCGCGGCGTGATTGCCGAAGTGGCTTCGCTGGTGATTTGGGTGGTGGCTTTTTTGGTGGCGAAAATGTTTGCCGCGCCTTTTGCCGCTGTGGCCCTCACATCCGTGCAGCCGCCGCAATTTGCGGTGGCGGTGGGCTTTATTTTATTGTTTGTTGCTGCATGGCTGGTGCAGCATTTTTTACGTTCGCTGCTCACTTCGGCTGTGTCGGCCATCGGCCTGGGCGGTGTCAACCGCCTGCTCGGCGCGGTGTTTGGCGCGGCCAAGGGCGTGTTGATTATCACGCTGGCGGTGCTGGTGTGTTCGTTTACCGATTTGCCGCAAACGCCCGATTGGCGGCAATCGTTCAGCGCAGTATATTTCGAGGCATTGGCGCAATTGGCCGTGCCTTATCTGCCGCCGGTGGTGGCAGATCAAGTGCAGTATCCGACACTTTGATTTTGGAGAAGAATAATGTGTGGTGTTTTAGGATTAGTGGCGCACGAGCCGGTAAACCAATTGCTTTACGACGGCCTGCAGATGTTGCAGCACCGCGGCCAAGATGCGGCGGGCATCGTCACCGTTGAGGGCAATGTGTTTCATATGCACAAAGGCAAAGGCATGGTGCGCGATGTGCAGGCCACTCCGGCAGACAGAGTGGAAATCTACTCTACCGCACAGCAACGGGTGGTGGGTGTCACTGATAAAAGCGGCAGATATACCATAGAGGTACCGGAAGATGATATACTTGTTTTCCGCAAATCCGGATATCTAAACGAGGAGGTCAACGTGGCTGGAAAGAGCAGCATTCTGATTACAATCAGAAACGGAACAGACCTTTAGCCGTGAACGTGAAAGAGTAAGGGAGAAGAATCAAAAGACAATAGGTATTCATGCACGAGATGTACATCTCATGTTGCTCGAGATGTACATCTCATACAGTCCGAGATGCACATCTCGTGCATCTTTAGCATCAGTCTGCCAGATGACGGCAAAGGGAGATACCGCCGAAAGGGTACTACCTCCAAGAATTTATGTAACCTCATTGTAACTGAATCGTTATCTGTTCTTCAACGCTCCGCAATCTCCACGTAACGGCAACCCTCTACTTTTGCGGCAGATTATTAACAGATAATAACAAGTATGAAACAGATTTTGAGAGCATTCTTATTCTTACTCCTATTCACCGCCACCGTCAATACGGCCATTGCCGACGAAAAAGCAAATGTCACGAAACAAGGAACTGTACGTGGACGCATCATCGACGCCACTAAACAAACTCTCCCGGGCGCATCCATCTACATCGAGAAACTACACACTGGCGTGACGAGCGACGTCAACGGCTTCTACACTTTCTCTAACCTTGACCCGGGAACCTATACAGTAAAGGTGAGCTACGTGGGCTACTCTCCCGTAGAACTGAAAATCACCATCCCCGCAGGCCGTACACTGGAAAAAGACGTCGTACTGAACGAAGGCGTGGAGTTGCAGGAAGTGGTGGTAGGCGGCGCCTTCCAGGGACAGCGCCGTGCCATCAACTCACAGAAAAACAACATGGGGATTACGAATGTAGTCTCTGCCGACCAGGTAGGCAAGTTCCCCGACTCCAACATCGGTGACGCCCTTAAACGCATCTCCGGCATCAACGTGCAGTACGACCAAGGCGAGGCACGCTTCGGGCAAGTGCGGGGCACGAGTGCCGACCTCAGCTCCGTCACCATCAACGGCAACCGCGTTCCCTCTGCCGAAGGCGATACGCGCAACGTACAGCTCGACCTCATTCCGGCAGACATGATTCAGACCATCGAAGTGAACAAGGTAGTAACCGCCGATATGGACGGCGACGCCATCGGCGGCAGCATCAACCTCGTCACCAAGAACTCCCCCTACAAGCGTACCATTGCCGCCACCGCCGGAACCGGCTACAACTGGGTGAGCGAAAAGGCGCAACTGAACCTTGGCTTCACCTACGGCGACCGCTTCTTCAACGACAAACTCGGCTTGATTGTATCGGCCTCCTATCAGAACTCACCTTCTGGTTCCTACGACACCGAATTTGTATGGGAGCAGGATGACAACGGCAAGACGTACGTCAACGACTACCAAATCCGCCAATACTACGTCACCCGCGAACGCCAAAGCTACTCCGCCGCACTGGACTGGGACATCAATGCCAACCACAAACTGACCTTCAAAGGCATCTTCAACAACCGCAACGACTGGGAGAACCGCTACCGTACCACGCTGAAAGACCTTGACCCCGACGGCAACGCCACCGTACGCATACAGACCAAAGCCGGTACGCCGGACAACCGTAACGCCCGCCTGGAACGCCAGCGCACCATGGACTTTGCCCTCGGCGGCGAACACCTCTTCGGCGCCCTCTCCATGGACTGGCACGCCAGCTATGCCAAAGCCAGCGAAGAACGTCCCAACGAACGCTACATCGACTTCCAACTGAAGAAACAGAAGTTCGACATGGACCTGAGCGACGAACGCCAACCCTTTGCCAGCCCCAAAACAGGCTCTACCATGACATTGAACGATGAATTCAGCCTGAAAGAGCTGACGGAACAGCAGGAAGACATCAAGGAGCAGGACCTGAAGTTCTCCGCCAACTTCAAACTTCCCCTCAAGAACGGCAACAAGCTGAAGTTCGGCGCAAAGGTAGTGCGCAAGACCAAGGATAAAGAAGTGGACTTCTACGAATACTCTCCTCTGGACGAGGATGCCTTCATGACGAACAGCCTAGCAAATACAGTGGACCAGACCAACAAGAACTTCATGCCCAACAACAAATACCAGGCAGGCATCTACGCCAGCAAGGAATACACCGGCTCTTTAGACTTGAACAACGCTTCCCTCTTTGAGAAAGAGCAGGTGCAGGAAGAACTTGCCGGAAACTTCAACGCCCGCGAAACCGTGACTTCCGGCTACCTCCGCTTCGACCAAAAACTGACAAAAGACGTGGAACTGATGACCGGACTTCGCATAGAGAACACCAACCTTGCCTATACGGGACGCACCTACGATGCCGACGAAGACCTCACCAGCAAGACCGACCGTCAGCGCAACAGCTACATCAACTTCCTGCCGTCGCTGCTCGTAAAGTGGAATGTAAACGATGACTTCAAAGTGCGCGGTTCGTTTACCCAAACCTTGTCACGCCCCAAATACTCGGCCCTCGTGCCCAGTGTGAACATCAAGCGTTCCGACAACGAAATCACCATCGGAAACCCGGAGCTGAAACCTACCGTCTCCTACAACTTCGACTTGAGTGCCGACTACTACTTCCGCAGCATCGGTCTGATAAGCGCCGGCATCTTCTACAAGAAGATAGACGACTTCATCGTAGACCAGGTGAGCACCAACTACGAATACCAGGGTAACACCTACACCCGCTTCACCCAACCCAAGAATGCGGGCAACGCCAACCTGGTAGGGGTAGAGTTATCCTACCAGCGCGACTTCAGCTTCATTGCTCCCGCTCTGAAATGTGTAGGTTTCTACGGAACGTACACCTACACCCACTCCCGTGTGGAAGACTTCAACTTCGAAGGCCGCGAGAATGAGAAAGACTTGAGCATGCCAGGCTCTCCGGAGCATACCGCAAATGCTTCCCTATACTTTGAGAAAGGCGGTCTGAATCTGCGCCTGAGCTATAACTTCGCTTCCGACTTCATCGACGAAATGGGAGAAAGCACCTTCTACGACCGCTACTACGACAAGGTGAACTATATGGACGTAAACGCCAGCTATACCTTCGGAAAGAAGTTCAAGACTACCTTCTACGCCGAAGCCAACAACCTGCTGAACCAGCCGCTACGCTACTACCAGGGCACAAAAGACCGTACCATGCAGGCAGAATACTACGGCGTGAAAGTGAATGCGGGAGTGAAGATTAATTTTTAAACAGCGAATTCTATCTCAACAAGTTATCAACATTAACTACTCAACAATTTAATAATGACAATGAAGAAAATATTCCTTTTACTGTTTATTGCCCTACTCGGCAACGCAGCCATTGCCCAAATCACCGATTACTCCATCTTCGACAAGAAGTTCAACTTCTACGTAGCCAACGACCTCGGCCGTAACGGCTACTACGACCAAAAGCCCATCGCCGAACTGATGGGACAAATGGCAGAAGAAGTAGGCCCCGAATTCGTTCTTGCCACCGGCGATGTACACCACTTTGAAGGCGTACGTAGCGTGAACGACCCGCTTTGGATGACCAACTACGAACTTATTTACAGCCACCCGGAGCTGATGATAGACTGGTTTCCCCTGCTGGGCAACCACGAATACCGCGGTAATACGCAGGCTGTGCTCGACTACAGTAATATCAGCCGCCGCTGGACCATGCCCGCCCGTTATTATACCAAGACGTTCGAGGACAACGGCGCTACCATCCGCATCCTTTGGGTAGACACCGCCCCGATGATTGACAAATACCGCAACGAAAGCGAGACCTATCCCGATGCCTGCAAGCAGGATTACCAGCAACAACTTTCCTGGATAGATTCCGTACTGACTACCGCCAAAGAGGACTGGGTTATCGTTGCCGGACACCATCCCATCTATGCCGAAACCCCGAAGGACGAGAGCGAACGCGCGGATATGCAGGCACGTCTCGATCCCATCCTGCGCAAGCACAAGGTGGATATGTACATCTGCGGGCACATCCACAACTTCCAGCACGTACGCGTGGCAGGCAGCGACATCGACTATATCACCAATTCTGCCGGTTCGCTCGCCCGCAAGGTGAAGCCCATCGAAGGGACCGTATTCTGCAGCCCCGAACCGGGTTTCTCCATTGTATCGGCCAGCAAAAAGACACTGGAACTGCGCATGATTGACAAGAAAGGGAATGTATTGCACACGGTGACGCGCAGCAAATAATCCAAGCCGGCACGCAAGCAGGCGCATTCCCCCGAAGCCCTGCCGAACAACCACTTTCCTCCCACGAAGCAAAAGACCATGTTTCGTAGGAGGATTTTTCCATCTCATACGACAAAAACAAAGCCTATCCGCAGGAATACAAGAAAAAGCCCTATATTTGCATTTGTCAATACATAACTATGATGAAGAAGATACACTTCCTGCTACTAATCAGCCTGCTACTTGCCGCTTGCAGTGATGACGACAAAGAGAAACAACCCGCTTTTGTGACCAATATCACCATATCCGATGCCGGAAAGACCTTCAATCCCGGTGATGCCGTGACCGTCAAAGCCGACGGCTTGCAGAGCGGCGACCAAATCATATTGGACATCTACTGGCCGATAGCCGACAATCCTCTCTTTCCCGAAGGGTATTCACGCTACACACGCGCCGTTACCACGGAGCAAACCACCAACAGCATTACTTTCCTTGCCCCCGGACACTGGCCCGCCTCACGGGTAGAAATGTTCCTGGAACGGGCAGGACAGCTTCAGCCTCTCGGCCAGATTTCGGTAGCCGACGGACAATCCCCCGAAGAACCATATCTCTACGGTATCACCAACTCCCACGCCATTTACACACCGACCGTTCCCCGCGGCATCACCCGTATCGACCTGGTAACACAAGAAATATCGGAAGTAATCCAGTTCCATGACGACGAAGATTTCCACCTTGCCGCCAACATCCCCGGCACCAATATCCTCTGCGGGATACGGGAGAAAGACGGCAGTAGTTTCATCGACGGATACGACCTCTGCATGCACTATTGGTGTAACCCGGTAGAACGTAACGCAATTACCATCTGCTCGGACTTCAACAACACTGTTTCCCTGGAAATGGCCGGAGATAAGCTCCTCACCTACTGTAGCATCTCTTATCCGGTATATACCCGGTTGAATATGCCACCGATACATACTCCCGAAATACCATTACCGGATGGACTGAAGCCCGAATCCCTCTCACGCTATCCGGGCGTGATAGCCGACGCCCACATGCTGCTCTCGGCCAACAACGGCGACGGCACCTTCTCGCCCGTCGTGATAGACATCGCCAAAGAAAAGATGCATTGCTACGACCCCATCAAGGCCGAAGCCTTGATACCTTTCCGGATTATGGAACCATCCCCCGAAAACCCAAACAGCCTGCAATGCAAAGGAGGCTATATCGTTTCCCGTGCCAATGGTGGAGATACGCAATTCTGCTTATGGGATACTACTGCCGGAAACTTGAAAGAGCCTTTCGCCACCTACCCCAACGCCGTACGCTCCGCTGCCATGTACTACTCCAAGGACGGGCAGACAAGGAAACTCTACGTGCAGTTTGCAGGCTATCGTGAAGGCGACTTCATCGAAACTTATGATTTCCAGACAAAGGAATGGAGGATGTTTATGTTCTACGTACCGTTTGCAGAGATTTTACTGGCACGATAACCGGCTCCCTTACTGCTTTTTCTCCCGTAAGTCATCCTTGGGTATGGTCGTCTCACTGCCGTCACGCGTAGCTATGTAGTGAGGAGACATGATTTCGATGCCTGCTTCGTTGAAGGCATCCTGGATATTCTGATGCAAATCAGAGTAAATCTGGCTAAGGCTGTTGGCATCCCTGATATAGGCATTCACTTGATAAACCGGATAATAATCCTGAAGGGAAGTCTCCAATACAAACGGACGGGGATCATCTATCACTCCAGGAGTATTCAATGCAGCCTCTATCAACAGCTGATGTGTCTTCCGCCACGGAACATCGTAGCCAATACTGACCTCCGAATGGATAATCAATCCATACTCACGGGCAGACTGGCTGTAATTGACCGTATGGGAAGACATGATGAAAGAGTTCGGAATGGTCACCACCTCATTCTTCGGAGTACGGATGCGGGTGACGAGCGGTGTTTTCTCAATGATGTTGCCCGTAGTATCGTTCAGCTTGATGCGGTCACCCAGCTTGAAAGGCCGCATGTAGGTTATGACCAGTCCTGCAATGATATTGCCGATAACCGTACTGGAACCGAGCGAAACAATCAAGCCGACAAACACGGAGATTCCCTGGAAGACTCCCGACTTGGAACCCGGCAGATAAGGGTAAATCATGGCAATCATAAACGCATAAAGCAAGAAGCGCACAATATGATAGGTAGGAATGGCCCAATCCGGATAGAAGCCGTTTATCTTCAGCCGTTCAGCCTGCACCTCATTGGCAAGATAACGCACCAGTCTGACCAGATACTTCACCGCATAGCATATCACAAAGATAGTGAACAGATTGGGTATATAGTCGGCTATTCCATTCAAGATGACCTTTATAGGATTCCAGATGTAGGAGAATAATGTATAAGCCAAGCTCTTGGTCTGAGGGAAAATGGAGAATAACAGTGGAACTGTCAGCAACAACTGCAACAGCATGACCACATAACGCACCAGATTGGCAGCAAACACCAGCAGGTTGACCTGCTTCTGCGTATCCAGCAATTCATAATCCTGAATAGAGATCGGTTTCAGCTTGGTATCCTTCAGCTTCTGAATGCGTAGTTTGAGTTTTCTGAACAGCCAGTTGGTAAACTTGAACAAGAAGAACTGTCCCACAAGCACCAGGATAAAGTACAAGATACGCTTACCCAACTGCCACAAGCTATGCTCCTTCTGCATGGCTTTCAGTTTGTCCACCACGACATGCCTCTTGCTGGCGGCCAGCTGGTCGCGGGTACAGTTTTCCCACAAAGCATCCTGATCGGTAAAGGAAATGATGACCTTTTCGCCATACATCAAGTCTGTAACAATATCCGTACTCTCTAAATAAACAGAGTCCGGACGCAGATTGAAACGCGTGCCCAATGCTTCGATGACGTTGCTTACATCTTTGGCTCGCTGTTGGGGCGTATGCCCTCCACGCTTGGCATACAGATAGAACAAAGTGTCCTTCTCCACCACCACCGGAATACCCGGTGTCACCGTCCGCAACGAATCAATGCGTTGTTTCTGCAATGCCAGCTTCACCGAATCGGCCGCATAGCCCGCCAACTTCATCTGCTCCATTTCCATCCGCAGGTTCGCCTCATTCAGCCGGGCTGTTTCCAACTCCTGCCGGACAAGCGACAACTGAATCGAATCGGAGTCAGTCCTTGCCACTGTGACACTCCCCACACTATCCTCACCTAAAACACTGAGCACTTTATCTACCAACTGAGCTGACACTCCGTCCGCCAGCATCAACAGCCAACAAAGACAGAAAGCACGGATAACCTTCATATATAAACTTCTTGATTTGATTCTTTAATTATGCAAATATACCCAATAAATGCTTCAAACATACGGAATGTTTTTAACTTCCTACCCTAATCGACATAACTTTTTCATGCAAACATGAAAGTTCTGTATCCGGTTTGCACTATCTTTGTACTCAAAATTGACATACCTATGGATATATTGTTTCTTGTCGGAGGACTGCTCCTCATTCTTCTGGGTGCCAATGGCTTGACAGACGGTGCCGCATCCGTTGCCAAACGTTTCCATATACCGTCCATCGTCATCGGGCTTACCATTGTTGCCTTCGGCACTTCCGCACCGGAACTCACCGTCAGCATATCCTCTGCTCTCAAAGGCAGTGCAGACATTGCCATTGGCAATGTGGTGGGAAGCAATACGTTCAATACCCTGATGATTGTGGGTTGTACGGCCCTTTTTGCCCCGATAGCCATTACCCGTAACACACTGAAACGCGAAATACCCCTTTGCATCCTTTCATCCTTCGCCCTGCTGATTTGTGCCAACGACGTCTTACTGGACAGCAGTGGGGAGAACATACTCAGCATCACCGACGGCCTATTGCTGCTATGCTTCTTTACCATTTTTCTGAGTTATACTTTTGCCATTGCAAAAAGGGATGGAAGTATGAAGGAACCGGAAAAGGAGCACTTACAGGAAGAAGACGAAATCAGGCTGTTACCCGCGTGGAAGTCCGCCCTATACATTCTCGGCGGACTTGCCGGCCTCATCATCGGAGGTAATTTCTTTGTAGACGGTGCCAGCGGCATAGCCCGCGGATTGGGTGTCAGCGAATCCATCATCGGTCTGACGCTCGTAGCAGGCGGCACTTCACTGCCCGAACTCGCCACCTCCATCGTAGCCGCCTTGAAGAAAAACCCCGAAATAGCCATCGGAAACGTCATCGGAAGTAATCTCTTCAATATATTCTTCGTACTGGGTTGTTCGGCCTCCATCACTCCACTGCGTCTGACGGGCATCACCAATTTCGATTTGTGGGTACTCGTAGGGTCCAGCATCCTGCTTTGGCTGTTCGGTATCTTTTTCGGGAAACGCATCATCACCCGGGTGGAAGGAAGCATTCTGATTCTCTGCTACATTGCCTACACAGCGGTACTGATATACAACCTCTAACAGCAAATTTACAAACACCCTACGCGGTATTTTAAAGATTATCACGTATTTTTAAATAAGGCAAGCTGTACCTCGGCATAAAAAATAAGCAAGCTTATTTTGTTCTGCTCTCAGTTTGCATTACCTTTGTGGTCTCAATATTGAACAACTATGGCAATTACAATCAAGAAAGTAACCACAAGACGGGAACTGGAGCGCTTTATCCGTTTCAACTACCTGCTATACAAAAACAACCCTTATTCCGTCCCCGACCTTTTCGATGACATGCTCAACACCTTCAACAAGAAGAAAAACGCTGCATTCGAATTTTGTGAAGCCGACTATTTCCTGGCTTATCGGGAAGGTAAAATCGTAGGACGTGTAGCTGCCATCATCAACCACAAGGCAAACCAAACCTGGAACAAAAAGGAAGTCCGCTTCGGCTGGATAGACTTCATCGATGATGCGGAAGTCTCCGATGCCCTGATTCGCACCGTGGAAGAATGGGGAAAAGAACGGGGAATGACACATATACAAGGCCCGCTGGGATTCACAGATTTCGATGCCGAAGGTATGCTCATCGAAGGATTCGACCAGCTCAGCACCATGGCCACCATTTATAACTATCCCTACTATCCGCAACATCTGGAACGCATGGGCTTTGAGAAGGATGCCGATTGGGTGGAGTACAAAATCTACATTCCCGACGCCATACCCGACAAGCACAAGCGCATCTCCGACCTCATCCAGCGCAAGTATAACCTCAAGGTAAAGAAATACACATCTGCCAAGAAGATTGCCCAAGACTACGGTCAGGCCATCTTCGAACTGATGAACGAAGCCTATCAGCCACTCTATGGCTATTCTGCACTGAGCCAACGGCAGATTGACCAATACGTCAAGATGTACCTGCCCATCCTCGACCTACGCATGGTGACATTGATTACCGATGCCGATGACCAGCTGCTTGCCGTAGGCATTTCCATGCCGTCACTCGCCGAAGCGTTGCAAAAAGCCCACGGGCGCCTGCTTCCTATGGGTTGGTATCACCTGGCCAAGACCATCTTCTTGAAGAAATATCCCAAGATGCTCGATTTGCTGCTGGTTGCCGTGAAACCGGAGTATCAGAACAAGGGGGTAAATGCATTGTTGTTCTCCGACCTTATCCCCGTCTATCAGCAACTTGGTTTCGAGTATGCCGAGAGTAATCCGGAGCTGGAGCTGAACGGCAAGGTGCAAGCGCAGTGGGAGTACTTCAAGACGGAACAGCATAAACGGAGAAGATGCTTTGTGAAAGGAATAAAATAAGTTCTAAATCCAGAATATAAGCTTGTCAGAAGTCCATAAAAGACATTATTTTTTTGCGAACCCCCGAATTTCTCATTACCTTTGTCGCAATGCGCAATATGAAGGAATAACGTACTTATGGAAGATAACAACAATATGACCCTGCCGCTGGAAGAAGCAGACAACAATATCACAGAGAGCCCCGTTTCCAGCGTGGAATATACCGACGACAACATCCGCCACCTGGACGACATGGAGCATATCCGTGTCCGTTCCGGTATGTACATAGGCCGTCTGGGCGACGGCTCACAGAACGATGACGGCATCTATGTGTTGCTGAAAGAAGTGATGGACAACAGCATCGACGAGTTCAAGATGGGTGCCGGAAAGCGTATAGAAGTGACTATAGAAGACAGTCTGCGTGTCAGCGTACGCGACTATGGACGAGGCATTCCGCAAGGCAAACTGGTAGAGGCGGTCAGCAAACTGAATACCGGGGGTAAATATGACTCGAAGGCTTTCAAGAAAAGTGTCGGACTGAACGGCGTGGGCATCAAGGCGGTCAATGCGCTGAGTAGCCGTTTCGAGGTACGCAGTTACCGCGACGGCAAAGTACGTACCGCCATCTTCGAGAAAGGAACGCTGTTGAGTGATGTGACCGAAGACTCGACAGAAGAAAGCGGAACCTATATCTTCTTCGAACCGGACGCCACACTCTTCTTGAACTATTCCTTCCAGAACCAGTTCGTAGAAACCCTGCTGCGCAACTACACCTACCTGAATACGGGCCTCACCTTCATTTACAACGGCCAGCGCATCGTTTCCCGCCACGGGCTGGAGGACTTGCTGAAAGACAACATGACCAGCGAAGGCCTTTACGACATCATCCACCTGAAAGGAGAGGACATCGAGATTGCCTTCACACACACCAACCAATACGGCGAAGAGTACTACTCCTTTGTCAACGGGCAACACACCACCCAAGGCGGCACACACCAGACTGCCTTGAAGGAACACATTGCCCGTACCATCAAGGAGTTCTACAACAAGAACCAGGAATATGCCGACATCCGCAACGGACTGGTAGCCGCCATTGCCATCGACGTGGAGGAACCCATGTTCGAGAGCCAGACCAAAACGAAACTGGGCAGCAACAACATGTGGCCTGCCGCGCCGCAGGAACACAAGCCCGCCGGCCCCACGGTGAACAAATACGTAGGAGACTTCATCAAGACGGAAGTGGACAACTACCTCCACAAGAACCCGCTTGTGGCCGAAGTGATGCTGCAAAAGATACAAGACTCCGAGAAAGAGCGCAAAGCCATTGCCGGCGTCACCAAGCTGGCACGCGAACGCGCCAAGAAAGCCAACCTGCACAACCGCAAGCTGCGCGACTGCCGCTACCACTTGAGTGACGGTAAAGGCAAAGACCAGGAAACCGAATCCTGCATCTTCATTACCGAGGGAGACTCCGCCAGCGGTTCCATCACCAAGAGCCGCGACGTGAATACCCAAGCAGTATTCAGCCTGCGTGGTAAACCGCTAAATTCCTACGGACTCACCAAGAAAGTAGTTTATGAAAACGAAGAATTCAACTTGCTTCAAGCAGCCTTGAATATAGAAGACGGCATAGAGACACTGCGCTACAACAAAGTCATCGTAGCTACCGATGCCGATGTGGACGGCATGCACATCCGCCTGCTCATCATCACCTTCTTCCTGCAGTTCTTCCCCGACCTGATAAAGAAAGGGCATGTATATATCCTGCAAACCCCTCTCTTCCGCGTGCGCAACAAAAAGAAGACAAGTTATTGCTATACAGAGGAGGAACGTGTGAAAGCCATTGAAGAACTGGGTCCCAACCCCGAAATCACCCGATTCAAAGGTCTGGGAGAAATCTCGCCCGACGAGTTCAAGCATTTTATCGGCAAGGATATGCGTCTGGAACAAGTGTCCCTGCGCAAGACAGACCTCGTAAAAGAGCTGCTGGAATTCTACATGGGTAAGAATACCATGGAACGACAAAACTTTATTATCAACAACTTGGTTATAGAAGAAGATTTGGCATCATGAGAAGAGCTATCTTTCCGGGAACATTCGACCCGTTTACTATCGGACACTCTTCGGTAGTGAGCCGTGCACTGACTTTTATAGACGAAATCGTCATAGGCATCGGCATCAATGAAAATAAGAATACGTATTTCCCCTTGGAAAAGCGCGAACAAATGATACGAGACTACTACCGGAACGAGCCGCGCATCATTGTGCAGTCCTATGACTGCCTGACTATCGACTTTGCCCGGCAGGTAGATGCCAGTCTGATAATACGCGGCATACGCACCGTGAAGGATTTCGAATACGAGGAAACCATTGCCGACATCAACCGCAAACTGACCGGCATAGAAACCATCCTGCTCTTCACCGAGCCGGAACTTACCTGCGTCAGTTCCACCACCGTGCGCGAACTGCTGCAATACGGCAAGGACATAAGCATGTTCATACCGGAGGGAATGGAGATTAGGGATTAAGGATAAAGGATTAGGGATTAAAATGGAAATGATGAAAAAACTATTTACTATTATAATATGTATATGCGCGGTGACGGCACAAGCGCAAAAGCCGAACAATGAAGCCCTGCGCAAACTGCAAATGGCAGAGTTTGCCATC
>ERZ650306.1369-NODE-1369-length-13755-cov-20.545547_pt1 | contig 13755 bp, 20 predicted proteins | sample MGYA00376242_ERZ650306 | MGnify/ENA primary metagenome ERZ650306 (study PRJEB26733, sample SAMN07839244) | wastewater metagenome | biome: urban; feature: wastewater treatment plant; material: waste water | place: USA: North Carolina | collected 2016-03-31 ...
TGGAAGGAAGCTTAAAGTAAGTTTGATAATGAGTTTTATTTATGATAAAAGCCTCAGTTAAAAACTGGGGCTTTTGCTTTTTGGATATGCTTTTGAAGATAAGGAGGGGGATGTGATTAACGTTACAAAAAAAAGAGTCATTGGAACAATATTGTCTCTAATTATATTTATATTTATTTGTTATTACGCAAATTCGTTTTATACAAGTTATAAAAAAGGAATTGCTGATGATGAGCCATTTATGCGTATTACAGTAATGGTGCTCTCATCTCTAATAACAGTATTAGCAATGATAGTTGCTCTTTTTAAAGAAGATATTAGGGGTTTTTTTATTCGTCCAAAGTTGAATGTAAGCCATGGAAATAAACTTAAGGAATCAACACAAAAAGTAAACACTAGTATTGAAGCCATCGATTACTTTTATAAAATTCATGTGCAAAATATTGGTAATATTCCTGCAAAAGAAGTGGAAATATATCTAAATAGTTTGACATGTAAGAAGAGTGCTAGCCAGAATCATGAGGAAATTGAAGTAGATGGAGTTCCTTTGATGTGGCTTAATTCTGATTCTAAACAAATTATGATCCCTCGTAATTCAAAAAAAAGTTTAACCCTCTTTCAAATATTTCCGCCAAGTGAGGTTTCTACTCCAGATCAGTTACCTTCAAATTTGTCAAATAAGCCTAAAATTAAAATTGGGAAAAATGAATATTGCGCTGATGATGACTTATCAGAATGGGTAATGTCATTTGCAATTTATTCAGATAATGCGAAACCATTGAACATTGAACTATCTATTAAATGGAATGGGAAATGGGAATCTCGTTTAACTGAAATGAATCAGAATTTCTCTATTAAAGAAGAGGTTAAGAATGGCTAACGTATTTTATGTACAGATAAAAGAACAATTTGAAGAAGTTTCAAAAGATAGGATGAGCCATATCGGTGATTACATAAATATTTTTGATTCAACGTACTTTTTGTTTACTAATAAAAGTGCAAAAGAGGTATACGAATTCATTTCTTCTGATAATGAGTCAAGTATATTGATTATGAGCTGTACTATAAATCATGGTGATTATTATGGGCGAGCGAATAAAAGGGTATGGGAGTGGTTAACTGAAAAAAGATCTTATTTAAAATAATAAATATTCAATTTAATGATATTCCATCATACTCTGTTTAGAGAGAAGCCCATCAAGTGATAGGGCTTTTTTTAATTCAAAATATGGTTGAAAAACACTCAAAAAATACCTATCATAAGATATATATCAAAACTGATGGAGTAGCCTTATGACTACCGCAAAAGTTTTTATGACTGGTCGAAGCCAAGCTGTTCGCTTACCCAAAGAATTTCGCTTTGAAGGTACAGAAGTCGAAATCTTCCGTCGTGGCGATGAAGTGATTCTGCGTGAAAAACCAGTTACCGTAGATCGATTATTTAAAGTATTAGCGCAAATGCCGAATGACTTTTATGCAGAAGAAAGAGTGGATGAACCACCACAGGAACGAGAAGAGTTCTAATGCAGACACAATATTTATTGGATACGAATATTTGTATCTACATCATCAAACATCAACCTGAAATTGTCCGTCAGCATTTTGAAAAACATCTCCCACATCGAAATATTTTAATTTCAGTCATTACTTTGGGGGAGTTGCGTTTTGGTGCAGAGAAAAGTCAGCAAAAAGAAAAAGCCCTCAAAGTGATAGATGAATTAACGTCAATGATTCAAGTGGTTGAGTTAGATGAATATGTCGCTGACCACTATGCACAAATACGTCACGATCTTTCATCCAAGGGGCAGATTATTGGTGCGAATGATTTGTGGCTTGCCGCGCATGCACGTGCGAATAATTGGGTGATGGTGACCAATAATGAAAAAGAATTTTTGCGTGTCGATGGATTGCAGATCGAAAATTGGGTGACTAACACCTTGTAAGACGTTTAGATTTTCTATGGAAATTATTTCTTGCCCAAATGCCATCATCATTTGTCGAAATGATCAATAGACATTCATCATAAAATGCATATACTAGTAAGACCATTTTCTAAACATATGGAGAACAAAAATGGTTACTGCTGGCGAAAAACCTGGAACAGGCTTCTATTTTTGTGTTCAATGCGGACACCGCGTCTACTTAGAAATTGGTACAGATCGTTTACCCCCGTGTACCAAATGCCAAGGCAATCAATTTAACAATAAGAATGCCTAAGCCAAAGATTTAACAGTTACCCACTGTTTAAAAGAAAAGCCCTATCACCCGATAGGGCTTTTTGCTAAGTTATAAAAAAGATAAAAACATCCCAACTTAGGCGATATAGGAAAAGTACATGGAAACCATATTAGGACTTTGTATCGGTATTGGCTTAAGTGCGGCCTGTGGCTTTCGTGTCTTTGTCCCACTCTTGGTCATGAGCCTTGCATCTATTCTGGGATGGTTCGAACCCATGCAAGGTTTTGAATGGTTAACCATGCCATCGGTGTGTATCGCCTTAGCTATTGCCACTGTTTGTGAAATCACAGCCTATTACATACCATGGGTCGACAATGCTTTAGACACCATTGCAACGCCAGCCGCGATGGTCGCAGGAACACTCACTACTATGGCGGTTAGCAGTGGGGAAATGTCGCAGTTTGCCAGTTGGGCTGCGGCAATTATTGTGGGTGGCGGTACAGCAGGCGCTGTGCAAATGAGTACCGTTGCTGTTCGAGGCGTTTCAACCGCGACGACAGGCGGGATTGCCAACCCATTGGTGTCTACAGTGGAATGGATCGGAGCCGTTTTACTATCCGTACTTTCACTACTAGTTCCTATCTTGGTGGTGATCGTAGTTATCATTTTGGCGATTTGGGCCGTACGTTGGTTTAAACGTAAAAAACAACAAAGTATCAGCACACCTTTATAGTTTCAGTCGTTTTCTTATGGTATTGCTGGGCCTCTAAATTTAAAGATAGCATGGCCAATTTTTCCCTTATGCGGACATCAATTCTTTTAACTTGATATGACTTAGAGCTCAGTTTCACTTTTAAAAAAAGTGATTGATTTTTATACGAAATCCGTTTAATTTTATAAATACATACTTTTTGTATGGGTTTGTTTGTAGTTGAACTTTATAAAAATTATTCGGGGAACTGTAAATGATAAAATTTATTGTAAATGAACAGCCTAGTGAAAAAGGCATCCATCATATTCATAATGCATCCTTAGGCTGTGCAGACTTACCCAGCTCGGAGGATCAAATTCTGATTGGTTATTTTGCCAATTATGAGCTGGCTTATAAACGGGCAAGAATGAACTGGCCCAGAGAAAAAGTCGAAGGTTGTGACAAGTGTTGTTTCAAATAATCAAAATCAAAAAAGCTCTGCAATTTATGCAGAGCTTTTCATTGTTGGATATGGATGTTCTATTTTTTAAGCATTACTACATTAATGAATTTCAACTCGGGTCGTGACCTTAATTTTTCGACATTCTCGGTCAGCTTCGACTAGAGCGCGAATTTTAAAGTCAGAAAATCGCACTACTCGGTTTTGCATAGCAAACTGTTCAGGTGTTTTAATTTCTAAGCACTGAAAGGGACGCAGGTTTTTTAGGATGTGCTTTTGTTTTTCCGTCATGTTCTGTGTCGATAAGTACACATAGCCTTTGGTGGTTTTTAATAACACTTCATTTGGCTGTGCTTCGGTTGAGCTAGTGACTTTAACGATATGTGTTTTTAACACTTTGCATGCACTGAGGGAAAGCGCAAGGCACAGCATCAGCAGGGCAGTTTTGGTTTTCATGATGAAACGTATTTGAATGGTCTTTCGTCACTTTAGCCGAAAGTTTTCAACGGCAGCAATCAAAATATGACATGGATACAGTCATCTGTTTTTAATTGTAGAGCATCCTATAAATAGGCTTCTGATAAATGCTAATCTGTAGTACAGATGCCAAAAATGAAGCATTCATTAGCGTGCGCTTTTACCTACTTTATTTAAAAAATTAACAAAACTATGAAAAATCAGTGCATTCTCACTTCTCTAATGTACGCTGCAATGTTGGGTATATCCGCCAATCTCTGTGCTGAAAACTTAAGTACTGAGAACATTCAGCGACAAAAAGCCACCAGCAAATACCAAGCTTACCTTCCTGCAAAATATACGGTGTTTGAGGTCGTGCAAGGGGACTTAAACAAAGATGGCTTAAAAGATGTAGTTTTAATCGTCAAAGGTATAGATCCGAAACAGTGGGTCACCGATGAATACCGCGGAAAACTAGATCGCAACCGCCGTGGTGTGATTGTGCTGTTGAATACCAAAGGGCACTACCAAAAAGTCGTTCAGAACCTGTCACTGTTTTCTTCAGAAAATGAAGATGGCGGTGTGTACTTTGCGCCTGAGTTGGTGCCCTCTATCGAAAAAGGCCTGTTAAAACTACATTATGCCCATGGCCGTTATGGATATTGGGCCTATCAGTTCCGTTTAGAGGGGCGTGATATGCGTCTGATTGGCTATGACAGCTCCGATAATTTCGGCCCTTATGTGAACAGCGAAACCAGTGTCAATTTTCTCACCGCTAAGAAGCTGGTCAGAGAAAATCTCAATAAAGACCCGGATAGTGACCCTAAATTTAAAGAAACATGGAGCAAAGTGAATGTTGCTCCGCTGTATTTGAGCAAAATTCAAGACATCGATGATCTGAGTCTTGAATAGTATTGGCTTAGTTTTTGCTAACTTATATTTCAAAAATGCACTTTTATGAGTGACGTGAGTCTGAGGCATCAGTCACATGACTGCTTGGATTATGTATAGGGGAAAGCGATGGAAAATAAAGAACTGCTCTTGAGTGCTGCAGAGAAACCTAAGCTGAGTACAGCTGCTCATTTGATGGCAGGTTGGCCTTTGTTTTTAGTGATGATTGGTGGTGCAATCGGTGGAGCCTTAGCTGTGGTTGCGTATGTAATTAACCGAAAAATCTATCTGTCTCAGCTCAGCAATATGCAAAAGGTGCTTGCCAATTTACTCTGTGGTATGTCTGCGATCAGTTTATGGTGGTTTATTGCAACATGGTTGCAAGGCTATATGAGGACTTAAGCGTTCTGAAATGATGGTGTAAAAAATGATAGAAGTTCATTTTTATGCGATGAAATAGATGATTCAACTGTCGTTATGAATATTTTTATCAAGTCTGGTTTTATTTATGGAAATATTTTTCATCATCGCTTGAAATTAGCTAATCTTCGGAAATTCATCCCGCACCAATTTGCTTAATATAGCGTTTAAGGGCACAGGAATCGAAAAGAGTAGTTTGCGACTCGTTATCTATCAGATCAGCGTCGTACTTACCCACAAGGTCTCGATTCAGCTTAGGACGCTATAGATTATCCATTTATAGGCAAAAGTTTAGAACTTACCCAGTTTTAATCGTTGAAGTTATCTCCTGATCCCTAGAAACTACATGATAAAAACAACACGATAAAAGACACGTCCATTCAAATATTTTCTTCCATTTTAAACTTCTATATTGCCCCGAATTTATCCAAATATTTGCTCTAACTGTGCCCAAACAAATTGGCGCTTTGGTTTGCGAAAACGGCTTTAAAAAAATTGCGATTTGATAACATTGGAACGCTTAGAGTTCTGCTATAACCATTAAAAGTCTGATAAAAATATGGAACAACAATGAAAATATATGTCACCAGCATCATGGTCGATAGCCAAGAAAAAGCCTGTCAGTTTTATACAGAAAAACTCGGTTTTAAAGTCAAACATGATGTACCTGTGGGGGATTATCGCTGGCTGACTTTGGTTTCCCCCGAAAGTCCAGAGGGGGTTGAACTGCTACTGGAGCCTGATGCACATCCTGCGGCACAGCCGTTTAAAGCTGCGATCAAAGCAGATCTGATTCCCTATACTTCTTTTCAAGTGGAGGATCTCGATGCGGAATATGAGCGACTCAAAAACTTAGGAGTGCGCTTTACCAGTGAACCGATGCGGGCAGGAAAAGTCAAAGTTGCAGTCTTTGATGATACCTGCGGGAATCTCATTCAGCTGATGCAGGTCTGTGCAGGAAGTTGAATTTCTCATCTGTGATGCAGCAAAGAAATAAAATCCTGAGAAAAGCGCTTTTATGTGAGAAAAAAATCATAAATACGCTGCATTTGGGAAAATATTTTTTAGATAACCTGAAAGCCAAGATTTTTTTCCAAAAATAGCCAAAAAGACTTTATCTTCGGGAAACAATCCCGCCCTTGGATTGTTAAATTATATCTCAAGGGTGTGACGGGATCGAAAAGAGTAGCATGCTACCAGTGGCGCAAAACGCGTGAGTAGTACTTACCCAAAAGGTCTTGATTCGGCTTAGGACGCTATAAATCAAAAGTTTATAGGCTATAAGATCATCACTTACAAAGTTATGATAGTTGAAGTAAACAACATGTTTTCCCAGACACCCTAAAAAATTTGAACTCGAATAAAATATAAATCAAAAAAATAAATTTTAATATTTCCCGATAAAACCGAAAAATCCTGCTGTTGTAGTTTCACTTACATCATTTAATTTTAAGTTTTCAATCTAATCAGCCCTGCTAAAAAAGCTGGTTTTATATGGAGTGATGGACGCCTAGGATTAAGGCTGTTTTCCATATTTGGTGAATGATTGACAGCAGAAACACAGCTTGCTATTTTTCGCGCTCGCTTTTGTATGCTGTTATTCCCATGGCTCTAAATGACAACTTTATATATTCACCGCCCCAAGAAGACTTGGTGATCGTTTATGAAGACGATGATTTGGTGGTGATTGAAAAGCCTGCGGGCTTGTTGTCTGTGCCGGGACGTTTACCAGAACACCAAGACAGTGCCTATTTACGGGTTTTAGCTCAGTATCCACATGCCAAAATTACCCATCGTTTAGATATGGCGACCTCGGGAATTTTAATGTTTGCCAAGCACCGCGATGCCGAAGTCGCCGTCAGCAAAATGTTTCAAGCCCGCACGGTGGATAAACACTATATTGCTTTAGTTCAAGGCCAGTTGGATGCTGAAGGCAGTGTTGAAGTACCACTGATTACTGACTGGGAAAATCGACCACGGCAGATTGTGCACTTTGAACTGGGTAAGCCTGCAAAAACGCTTTATCAAGCTCTTAGCTATGACATTGAGACCGATATTACGCGAGTTTTACTGACCCCGATTACGGGGCGTTCACATCAGCTCCGTGTGCATATGCAATATATTGGGCATCCAATTACAGGGGATAAGTTGTATCACCCTGAGCCGACACGAAGTCCATTAAAACGTATGGCTTTACATGCCAGTTTTCTCGCCTTTCAGCAGCCTTTAAGTGGACAATCGGTTGCGATTCATGGAAGAGTGCCATTCTAACTGTGTCACACTTTATTTCTATTTTGAGAAATACTTAAAATTTGGGATATCGGGCAGTTTAAAAAACCGTTAGCGTAAGTTGTGTAAGTGCAGTTTTATCCAGTGTGCTTATCTTTGTGGAAATTAACATTTGAGTTTGGCTTTTTGGCCATGGTCACGACTGATCGAAATTGAATGAAAATAGGTTTGTCTGTTCCAAGGCTTACTGTTCGAATTTGATGTGTTCTTACAGCTGAGTCTTTAAAATAAAAATGACGTTCCCGTAGGGAGATAGGCCATGCTTTATGTACTCGCTGTCATTCTTGTCCTGCTGTGTGCGGTTATATGCGGGCAAAAAATACACAGCCTTGCCCAAAAAAAGAAGATTGAATCCTTAGAAAGCAATTTAGAGCGCAGTCGAAACAGTTTAGAAGTTTATGAACAGCAGCAAAGTGAATTACAACATCGGCTGACCAGTTTAAGAATTGAGCTTGGAACACTCAGACAACGCAATGAAACTTTGAGTCCTTACCAAGAAATTATTGATGTCGAACACTATGTCATTGAACGACACAACCAAGTTGAATTGTTTGCTGAAACAGTCAAATTTGATGCTGAACAGATGCTCAAACAATGTCGGCAGCGCATCGAAAAAGTACATCACTTCTTAACGGAATATGAGCGTAAAGCCAAAGAAATGAGCATGCTGCGCGCCAGAGAAAAACTGGGTGCTTTTTTTCACATGGCTGAAGAACGACAACATCTGGCTGAAATATCAAAGGCCTTACACCATAAAATTGAAACCTACAGCCAAAGTTATCAACTGCCTTCGGAGCAGTTATTAGATGAACTCATCGAAGGCTATGGGAAAACAGATGCGGCCTGTCATTTACTGAAAGTTCGGCAACAGGTGATTCGTGCGGTTGAGCAAAACGACGTTGTGAACTGCGCCTTTATGGATGAGAATCGGCGATTATCGATGATGGTTTTGGTTTCACAGTTGTTTAATACGAAAGCAGACTTTTATTTACAACGTGTGAGCAAAGACAATCTTGGCCTTTTGATTCAAGCTTTGCAGGATGACTTTACCCTGATCAATCACTATGGTGTGGCTTTCGGTCATACTCAGATACAAGAGAGTTATCTGGCTTTACGCTTAGAAGAACTTAAATTTGCGGCCTTATTAGAAAACTTAAAAAGCAGTGATTTACAGTTTCAAGCGGACATTTTAGTTGAAGATCGGGTTTTACACTAACACGGCAAAGCCAGCGTGAAATAAAGTCCAAACAACCTTCGAAAAATCAGATGTAACTGCTATAAAAATGAGCAAAATATGCTATGTTGAAGTCACTATTTTGTCACTTGCCAACGATATATTGGCTAAAAAGATAACAAGGACATACGCATGACACGTGATTATGAATTATATCCAGATGATGATAACGGAAATGTACTTTGGCAAATGGCTGAGGATGGCGACGACCTATCTGAACCGCATGAAATAGAATATTCGATTGCCTTTCAAGAGCAGTCACAAGCAGAAAAGTGTGCGTTGTATTTATTACAAGAAGAGCAAAAAATCACTTTGTTTGTCGATGAAGAAAGCGACGTATCTGAGTGGATTATTACCATCTATGTGTATATGGAACCTGAGTATTCAGACATTGTCGACTTAGAACAATGGTTTACTAAAATTGCAGAACAGTTTGGTGGCGAATATGACGGCTGGGGCTGTATGGCCTATGTCTATGACGACGAAGATGACGAGGACTATGAGCAAGGTCAGGCCTAGAAAATGGTCAAATTTAAAGCATGTTGAAAAACATGCTTTTTTTGTTGGTGGGTAGAAAAAGACAGTTGGCCACGTTTGACATGTTTAAAAAACATGCACAAAAAAATACAGTATGTGGGTTTGAGCGTTTTAAACTAAATCTGAATATTTGAAAAGAACGAGAAAAATCATGTCAAATAGCGTCCAATTACACCGCGTATTTAGTGCGCCCATCGAGCGTGTCTATCGTGCTTTTACCACCGCAGATGCATTAGTGAAATGGATGGCACCACATGGTTTTACCGCACATGTAGATCAGTTTGATTTGCGAGAAGGTGGTCAATATCGCATGTTCTTTACCAACTTCAGTACAGGCATGCAGCATTCATTTCATGGCACTTATCATGAAATCGTTGAAAACAGTTTATTGCGCTATACCGATGAGTTCGATGTATCTGAATTGGCAGGAAAAATTGAAGTGCGTGTTGAGTTTAAAGAAGTATCTGTCGGTACAGATGTTCATATTAAGCAGTCTGGTTTACCCGATGTGATTCCTGTCGATGGCTGTTATTTGGGCTGGCAAGAGTCATTGCAACTCTTGGCTTTTTTAGTGAATCCAGACATTCCCGATGAATAGTGCTTCGTCATGGTTGAACAATTGAATAAGTTGCACAAAAGAATAAAAAGGAGTTCTGCATGCCAATACGCATGAAGCGAATTTATGCACCTATTGAAGCAGAGGATGGTAAACGGATTTTGGTCGATCGGTTGTGGCCACGAGGGGTGTCAAAACTTGAGGCAAAAATAGATGAATGGCCAAAAATTCTAACACCATCCAATGAGCTGCGGAAATGGTATCACCAAGACATGGTGGCACACTGGGATGAGTTTAAAGTCCGTTATATGAAAGAACTGGAAGCACATCCCAGCGAGTTGAATGATTTGCGCCAATTGGCGGTGCGTGAGCAGATCACGTTACTCACCGCAGCCAAAGAAGAACAGCATAACCATGTGGTGATTTTGAAGCAGTGCTTGGAACAAAAATAAGAGTTGAGCTGATGCTATTACAGGGAAAATTTATATTTTCCTAGGCTTTATTTTATTCATCCCATGACAATGCTAAAGCCTTAAAATAAATATGTGATTCGCATCGTTTTCGTCTGAAAAATGCTATATTGGCGTTTTGAGCAATGTGAATTGCTTATTTTTTATTTTTTGAGGTTTTTATGTCTTTACCCAACTGCCCAAAATGCCAGTCCGAATATACCTATGAAGATGGTGACTTGCTGATCTGCCCTGAATGTTCAAACGAATGGAAAGAGGGAGAAGCAACTGAAGAAGTGGTAGCAATCAAAGATGCCAACGGCAACTTACTTGCTGACGGTGACACGGTAACGGTGATTAAAGATTTAAAAATTAAAGGTTCGTCATCGGTGGTGAAAGTCGGAACCAAAGTGAAAAATATTCGTTTATTGCCAGATGCCGCAGATGGTCATGACATTGACTGTAAGATCGACGGTGTCGGTGCGATGAAACTGAAATCTGAGTATGTGAAAAAAGCCTAATGCGCTGAGTTTGCAGCTCGAGATTAAAACGGAGTCAATTGGACTCCGTTTTTGTTTTTTAGACATTTTGAAAAGACATTTAAGCGTTGAAACACCAGCACAGCATGCTATAAAGATAAAAACTGTTGAAGAATACGTTATGCCACATATCCACCTTGAATATTCAGACAATATCGACACCCTTGAAGTTAAGCCGATGTTACTGGCGTTAAACCAAGCTTTGCTGGATGGTCAGTTTGTACAATCGGGCAATGACATCAAAAGTCGTGCCATTCGACAGTCCGATTTTGTGATTGGGGTAGAAGGCGATGCGCAGGCTTATTTGCATGCCAAAGTGTCTTTATTAAGCGGACGAGATGAAGCCACTAAGTGTGCCATTTCGAGCAAATTACTTAAAACATTGCAGCAAAACTTTACCGCTCCTCAGGATTTAACGGTACAAATTTGTGTAGAAATTATTGAAATGCCAAAAAGCAGTTATAGCAAATTGGTATTAAAAGCATAAAATTATGAAGAGTGCCAAACCGTTTATTGGGCCGAGCTAGTGTGTCATTTAAACGGTTTGAGGCTGTCATGCGTTATTCATATAGCGCTGTTATTTTAAAAAAATAAAATCTGGGCTGGTAGTAAATGCACTTTTTTTTATAAAAGAAGTCATTTATATTTTATGAAATTGGATGATTTTTTATTCGGTTTTGGTGGATCTACAATCACTTTAAAATAACAATAGGTGAGCTTATGTCAGGATGGTACGAAGTAAGTCAGGCAAATGATGGCCAATATCGCTTTGTTTTAAAAGCGGGAAATGGCGAGGTCATTTTGACCAGTGAACTGTATAAAGCAAAAGCGTCAGCACATAATGGAATTGAGTCGGTGCAAAAAAATAGCCCCGATGATACGCGTTATGAACGCTTAGAAGCCAAAAATGGCAAACCTTATTTTAACTTAAAGGCTGCCAATCATCAGATTATTGGTACCAGTCAGTTTTATGCCAGTGAGCAATCCCGAGACAAAGGCATTGAATCGGTCAAAAACAATGGTTCAAGTACCACGATTAAGGATTTGACGACTTAAGATCAGATTACATATTTTGCTTGTTTTAAGAATTAAAGAAAACCGCGTGTTTGCTATGGATGGCGCACGCGTTTTTTTATGCGGTTTGATTTGTAGTGTGGGAGTGCGATGTGGATTTTCGATTAGTTGGAGATGAGCATGCAGGGCATGAAATTATCTTCAAACTCAAACAATGGGATGATGCCATTTGTAAAATGGATGTACAAAATATCATTCGTCTTTGTCAGAGTGATGTCAGCTTGTTTGATATTGGGTTTGAGCTGCAAGGTGTGCAAGCCTATCAAGAATTGTGGAGACGATATGCCCCATTTTTTCAGGGGGAAATCAAAGTGTTTAGGCGTAACATCAATATTTTTAGTCGTGACGGTTTAGCTTTTTTACATTGTTATTCTAAATTGGATCATGCCAGTGGCGTTGCAACCCCAGAGATTCCTTGGTGCAGAACCACGCTATGTTTTCAAAAAACGGCAGGTGAGTGGTTGGTTGCCCATCAGCATATTTCGGTGCCTGTGGACTTTGAAACTAAAATGTCAAAGCCGATTCATTTTCCAGACTGAGTTCGACTAAAGCTTTGGCTTGGGTACAGGTTGAGCCACCTCCGTTTTGCTGGGCTATGTTTGAATGACAACATGAACAACTTAAGAAGAAGGTATCTATGGCATTTCAAGACTTTTACCGACTGAGTTCTCATGCGGTGCTAACCAATGATGCAGGACAGGTTTTATTACTGAAAGCCAATTATGCCGATCAGGCTTGGGGGCTGCCCGGTGGAGCCTTGGATATGGGAGAAACCATTCATCAGGCTTTGCTGCGTGAGTGCCAAGAAGAACTCGGTTGTCAGGTTCAGACCGATTATTTGTCGGGTGTGTATTTTCATTCGGCAGTGACCTCGCATGCCTTTATTTTTAGATGTCATTTGGCTGCATCTGCTGAGATCAGGCTCAGTGATGAACATACGGCTTATGCTTGGTTTGATTTAGATCAGCTGTCGAAAATACAACGGATTCGCGTTGAAGATTGTTTAAATTATACAGGTATCGTGCAAAGCCGAAGTTTTTGAGTGCAAGATTATATTCCTCTAAAGTGGAGTGAGTGCATATGTTGAATAATAAGATCATAAAACGAAATAGTCCCATTATTGGTGTGTTGCTGATGAGTGCCTTGAGCCAGTTGACTCATGCTGAAACGGGTAACTATTTTATGCATAAAGACTGGGAGCTTGCCTGTGATAATACGGGTATGTGCCGCGCGGTAGGGTATCAAAGTGATGCTCAGTTTGGTCATCCAGTTTCATTGCTGATTTCTCGTCCCGCAGGTGCAGGCAGTGCGGTGCTCAGCCAAATTCAAGTGGCTGAGGAATTTACACAGGATACTGAAGCCAATTTAAACGTAGGAGGAACATCTCTGGGGAGCCTGACCATCGATGCCAAGAAAAGTACTGCAAAACTGTCCAGTGCTCAAAGTGCGCAGTTGCTAAAGGCCTTGGTAGGCGCAGAAGATATTCGTCTCACGACCCAAGCACAGCAATGGCAAATTTCAACCGCTGGGGCAAATGCAGTTTTGCTCAAAATGGATGATATACAAAAGCGTGTAAATACACCGAACGCGGTATATCAAAAAGGTAATCAGTCTGAGCAAAATGTTTTACAACCCAAAGCCATCCCCAAAATTGGCATCACGGGATACCGACCTGCGGTTGCCAGTTATTTTGCCGTGGACAGTAAAAATGCCCATCAACTCTTTAAAAAGTTAAAAGCGAAAACAGATGAACAAGACTGTCCAAATCTATATGAAGCACGTTTTTTTGAGGAAGATCGGGTTTCAGTCTATCCGCTGAATGCGGAACAAGTGGTGGTTCAAGTGCCATGCTGGCGTGGGGCGTACAATGAAGGTCTAGGCTACTGGGTTATGGACAAAGCATTGCAAAAGATTCAGCAGCAAGTCACCACATCAGGCTCAAGTTTTAGTGAGGCGCAAATTTTCTCAGAGCAAAAAGGGC
>ERZ650306.1372-NODE-1372-length-13749-cov-9.758288_pt1 | contig 13749 bp, 9 predicted proteins | sample MGYA00376242_ERZ650306 | MGnify/ENA primary metagenome ERZ650306 (study PRJEB26733, sample SAMN07839244) | wastewater metagenome | biome: urban; feature: wastewater treatment plant; material: waste water | place: USA: North Carolina | collected 2016-03-31 ...
CCGAACCGAACTTTAATTAGCAAGATTTTCAAAGATCTCTCGTGCTTACAGCGTATAGCTGCTTAGCACATTATTGAATTATTAACGAACTATTGATATATATATTATTATATAATAAGGTACGCGGGGGGACCATGCAAAAAACAGCTGTTAACTGTTAACCCTGTTAACCCCCAATGAAAAGTTGATAGTTTATAGTTGATAGGGCGTAGCCGTTTGCAAGATAGCTATAAACTTTCAACTATAAACTAACCGAAGTTAAATATAATATTCTGCCGAATCAACCAAACCGGCTCTCAGCGCATATTTCGTAGCCTCGTGAACGTTGTTTACGCCCAACTTGCGGAAGATGTTCTTGCGGTGGGTATTGACTGTATGGAAGCTGGAAAAGCGCTTCTCGGCTATTTCTTTCGTCGTCATTCCCAGCGCAATGTCCTTCAGAATCTCTGTCTCGGTCTTGGTGAGGTTGATTTTCTCCTGCTCCTCTTGTTTCGGAGCCAGAAGAACCTCCATCATGCGCTGGCAGACAAAACGGTTGCTTGCCACACAAAAACGTATCGCCTCCTTGATTTCCATTAGCGAACACTCCTTCAGCAATACGCTGAACTGCGTACTGCTGGCGATGAGAATCTTCACGAAATCGGCACTCAGATCCTCACTGAACAGTAGCCAGCGCGTGTATGGGAAACGCTGGTTTAAAATAAGTAACTCGGCAGCATCATTGATGTCGAAAAGGGTGTAGTCGAGTATTACGACCGTATCCTCATTCTCCCTTAAGGCAAGCATCAGGTCTGCCTTGTCTTCGACAGTTTGGGTTTCCAATCCCTCCATCTTACTGATCACATAGTTCAATCCGGCTCTTGTGATGTCCTGTTTGTCTGCTAATAGAATCTTCATTGTGTTTACTCTCTTATGGTTTTTGTATATGTATGTAGATGCCTTGATGCAATAAAAATACTGCATCAAGGCATCTTTTTTTCTTATTAGAATGACATGAGGAAGCCCATACGGATGCCCCATTTTGAGATGTTTGCATGGTCATAATAGTTGAGGCGGCGAACATAATCGATTCCGAAGAACTTGAAGATGTTGTGCACGCCGGCTACAAACTCCCAGTATGGCGTCTTGCCAAAGGTATAGGAGTTGGTAGGGAACTTGAAGAGTTTCTCATCATTGATGTTCTTGCTCGGGTCGTTCTTGCTGGTCAAATCGCCCCAAACACCCTTGATGGCTACATATTCACGCCACTTCAGCTTCTTGATGAGCGGAATGCGGTTGAGCAGCTTGCCGTTCATATCCCAGGCTACTGACCAGAACAGCTGGCGGTCGCTCAGGAACTCCCAGTCCTTCATCATGCTGATGGTTGCCTCCTGCTCGAAGAGAGAGAGGTTGACCGGTGGCTGGATGAGCATGGTGAAAGGCACTTTGCTCCACTGCGCCTTGCCCACGATGTTGAAATCCATATAGCCGAAGCTTCCCAGCCACTGGCGCTTGTAAATGCCCAGCGTGGTGAGGTTGCTCTGATACTGGCCGCCCATGAATCCGTCTAAGCCCATGGTGTGGCGAAGCGAGATTTCAGGACTGTCGAGGTTGATAGGCAGGCGCTGCTGCTTGGTGTTGACATAGGTGACCCCCGGGTTGTAATCTAAGCCTACACTTGCCTCTGTGGTGCGTATCTTGCGTATTTCCTCGCCGTCGCTCACCCTGTAGTAGTGGAGATTGCCCACGGTGCGGTTGCTCTGCCAGCGGAGGCTGGTGTCGAAGCGGAATCCCCAGTCGGTTTCGTAGGTGAAGGTCACCTTCTGGCGGTGATACTGATACATCTGGTCCTGCGTAGTGGCACGGAGGGTCATGAAGAAGTTGTCCTTGTTGTGCAGCAGGTTATCATCGGATGGAGATGTAATATCATGCCCCAGCTCGAAGGTAAGCTTGCGCATCGGGAACTCGAACGGACTGTTCTTCTTCTTGTTGAACGAATAGGTGAGCACATGGCCGTAATACCACTTGTTGCTCTTCAGACCGTAGGCGCCGTAACCATCCCAGAAGAAGTGAGGGTTGAGGGCTGCCATCGTTCTGCCCGCCAGGCGCAGGCGCACACCGTCTACGTAGTTGTTGGAGAGGAACGTGTTGATAGGTCCCAGGTCGAAGAGGCTGCGGCGGTCGTTGATGATGCTGTCTCTTTCAACACCCAGACTGTCTTTCACCGTTACCTTCTTGCCCTTGGTATGAGCCACTTCCACATAGTTCTCCATCAAGGCTCTCACACCGAAGATGATGTATTTGAATCCCTTGGAGTTCTCCATGCGGTGGATAAAGCTGTCCATCGACGATTCGCTCTTCGTGAGGCCCACCTGCCGGTATTTGTTCCAGTAAGCCTCATCGCGGTTCATCGCATCCATATCGTGCCTGATCTTCGCCTTGCCCTTGAAGAGCTGCTTCGGCAAGGCATCGAAGGCATAATCGGTGATTCGCGTGTTTCGCACCACCAGCAGGTCCTGAAGGAGCTTGTTGACGTGCAGTTCGGCTATCATATCGTCTTTAGAGAGCACCCACTCGCCGTTGTCGAGCTTGGTGTACTCCTGTTCAATCTTCATGTCAGTAACCCAGTTTACATCGCTGTTGTGAGGCATGTAGAGGTTACATTTCTTCACGTGCAGGCTGCTGTCGGCAAGCACATAGAGTTCGCCTCGGAATCCGAAGTCCTGGCTGTTGGCTGGGATAAACTGCAGATGGTAGCACAGGTCTCTTTCCACATACACCGTATCTTCGATGTAGTAATGGTAGAAGCTGATGGCTGTTCTGCCGATAGGAGATGGGAAGGGATACTGCAGCAGGCGCACGTAATCATCGTAGATGTCTACATCGGTGAACACCTCTTTCAGGGCGGTGTTGAGAATCTCTCCGGTCTGGATTACCTGTCCGATTCCATTGCTCTGCTGACCCTTGATGATGTCCTTTTCGGTCTTCGGATCTTTGCGGTAAATATGCTGTGAAACCGTCTCGTCGATGCTGACAGGCAGGGTGAGCTTTCCGTTGTACGGAGAGGTTTCTACCTGGTCGAGGAGATACTGGCGGCGCTGGAAGAACTTGCTTTCGAGCTGTTCTTTCTTCAGGTCGTTGAGCGCGAGCGTAATCTTCTGATACTTATCATATTGCACATAGTCGTGGTTGCTCAGGTCGCTCTTTTTCTTGGCAGCAATCACGCGCCGCATCAGTTCTACGGCAGGATTATCCTTACGTTTGTAGCGGCCTTTTTTCGATTTTACCACCACTTCGGTAAGTTTGTGCGTATCGTCTTTCAGTTTGATTTCCAGAAAGTTGGTCTTTTCGTCAACCTTCACCGATGTGCTCTTGTAGCTCAGTGCGCTTACGGTGAGCATGAGTCCCGGCTTCTTATCAATGGTAAACTTACCTTCTCCGTTACTTGAAACCGCGATTTTATGTCCTTTGTATTGCACGCTTGCATACGGTACGGCAAAACCGTCGTCATCAATGACACGGCCTGTTATCTTCTGCTGAGCCATCATCTGAAGCGTAGAAATCATCAGAAGGATGACTGTAAAATACAACTTTTTAATACCTTTCATTTTTTATACCTTATTATATATAGGGGCTCTCCGCCCATGATTTAATGCTTTCAGGATGCAAAGTTATAACATTATTCGTAAATAGACGCAAAAACCTATTCATTATTTCAGTTTTTTATGAGATTTTCAGAAAAAGGCTTCCATGCAGTTCCTTCTGCTGCCTGTTCTTGCTCTTCGCCGTGCGAGCCTGAGTGGTATAAAACCCCTTCATATTGCTCTATTTCACCTGTTTATCTGTCAATATATGATGAAATTCCGAAAAATATAAGAAAACTATTTGGTTAATTTAATTTTTTAGCGTAATTTTGCACACTGAAATTTAAAGAAGAAACGCCCTTCTGCGGGCTTATTAAACATTAAGAGAATGAATAACAAGGGAAATCTTACCGACGAGCGGCCTCCTTTGCTGCCCGTCATCATAGGCACCGGTTTCGGCAGTGGCTTCTGGCCTTGGGGACCGGGAACGGCTGGCTCTGTATTGGCAACCCTCATCTGGGCAGCCCTGGCTTACGGACTCGGTATTACGGGCGAGAGTCTGCAGAGCATCACCTTCTTTCTCGTCATTGTTTCTACCATTCTGGGCACTTGGGCAACAGCGCAGTTGCAGCCTTACTGGGGTGAGGATCCCAGCCGTGTGGTCATCGACGAGATGGCTGGCGTGTGGATTCCCCTGTCGTTGCTGACCCCGTTTACGGCACAGGGCGAAGTGAAAGATGCCTGGTGGTGGGCATTGGTGGCACTTGTTCTCTTCCGCTTCTTTGATATGGTGAAACCGCTGGGCATCAAGAAACTGGATAACAGGCAGGGCGCCTTCTACGTGATGGCTGATGATCTGCTGGGCGGCTTCTATGCAGCCGTTTCTTTAATCATCATCAAAATCATACTGGTTTCGGCTGGAATCATCTAGTCTGGCATTTCTTAAAGCAGACAATTTCTTAAGCAAGCGTTTTCTAAAACAGACAATAAAAAATAGATTAAAATATGAATTATAGAGATTTCTTACAAAAAGTTATCTATGCCATCATCAATCCACTTATCAAGGCGATGATAGCAGTAGGTATTACTCCTAACATTGTTACCTTCGTAGGATTCCTGGGCAATATCGTGGCAGCCGGTTTCTTCCTCGATGCTGCATGGATGCTCGGAACTGAGCAGGCTGATTATGCATCTTGCATGGTTACTGTAGGATGGGGTGGATTCATTATCCTTGCAGCCGGTCTCTTCGATATGATGGATGGTCGTCTGGCACGTATGAGCGGCAAAAGCAGTCTCTTCGGTGCACTCTGGGATTCTACACTCGACCGCTACAGCGAACTGGTAAGTCTCTTTGGCATCTGCCTCATCTTCGTACGTATGCAGGGCGATATGACCTGGTTCTGGATGAGCGTAGTCACCTTTGCAGCGATGATCGGTTCTGTGATGGTAAGTTATGTCCGTGCCCGTGCCGAGGGTTTGGATATTGAGTGCAAGGTAGGTTTCATGCAGCGTCCTGAGCGCGTTGTGGTTACCGCTGTTACTGCGATGATTACCGGCTTTACAGGCAATATCTGGTGGCTGGCTGGCGGCATGATTCTGATTGCCGTTCTGGCAAACATCACCGCTTTCTGGCGCATCTGGCATTGTTATGTTGTGATGAACGCTCATAAATAATAAACTCAAGTTCTATCAATAAAAAGTAGAAAAAAGTGTTTAGTATCTATCTGATTATCCTCCTGGCGGTACTCGCAGCCTGGAAGAAGACACGCCGTTTTGCCTTCTATTTTCTGCCTTGGTTCCTCTTTGGAATCATCTACGATTCGATGCGCCTTTATCCTAACTATATGGTGAACGATATTGACGTGGCGAATCTCTATCATGCAGAAAAGTCGCTCTTCGGCATTGCTGCTTCATCCAGCGCAGAACTGCAGGCTGTAGCCGACCATAGCCAGCTGATGATTCCGGGCGAATACTTCAAGGTTCACCATTGCGGTTTTGCCGATTTCTGGGCAGGCATCTTCTATCTCTGCTGGGTTCCGGTGCCTATCGCGTTTGCCCTTTATCTGTATCTTACGAAACAGCTTAAATGGTTCAAGCGTTTCTCCTGGGCTTTCCTGCTGGTGAATGTCATCGGCTTCATCGGCTACTACATCTATCCGGCTGCTCCGCCCTGGTATGCGATGAACTATGGCTTCAAGGCTGTGCTCAATACACCGGGCAATGTGGCTGGTCTGGGCAGATGGGACGAAATGACCGGACTGCACGTGTTCCACGGACTCTACGGCAAGAATGCCAATGTCTTTGCTGCCGTGCCTAGCCTGCATGCTGCCTATATGTTCCTCACCACGATTTATGCTGTGATGAGCCGTAAACGCTGGTATACGGTGGTGCTCTTCGCCTGCATCTGTCTGGGCATCTGGTGGACGGCAGTCTATTCCGGTCATCATTATATCATTGATGTCATGTTGGGTATTCTTACTACGATAGTAGGCGTACTGCTAATGGAATCTAAGAGAATATGGGCAAGATTAAAGAAGAACTCGTAACCTTCGGCAAGGCGGAACTGACTGCCTCCTGCGCCTCAGTGGTAGACTTCGGACTGGCATTCTTCCTCTCAGATATCATCGGCATTTATTACGGACTTGCCAATGCGCTGGGAGTGATAAGTGGCGGCATTACCAACTGCATACTGAATTATCGTTATGTGTTCGGCGATTCCAAGAGCAAGAAAAAGAGTGTAGCCTGGCGCTATTTTATCATCTGGGGCATCAGCTGGATGCTCAATTCGGGCGGCACTATCGCCCTGACCGAATTTCTGAATGCGCACGAACATATTCAGCTGCATTACATGATTCCGAAGAGTATTGTATCTCTGCTGGTAGCGATATTCGTTAACTATCCCGGACAGAAGAAATTTGTTTTTAAGCAGTAATAACCATATCAGATGGGGGCAGTATTCAGTATGTGCCCTCATCTTTTTTTGTATCCTGGCAGGTAATCTGTTGGCATCGGGACATAAAAAAGAGTTTGGATTGTCTCCCGACATTCCAAACCCACGCTTGTTTCTAACTAACTTATTATCAACTATTCATTACTTTTCAGTTTGCAAAAATACGAGTTTTTTTCTTATAAAATAAATTTTTTCAAAAAAATAATAACGTAAACGTTTGCGTTTTCGAAAGAAATTGTTATCTTTGCAAAGAATTCACTAACTTTGCTGTCGGAAAGACAAAATATGCAGAATTTGTGGATACAAAAATGTATGTCTATAAAGCGTAAACTAACAAATGAAACAACGAAGAACATCTTTGAAAGACCTCGCCGATCAACTTGGCGTCAGCATAGCAACTGTATCTAGAGCCCTGCGAAACAGCCATGAAGTGGGTGAGGAGATGACTCAAAAGGTGAAAAGCCTTGCCAAGGAGCTCAATTATCGACCAAACCCCTTTGCACAGAGCCTCAGAAAAGAAGCACCTAGGGTGATTGGTGTAATTGTGCCAAACCTGGTGACTCATTATTATGCTGCCGTGCTGGATGGTATAGAAGATTATGCCGTAAGGAATGGCTACTCGGTAATCAGCGCCAATAGCCACGAGAATACAGAACACGAGAAGAGAGCGGTAGAAAACTTCCTGAATATGCATGTGGAAGGCATCATCGCCTGTCTGGCACAGGATACGGTCGACTATTCTCACTTCGAGCAGTTGCATAAGATGGGAGTTCCACTGGTGTTCTTTGCCCGTTGTTGCTTAGAAGATAAGTTCTCCCAGGTAGTAGGCAATGGTGATGTTGCCGCCCAAGAGGCTACCCAGCATATGATAGATACCGGTTCGCGCCGCATCGCCTTCATCGGCGGTCCAAACCATCTTGATATGGTGCGCCGCAGAAAACACGGTTATCTGGAGGCTCTGAGAGAGAACCGCATCCCTATCGACCGTGACCTCGTGGTTTGCGACAGAATCGATTTCGATGTAGCCCGAAACGCTACCCTCCGTCTCCTCGAAAAGGAGGACAGACCTGATGCCATTCTCGCCTTTAACGATATTATCACCTATGCCGCCTTCGATGCTATCAAGAAAAAAGGGCTCCGAATACCAGAGGATGTTGCTATCATCGGTTTTACCGATGGTGATACTGCTGCCTTCGTTACGCCGAAACTCTCGGCTATCATGGACAAGGCACACGAACAGGGAACCACTGCCTGTGATCTACTCATGAGAAGCATCAATGGAGATGAAAAAATCTACAAGAAAGTGGTACCGATGATACTGAAAATACGCGAAAGTTCTGAAAAAAACGACGTGAAATAAAACCTATTATAGAAATAAAATATCTATTCAGATAAATATATATAAACCTACAATTATGATGATAAAAAAACAAAACTACTTGAAACATGCCATCGTGCTGTTTCTGCTCTTGCTGCTCATGCAGCCGGAGAGGGCATGGGCTGCCTATGAAAACGTAGAATTCAGCAGCCTCACCAATCATGATGGACTTACGAACAGTCAGGTGGGTGCCATCCTCAAGGACACCAGAGGCTACATCTGGTTCGGTACCCAGTCGGGACTGTGCCGCTTTGACGGCTTCCGTATGAAAACTTTCTATTATAGCAACACTGATGATAAGTCGCTGCCTAACAATTCGGTAGATGAACTTCAGCAAGACTATGGTGGAAATATCTGGGTGCATACCTCTGTGGGCTACTGCATCTATAAATATGATGAAGAGCAGTTTGAGCGCAAACCGGAAGAATGGCTCAAAAACATCCATGTGCAGGGACCTCCTTATAAACTCCTGATAGATAAGGATAAGAACATGTGGATAGCTGTCTACGGACAGGGACTCTACTATCATAATGCCAAAACTAAAAATACTTATCTTTTTAAATTTACCAAAAAGGCTCAGCCGGGCTGTCTGAAAGAGGGAAATATCAGTAAAATAACCGAGGTTGACGGCGATGCGCTCATTACCTATGGTGATGGTACAATCTGCCGTGTCAACGGACAGAAACAGAAGGTTCTCTGGTACAATTCCTTCCTTGCCACCCATAAAGCTGCCGGTGATAATGGCGCCTATACTTTCTATGATGGTATAGGTGGTTTCTGGGTTTCTGTAAGTAATGCCAATTACGTGTATCAGTCTAAAACCGGAAAATGGACCGATGCCCGTTCTTATCTTACAAACATGGGCATTGATATTCCTTGCCCAACCCGTATTCTGATGCGTGATATTGCCCGCGATAAGGCAGGCAATCTCTGGGTGGCTTCCGACCATAACGGTCTCTTCTTTGTAGATTTCAAACGCAAAATCTGCCGTCAGTATGTTCATTCCGAAGCAAAGGGAAGTATCGTTGACAATTCCCTGCAGAAGGTTTATGTGGATGATGAGGGGGCTATCTGGGTAGGTAGTTACAAGAACGGCGTGGCTTATTATTCGCCTGACGCTCAGAAATTCACAACTATTCCGCTTGGTGATGTGTGTACAATCACACAGGATCTGAATGGTAATCTCTGGTGCGGAACCAATGATAGCGGTATTGTATGCTACAGTCCGCTTACCGGACAGAGCTGGCGATTCTCACAGGCTGAAACCGGTCTGGCTTCGGATATTATCGTCAGCAGCGTAACCATGAGTGATGGTACGATGTATTTCGGAACCTTCAATGGTGGACTTGCCCAATATAAAAACGGCAGATGGAAGAGTTTTCAGGCAGCTCCAGGCGGACTTGCCAATAACAGCGTCTGGTGTCTTGCCGAAGATCCGTATCATCGCCTGATTATCGGAACCTTGGGCTCAGGCTTCCAGATTTATAATCCTGAAAGTGGTAAGTTTACAACCTACAATGTTCAGAATTCAGGTATTACCAGCGATTTTATCAACTCGCTCTTCCTGCCGAATAAAGATGAAATTCTGATAGGTCATTCGCAGAACTATTCTATCTTTAATTTCGGAACCCGAAAGGTAACCAATGTGAATACAACCAAGGACGGACAGCCTTTCCCTAGTCCTTCCCTGAATTACATGATGAAGGATAGCCGAGGCATCTTGTGGATGGCTTCGCCTGCGGGCGTCACCATGTATGATGAGGCTTCAGGACAGTTGGAGTCAATCAATGACCTCAATGGTACGCAGGGCACGGTAGGCTGTATGGTGCTCGAAGATAAGCAGCATAACATCTGGCTGGTTTCTGAATTTATCGTTACCCGTGTTACGCTGACCAAGAACAATCAGGGCAAATGGGACATTACGATGATCAGTTTCAATTCGCTCGATGGCTTGCAGAGCCGCCAGTTTAACCAGCGTTCTGCCTGTCTGATGAGAAATGGAGCCATCGCCATCGGTGGACAGGATGGTATTAATATCATCAATCCTGCCAAGATCCTTCCTGCCCAGAAACATGCACATGTCTTGTTCAGCGGTTTCGTACTCTTCGATCATCCGCTGAAGGCAGGTGAGGAGTTTGAGGGAAGAGTGCCTCTGGAAAAATCGCTCGATACTCATCCTGAACTGGATCTCAGTTATAAGGACAAGGCGTTTACCATACAGTTTGCTTCCGACCAGGTAAGTATTCCTGCCCGTTGCCGTTTCCTCTATCGCATGAAGGGACTTGATGACAAATGGATGCTGACACCTGAGGGACGTCCGGAGGCTACCTTTACCAATCTCTCTTCAGGCAGCTATGTCCTGGAGGCAAAGGTGGTGAATGCTGATGGTAGTGTGAGCGAAGAGGTGAGCACGCTGAAGATTTATATTCATCCGCCTTTCTATCTCTCTATATGGGCGATTATCGTATATATTATATTAATAGGTGTAGCTTTCTATCTCTACCGTAAACGTATGCTCGAAAAGCAGCGTGTAAAATTCGAACTCCAGAGCAAGGAAGACAGTATCAAGAAGACCAAGGAGTTGAACGAACTCAAACTCAACTTCTTCACCAATGTGAGCCACGAACTCCGTACTCCGCTCACCCTGATTATCTCGCCGCTGGTCAATATGATTAGAGAAGAAAGAGATGAAAGTAAACGCAGAAAGCTGGAGATGATTCATCGCAATGCTACCCGTTTGCTCAATCTGGTAAACCAGATTCTCGACTTCCGCAAGATAGACCAGAACAAGGAAAAACTTACCCTGTCGCGTATCGACATCGTGAGCTTCGTTGACAATATCTGTACTTCGTTCCGTACTTTGGCAAACAGCAAAGTAACGCTTGCCTTCGATTCTACGGTGCCTAGTCTGCAGATGTCGTTTGATGCTGATAAGGTAGGAAAAATCGTGAATAACCTCCTGAGCAATGCCTATAAGTTTACGCCAGATGGAGGATTTATCACCGTTTCTCTGAGTGTTGCACTCCGCCAGCGTGTAGGAGACAAGGATTCGGATATGCTCCGCATCTCAGTATCTGATACTGGCAAGGGCATCAGCGATAAGGAGAAGGAACATGTGTTTGAGCGTTTCTATCAGGTCAATGGCACTGAAATGCAACCACAGGGTGGTAGCGGAATAGGTTTGAACCTGGTAAAGAAGTTTGCCGAACTGCATGGCGGTAAAGTAGATGTTACAGATAATCCAAGCGGAGGAACCATCTTTATGGTAGACCTTCCGATAGAGAGCAGTACCACCTCTAATTCTACGGCACATCTCGGTTCCTTGCGAGCAGCACCTATCATAACCACGGTGCATCAGGCTACTGATGAGGATCCGGATGCAGGTAAGAACGTTCTCTACGGAATGAGTAAACATGCGCATCAGCCTGGAGAATCGATGATCAAGAAGCCGGTAGTGCTCCTCGTTGACGACAGTGAGGACTTCCGTGAGTTTATGAACGAAGTATTGACAGACTATACGGTTGTTGAGGCTGTCAATGGTCAGGATGCCTGGAACAAGATCATCGACCGTCGTCCAGACATCATCCTGAGCGATGTGATGATGCCTGTGATGGATGGTAACGAACTCTGCCGGATGTGTAAGGACAATGACGAAACAACAGCCATACCTTTCATCATGCTCTCAGCCCGTATGGGAGATGAGCAACGCAAGGAAAGTCTGAAGTGTGGTGCTGACGAGTATATTGCCAAACCATTCGATATTGATATGTTGAATCTCTGTATTCTGAACCTCTTGAAGAAACGCAAGAATGTGAGCACAGAATATGTAATAACAGAGGCCGACCGCAAATTTATAGATGAGGTGAATGCTTATATCCGCGATCATATGAGCAATCCTGAAACATCGGTAGAATCGCTCAGTACTCATCTTTGCATTTCACGCGTACAATTATATAAGCGCATGATTTCGCTGACGGGTATTACACCTTCTGAGTATCTCAGAACCAAGCGTATCAAATTTGCAGAGCATCTGCTGCGCTCGGGCGACTTGAACATCAGTGAAATAGCCTATAAGGTGGGATTCAATAATCCACGTTATTTCACTAAATACTTCCAAGACGCGTATGGCGTTACGCCGTCTCAATATCGTAAGAATCTGTCAGAATCAGAGTAGTTTACGCATCTGATTAACATTTTATACACATACAGATAACATTTGCGCACAAAGATACGGGAATTTTCTCGTATCTTTGCCGCAGATTTTTAAACTTTCCTTTAAACGTATAAAATGAGACTAACTAAAACATTATTGATTTCAGCAGTGCTGCTGATGAGTGCCACAGGCATGCAGGCAGCTGGTTTCAACCAGAATGGTAATTATCTCACTGTTCAGTTGAAGCAACACCAGAATTTTGGTCCTAGTCAGATTCGCCTCCAGGTGGTGAGCGATAAGATTATCCGTGTTCAGGCTACAGCCGAACAGAGTTTCCGTAACAAACAGAGTCTGATAATAGTGCCTCAAAACAGCAAGGCAAATTATAAGGTGGAAGAGCAGGGAGACAATCTCATCATTACCACTGCAGCTATGCGTGCTGTCATGAACGAGGCTACGGGTCAGATTACCTTCTATGACCTGAAAGACAATGTCCTTCTCAACGAGGTTGCTCAGGGTGGAAAGACTTTCAAGCCGTTCACTGTGCCTGACCGTGAAATCGGTGTAGACATTGCCAAGGTTCCTGAAGCACAGAAGCACGGATGGTCATGGCGTGCGCTCTTCAACTCTCCTGATAACGAGGCGTTCTATGGTCTCGGTCAGCATCAGAGTGAGGAACTCAACATGAAGGGTAAGAACGAAGACCTCTTCCAGTATAATACCAAGGTGAGTGTGCCTTTCGTCATCTCTAATAAAAACTACGGCATCCTCTGGGATTCTTATTCTTATTGCCGTTGGGGTAATCCGGAAGATTATCTCCAGCTCAACCGTGCCTTCAAACTCTATGATAAGGATGGTAAGGAAGGTCAGCTGACAGGTACTTATGTGGATAAGAATGGTCAGAAGATTGTTCGAGGCGAAGATAGCATTTACTTTGAGTATGCAATGCCTGAGGCTTCTGAGATTTGCAACAAGACAGATAAGGGCGGTATTCAGAACCTGCCAAAGGGTTTTGACATGAACACTTTGGTCATCGAACCATTTGCTGATCCCTTCAGAGCTTACCCAGTTGGGGGCGACTATGGCGACTTCAAGGAGCTTTTTACCAAGCGGGGAGCGGAATGCTACGTTTTAAACACGGATGCCTTCTGCGGGAAAAACATTCCTAAGGAACTGACTTTAGAGATCATTGAAAAGCTGGTGGATGATACTGACCAGTGGCAGGCCTTTGGCGATTTTGCCGGAGTCAGCTACATGCCGCTTGCTGACTATCCGGTTGACCTGGACTTCGCTGAATACAAGCATAATCTCAGAGCCCGGATGCAGGACCGGCTGGACTGGCTGAACATGTACAACGGTGAGCATCCAAAGACGCCGCTGCCAGAGGAAGCCAAGGAATGCTTAGAGAAAATCGTTAGTGAACTGAAGTAAGCGTCTATCTATATTAGGCAAATAGCAGCCAATCTGTTAACAGACCATAGGGTCTGTTTTTATTTTGAAAAAGAAAATAGAAAAAGTTTTATCTTTTTTTCCAGCAGAAATAGAGATAATCCGAACTATCGATTGTTTAAAAAATAATTCCTGCGGAAAGAAAAAAAAAGAAAGAGTAAGCAAGTTTGCTTTTATTACAACGGTCCCTGGTGAACCGGACATAAAACGAATGAAAAAGCAAATTTGACGAATCAGAAAAAGCTAGTATACTAAT
>ERZ650306.1377-NODE-1377-length-13680-cov-22.607560_pt1 | contig 13680 bp, 11 predicted proteins | sample MGYA00376242_ERZ650306 | MGnify/ENA primary metagenome ERZ650306 (study PRJEB26733, sample SAMN07839244) | wastewater metagenome | biome: urban; feature: wastewater treatment plant; material: waste water | place: USA: North Carolina | collected 2016-03-31 ...
TGCGCCCAAGCCCGCCAAAATCACCAACATGGCCACGCTGAGTTTAAAACCCACACCACTTGATGGTTTTTTATCGGGGTTTGTTGGGGGTGTGGCGCTCGTTGTCGGTGGGGGGGATTGTTGTTCGGGTGTATTTGCCATGACTCGTCCTTTAACTCAGAATTGCGACCAAAAGGGTGCGCAACGATGCGTACCATTGTAATCGAATGTGACGGCGAAGTGGGGAAATTAGCCCCGTGTTAGCCTTGTATGGAGGGTGCGGCAGGGGACTCAGAGTTTGCCCAAATGGGGATTTGTCGCACCAAATCATCGACGGGACACAACCGCACATCACTGAATCCAGTGCTTTTGGCAAATTCTGCAATGCGCGGGTGCAGGGTGATAAGGGCGTGGCGATCGGGATATTGGCGCAGGGCGCGGTCGAGGGCGGCCAGATCGTCGTAACCGCCGACGTGGGTGTCGCCGACATAAATCTGCGGCACGGTCCGGCGACCGGTCCGCTCCATCATGCGCTGGCGCTCGTCCGGGTCGAGGTCGACGCGGATTTTTGTCAGGTCGGTCACGCCCTTGCTGGCCAGCAGGCGCTCGGCCATCTGGCAGTAGGGACAGAACGCGGTGGTATAGAGGGTGACGGGGTTCATGGTCGGTTGGCCTGGATCAGGATCGGGAAAAAGGCATCTGCAAGCGATGCCGTGCTCATCATTGTAGCCCGGCCGCGTCGTGGCCTGCGGCCTCGAGCTGCGGATACAGCCCTTCGAGCAACTGGTCGAGCTGGGCATTGCTGATGCCGGCGCGGTTGGCAATCAGCACCACCGCCCAGCGCTGGCCTCCGGCGTCCAGATAACCGGCCAGTGCCCGTACGTCGTTGAGGGTACCGGTCTTGAAGCGGGCCTGTTCGGCCAGCGCCGGCAGGCGCCGCTTCAGCGTGCCCTCACCCCCGGGGCGCGGCAGCAGGCTGGCAAACTCGGCCCAGAAAGGCGTAGCCTGGGCTGCCCGCAGCATTTCACCGAGTCCGGCTGCGGTGACGCGTTCATGCCGCGACAGGCCGGCGCCGTTTTCGAAGGCAAAGCCCTGCGTGTCGATGCCGTGGCGGGCCAGCGAGGCACGCACGGCACTGGCGGCATCGCGGGCGGTATCACCGCTTTGCGGATTGGCCGCACCCAGTGTCAGGAACACCTGGCGGGCCATGACGTTGTTGCTGTACTTGTTCACATCGCGCACCACCTCGGCCAGCGCGGGCGAGGTGCTGACAAACGCGGGCTTGAGCCCCGCGGGCACCTTGCCTTCACGCACGCTGCCGGTGAGCTTGCCCCCCAGCTCGCGCCACATGCCTTCCACCGCGCGGGCGGCAAACTCCCGCGGCGCGGGGTAGGCCACGGGCCAGACCCGCTCGCCGCAGGCGGCGGGGTAAGCCCCCTGGAAGACGACTTTGAGCGGGTCGTTCAATTCCGCGCGCAAGGCCCCGCGCCAGTCGCCGCAGTCTGCCCCCGGCGGGGCCAAAGCCACCGTGGCCGGGCGCTGCACCCCAGCCAGTGGCGGGTCGTACTGGATGTGGGCAAGCCCGGCAGACGCGTCGGGCACAAAGGTCATCACGCTGGACTTGTAGTTGAGCAGCAGCGCATCGGGCGATGCGTTGTAGGGGCGCAAGGGCTCGCCATCGAAACGGCCCGGGTCTTGCTCGGGGACATCAAAGGCAGAGCGGTCGAGCACGATGTCGCCCACGATGACCTGGATGCCCTGCGCCTGCAGGCGCCGCATCAGCAGCCACAGGCGCTCCACCACCAGCTTGGGGTCGCCCTGGCCCTGGATGTAGACATTGCCCTTGAGGCTGCCACCCTGCACCATGCCCTCCACAAACACCGGCGTGCTCCAGGTGTAGGCCGGGCCGAGCTGTTCCAGCGCTGCATAGGTGGTGACGAGTTTCATCACCGAGGCCGGGTTGACGGGCACCTGCGCCCGGTGCGCCAGCCGGGGCGGCGTGCGTGCACCGCCCTGCGCATCGGCCACCAGCACGCTCAAGGATTCGCGCGGCAGCTTGGCGCGGGCCAGGGCGGCTTCCACCTCCGGCGGCAAGGGCGGCGCACCGGCAGGCTGCGCACTGGCGGGCATCACCCCGCACAACCCCACGGCCAGCCCCACAGACCCCACCCAGGCACGCACCCGAGCCGGGGGAATAACAGAGCAACCGCCGCTCCGCAAAAGAGCCCAAGGTGCGATGGGGGCAAAAAACCCCGAGACAGAAAAATTCCACATACCGGAGAGTCTAGGGAATCTCTGCCCGCGCTCCATGAAAAAAGCAGGCGCCCGGCACCAGCGCTGCCCTGCCGCCCCGCCCCATCACCGCAACCACCGATAATTGCCCTTTGGGCATTTCTGCCCCACCCGCGCGCCAGCAGCGCAGCCCCGTCCGTGAACCCTAGGCCCATGAACCTGCTTGCTTTTGATACCAGCACCGACACGCTTTCCATCGCCGTGCAGCGCGGCGATGCGGTGTGGCAGCACACGGGCGCCGGGGGCGCGCAGGCATCGGCAGCGTTGATCCCCGCCATCCAGCGGCTGCTGGCCGAGGCAGGGCTGGGCTTTGACACGCTCGACGCCATCGTCTTCGGCCGGGGGCCCGGCTCCTTCACCGGGCTGCGCACGGCCTGTGCGGTGGCGCAAGGCCTGGCGTTTGGCGCCCGCAACGGCCAGGGCACGCCCGTGCTGCCGGTGGACACCCTGCTGGCCGTGGCCGAGGAAGCGCGCCAGCAGCACGGCTGCACCCAGGTGCTGGCGGTGCTGGACGCGCGCATGAACGAGGTCTACAGCGCCCACTGCACCTGGCAAGAGGCCACCCGGCAATGGAGCACCGATGCCGACTTTGGCCTGTGCGCCCCCGAAGCGCTGACGCTGGCCGATGCAGCCCTGTGGACCGTGGCTGGCAACGCACACGCCGCCTACGGCGAGCGCCTGCTGCCCCAGGCCCGCCATGTGCCAGCCCTGCCCACCGCCACCGCCCTGCTGCGCCTGGCCCCGGCCCTGCTGGCAGCTGGCGCGGCCGTGCCCGCCAGCGAGGCGCTGCCGCGCTACATCCGCGACAAGGTGGCACAAACCACTGCCGAGCGCGAAGCCCTGCGCGCCCAGGCCGCTGCAGGCACCACCGCACCATGAGCGCCGTGCGATCGTCTGCCGCCCCCGCAGCGGAAAACGCGCTGGAGGTGCGCTTTGAAAAGCTCACGCCCGAATACCTCGATGCGCTGCTGGACGTGGAATTCAGCGCCTATTCCCACCCCTGGACGCGCGGCAACTTCACCGACGCCCTGACCGCAGGCTACGAATGCCAGCTGCTCATGGCGGGCGACCACCTGCTGGGTTACTTTGTGGCCATGCTGGGGGTGGACGAAGCGCACCTGCTCAACATCACCGTCGCCCCCGCCTACCAGCGCCAGGGCTGGGCACGGGTGCTGCTGGACGCCCTGGCCCTGTGGGCACGCGGACGCGGGGCGCAGTGGCTGTGGCTGGAAGTGCGCGCCAGCAACCTGCGCGCCCAGCAGGTGTATGAGGCCCATGGCTTCCGGCGCGTGGGCGAACGCAAACGCTACTACCCGGCAGGGCACGGGCAGCGCGAAGACGCCGTGGTCATGAGCCTGCCGCTGTGATGAACCCCGCCACCCCATTCACCCCCGTTTCGCCAGCCCCTGTTGTGAGCCCATCGCCATGAGCCTGAACCTTGATGCGCGCCAGCGCGCCATGCTGCAAGAGATGGGCGTGACCGTCTGGACCCGCGCCGAAACCGCTGCCCCCCAGGCCCCAGCCGCCATGCAGCCCGTTACGGTGGCCGTGCCCGCCACCGCGCCCCTACCAGCCGCACCGGCCATGGCCCAGCCACCGGCAATGCCTGTGGCCCAGCCCAGTTCGGCACCTGCCGCCAAGGCGCACACCGCGCCCGCACCGGCGGCGCCAGCCGCTCCTGCAGGGCTGGGCGCACCAGGCGCAGCCCCTGCGCTGCGCCTGCACGCACCTCAGTTGCTGTACCCCACGGCGGATCCGGCACAAACGCCGCCCGGGTTGGGCGCCGGCTGGCTCATCGTGACCGAAGGCATTGCGGCCGCCGACCCCCTGGGGGGTGACGCGGGCAAGCTGCTGGACAACATGCTGCGTGCCATGCAACTGCACCGCCACCCCCGCGTGTTCGTGGCTGCGCTGGAACGCCCCGCACCCGGCGCCCGCACGGCCGAAGGGGCTGCGGCGCCAGCCGACGTGGCCGCAGCGCTGGCCGAGGTGGTGACCACCCTGCAGCCCGCACTGGTGCTGGTGCTGGGGCATGTAGCCGCCCGCGCCGCCCTGGGCCGCACCGAGCCCCTGGGCAGGCTGCGCGCCGTGCCGCACACCGTGGCCGGGCGCCCGGCCGTGGTCACCTACGACCCGGCCTTCCTGCTGCGGTCCCAAGACGCCAAAGCCGCCACCTGGGCCGACCTGTGCCGTGCACTGGCGCTGGTGCGCAAGGCCGAAGGCGGCGCATCCCACGCGGGCTGAACCGCCCGGACTGCAGCGCGGGGCTACCAGTCCCTGCAACGGATCGCTGAACCCAGCCGACGACGCCGCTGTCTGCGCCAACGCATCCGACCACCGCACCATTGCGGGGCTGCGATGCACCGCCTTGGCCACCCCAACGCAGCCTGCGCCGCTGAAGCAGGCGCTGGTCTGCAGCCAAAGCGGGCACGGATATTGCCAGCTACCTGACTGACGCAGGTGATGCCGCCTGCGGCGACCCGTGACCTCCGCTAACGATGGCGGAACCCCCAGGCTGGGCCCATGCCCAGCGTACCGGTTGTTCCACAACAGGCCCGCACGCCAGCGGAGGATGCATTGCACCCCTTGCCAGTCACCCCTGGCCGGTGCACTGCAATCCGCCCCACCGCTGACCCGGGCCATAGCAGGATTGCAAGCATGAAGATTGTTCTCATTGGCCACGGAATGGTGGGCCACAAGTTTCTGGAGAGCCTGGCCGAGACCGGTATCACCGGCGTGGAAGTCACGGTGCTGTGCGAAGAACCCCGCCCCGCGTACGACCGCGTTCACCTCTCCGAATTCTTCAGCGGCAAATCTGCCGCCGAGCTGTCTCTGGTGGAGCCCGGCTTTTTCGAGCGCACCGGCTTTTCGCTGCGGCTGGCCACGCGCGCTGCCAGCATTGACCGGCGCACCAATACCGTCACCACGCAGGACGGCGAAGTCGTGCCGTACGACAAGCTCGTGCTGGCCACAGGCTCCAACCCCTTCGTGCCCCAGGTGCCGGGGCGCGACCGCCCGCACTGCTTTGTGTACCGCACCATCGAAGACCTGGAAGCCATGCAGGCGGCGGGGGCCAAGGCCCGCTCGGGCGTGGTGATTGGCGGCGGCCTGCTGGGGCTGGAATGCGCCAAAGCCCTGCGCGACATGGGTCTGGAAACCCATGTGGTGGAGTTCGCCCCCCGCCTGATGGCGGTGCAGGTGGACGAAGGCGGCGGCCGGGTGCTGCAGGCCCAGATCGAGCGCCTGGGCGTGCAGGTGCACACGGGCCGCAACACGCAGCAGATCACCGACGGCGCCCGCGCCCGCCACCGCATGGTGTTTGCCGATGGGTCGCACCTGGAGGCCGACATGGTGGTCTTCTCAGCCGGTATTCGTCCACGCGATGAACTGGCACGGCAATGCCTGCTGGCCGTGGGCCCGCGCGGCGGCATCGCCATCGACAGCGCCTGCCGCACCAGTGACCAAGACGTGTACGCCATTGGCGAGTGCGCCTCATGGAACGAACAGACCTTCGGCCTGGTGGCCCCCGGCTACGACATGGCCCGCGTGGCGGCACGCCATATTGCGGGCGACGCCCAGGCCGCCTTCACTGGCGCAGACATGAGCACCAAGCTCAAGCTCATGGGCGTGGATGTGGCGAGCATTGGCGACGCCCATGGCAAGACGCCCCACAGCCGAAGCTGCCAGTACGTGGACGAACGCCGCCAGGTCTACAAGAAGATCGTCATCAGCGAAGACGGCAAGCAATTGCTGGGCGCGGTGTTGATTGGCGATGCGGCTGAATACGGCACGCTGCTGCAGATGGCGCTCAACGGCATCACCCTGCCTGAAGACCCCGAGTTCCTGATCTTCCCGTCCAGCGACGGCAAGGCCAAGCCCGGCCTGGGCGTGGATGCGCTGCCCGACACGGCGCAGATCTGCTCGTGCAACAACGTCACCAAGGGCAACCTCTGCGAAGCCGTGGGTAACGGCGCCTGCACCATTGCCGACCTCAAGGCCTGCACCAAGGCGGGTGCCACCTGCGGCGGCTGCGTACCCCTGGTCACCCAGGTCATGAAGGCCGAGATGGCACGCCGGGGCCTGGCGGTGAACAACCACCTCTGCGAGCACTTCGCGTACTCGCGCCAGGAGATCTACCACCTGGTGCGCGTGGGCCAGATCAAGACTTTTGAAGACCTGCTCGCCCGCCACGGCAAAGGCATGGGCTGCGACATCTGCAAGCCCGTGGCGGCCAGCGTGTTCGCGTCGTGCTGGAACGAGTTTGTGCTCAAGAAGGAGCTGGCCAGCCTGCAGGACAGCAACGATTACTACCTGGGCAACATCCAGAAGGACGGTACCTATTCCGTGGTGCCACGCATGCCCGGCGGCGAAGTCACACCCGACGGGCTGATCGCTGTGGGCCAGGTGGCCAAGAAGTACGGGCTGTACACCAAGGTCACGGGCGGTGCGCGCGTGGACATGTTTGGCGCACGGGTGGAACAGTTGCCGCTGATCTGGGAAGAGCTGATCGCCGCCGGATTCGAGTCCGGCCACGCGTATGGCAAATCGCTGCGCACGGTGAAGAGCTGCGTGGGATCGACCTGGTGCCGCTACGGCGTGCAGGACAGCGTGGGCCTGGCGGTGGAGCTGGAGAACCGCTACAAGGGCCTGCGCGCGCCGCACAAGATCAAGTTTGGTGTGTCGGGCTGCACCCGCGAATGCGCCGAGGCGCAGGGCAAGGACATCGGCGTCATTGCCACCGAAAAGGGCTGGAACCTCTACATCTGCGGCAACGGCGGCATGAAGCCGCGCCATGCCGAACTGTTCGCGTCGGACCTCTCAAAGCAAGACCTGGTGCGCATGATCGACCGCGTGCTGATGTTCTACGTGCGCACCGCCGACCGGCTGCAGCGCACCAGCACCTGGCGCGAGAACCTCGAAGGTGGCCTGGACTACCTCAAGGACGTGCTCCAAAAAGACAGCCTGGGCCTGTGCGCCGAGCTGGAGTCGCAGATGCAGCAAGTGGTGGACACCTACCAGTGCGAATGGAAAACCGCGGTGACCGACCCCGAGACACGCAAGCGCTTTCGCACCTTCGTCAACAGCGACCAGCCCGACGAGAACGTGGTGTTCGTGCACGAGCGCGGCCAGATTCGCCCCGCCAGCACGCAAGAGCGCCCGCCAGCCCCGCGCCCCACCCTGACCCTGCGGCGCGTGGCCTGACGCGGCTGGTTCCCCATCGTTTCAAGAAGGCACCCAATGACCGAAGCACTTTTGCACTGGACCGACGTCTGCGCGGTCGAAGACATCCTCCCCAACACCGGCGTGTGCGCGCTCGTGGGCAGCCGCCATGTGGCCGTGTTCCGCACGGGCGCTGACCGCTGGTTCGCGATTGACAACGTGGACCCCAAGTCGGGCGCCAGCGTGCTGTCGCGCGGGCTGGTGGGCAACCTGGGCGACCGCGTGGTGGTGGCATCGCCCCTCTACAAAAACCACTTTGACCTGCAGACCGGCGAATGCCTGGAGCAGCCGGAGCACTCGGTTCGCACCCACCCGGTGCAGGCCGCGCAAGGCCGCATCCGCGTGGCGGTGGCCTGAACGCCGCACCACCCAGCCCTTTCGAAAAGGATCGAGGAACCGCCCATGCCCGATACGACCCCCACCCTGTCTGTCGCCAACCTGGTGCTGCGCTCCAAGCAGCAGGAAATCGACGCCCTGCGCCACCTGGCACACAAGGCAGAGTGGGTGGACGTGATCGGGCAGCTGGTGCAGCGCCTGCAACGCGAACGCGGGGCGTCGTGCATTTACCTGGCCTCGCAAACCCAGCGGTTTGCCGAGGTGCGCCACCAGGCCGTCAACGAAGCCCTGCTGCACGAGGAAAAACTGCGGCAGGTGTTCAGCGCGCGGATGGATCCGGCGCAGGGCACCTCGGCCCAGACGCTGTCGCTCATGGCCTGGGCACTGCTCGGGCTGGAATCTCTGCCTGCCTTGCGCTTGCAGATTGACCGGCAGGCCATGAGCGCGCTCGATGCCGTGGCGGCCTACAGCCACCTGATCGCCGGTTTGGTGGAGCTGGTGTTCCACATGGCCGACACCGCAGGCGTGCCCAGTGTGTCGCGCCTGCTGGTGGCCTTGCTGCACGCCGTGCAGGCCACGGAAGAGGCAGGCCAGGAACGGGCCGTGGGCGCATTGCTGTACGCATCGGGCCACTGCCAGGAAGCCCACCAGCAACGCCTGCTGCACTTGATTGATGCACAGGAGCGGAGCCTGCGCGTGTTTGGTGATTTTGCGGAACCCGCCCTGCGTGCCCGATGGGATGAGCTGCAACTCGCCCCCTGCATGGCCCAGCTGGAGCGCCTGCGGCGCGCACTGTGCGTGGCTCGCCCCGGCACAGCGCTCGACAGCGACCTCAGCCACACCTGGTTCGGTGCCTGCTCCGAACGCATGGACGGGTTGTGGCAGCTGCAAGGGGATCTGGTCCAGCGCCTGCGCGAAGAGTGCGACGCGCGCATCGCACATGCGCAGCAGGACCTGCAGGACTCTCGCAATCTGCTGCGCCTTCTGCGCGAAAACCCGCCGCAGCGCACGCACGCGGTGGATCGTTTTTTTGAAACAGGCAGCACGCACCCTGCCCCGCCCGAACAGGCAGACCACCCGCCGACCAGCGCTGAGCCCACCCCGCTGCGGGAGCTGCTGCGCACGCAATCGCAGCGCATGGCACAGATGGAGGCCGAACTCGAAGCCACCCGCCGCACCCTGAACGAGCGCAAGATCATCGAGCGCGCCAAAGGGGTGCTGATGGCCCGGCTGGGCATGACAGAAGACGTTGCCTTCCGCGCTCTGCAAAAAACATCCATGGACCAGAACCGCCGCCTGCTGGAAGTGGCTGAGGCCACGCTGGCACTGCCCGACCTGGCCTTTGCCACGCCCGCATCAGGTGCGCGAGCCCTGCAGTGAAACCTCTCCGTGCGGCGCCGCAGCCCTGGCGCCCCCCCGCAGGGCGGCATGGAAATTGCGAATGCACAGAACAGTCCGGGCTGATGGCGGCACGAACTTCACCGCGGAACCTTCCGCAAGCCACGCAAGCGTGCACCCAGGGATAACGGCGTCCCCACAGCGCACCGCGTTCTTTCACGCGCCACCCAGAGCCTTGCCTGAGGTGGCACCGCCCGTACCCCGTCCCAAGGAAGTCAAATGGCCTACCTCAACCCTGCCGAGTTCGTCACCAAGATGGTGGATTCTGGTGAATCCAAGTTGCTGATGTCCACCCGCGACACGCTGATCCGCTCGTACATGGCGGGCGCCATTCTGGCGCTGGCCGCCGCCTTTGCCGTCACCGTCACCGTCAACACGGGCAACCCCCTCATCGGGGCCATGCTGTTCCCGGTGGGTTTCATCATGCTGTACCTGATGGGGTTTGACCTGCTCACCGGCGTGTTCACCCTGGCCCCGCTGGCAGTGATGGACAAGCGCCCCGGCGCCACCTGGGGTGGTGTCATGCGCAACTGGGGCCTGGTGTTCTGCGGCAATTTTGCGGGCGCCCTCACGGTGGCCGTGTTCATGGCCATCATCCTCACCTTCGGCTTCAGCGAGGCCCCCGGTGCCGTGGGCGAAAAGCTGGGCCACATCGGCGAAGGGCGTACCCTGGGCTATTCCGCCCATGGCGCCGCAGGCATGCTCACGCTGTTTGTTCGCGCGGTGATGTGCAACTGGATGGTGTCCACCGGCGTGGTCGCGGCCATGATGTCCACCACGGTCTCGGGCAAGGCCATCGGCATGTGGATGCCGGTGATGGTCTTTTTCTACATGGGCTTCGAACATTCCATCGTCAACATGTTCCTGTTCCCCACAGGCCTCATGCTGGGCGGCAACTTCACGCTGATGGACTACCTGATCTGGAATGAACTGCCCACGGTGCTGGGCAACCTGGTGGGCGGCCTGACGTTTGTGGGTGCCACCCTGTATTCGACGCACTACAAAACCGCCCCCAAGCGCAAGGTGTCCTGACCACTGCACGGCGCGCAGGGCCTGGCAAGCCCCAGCCCAGCGCGCTTTGCACCCGGTCACCCTGACCGCACCTTGATTCCCCCCCGACGCACCATGACACAGACGCTGCGCGTGACGCTGGGCCAGCACTCGCGCGGCGGGGTGCATGGCGTCAACCAGGACTTCCATGGCGCCATGCTGCCCCACGAGCCCCTGCGCAGCCGCAAGGGCATTGCGGTGGCGTTGGCCGATGGCATTGGCTCCAGCCCGGTCAGCCAGGAGGCCAGCGCGGCCGCAGTGCGCAGCTTTCTGGAAGACTATTACGCCACCAGCGATGCGTGGTCGGTGCGCCGCTCCGCCCAACGGGTGCTGGGTGCCACCAATGCATGGCTGCACGCGCAAACCATGCGCAGCCACGCGCGCTTTGACAAAGACCGGGGCTACGTCTGCACCTTCAGCGCCCTGGTCGTCAAAGGCCGCGAGGTGCATGTGCTGCATGTGGGCGATGCCCGCATCTACCGGCTGCAAGGCGCGGCGTGGGAGCAAATCACCGAAGACCACCGCGTGCACCTGTCGTCGGTGGAGTCGTACCTGGGGCGGGCGCTGGGCACCGGCCCGCACATCGAGATCGACTACCGCTGCCTGGAGGCCGAGGCGGGCGATCTGTACCTGCTGGCCACCGATGGGGCCTACACCCACCTGGACGCAGCCAGCGTGCACAGCGCCGTGCAGCAGTTTCCGGACGATCTGGACGCTGCCGCACAAGCCCTGGTGGACATCGCCCAGGCACGCGGCTCCGAGGACGACATCACGGTGCAGCTGCTGCGCATTGACGGCTTGCCGCAGGCCCAGCCGCTGCTGGGCCTGCGCCAGGAATTGGCCCTGCCCCCTGTCCTCACCGAGCGCATGTCATTTGAGGGCTTTCGGGTGGTGCGTGAGCTGCATGTCAGCGACCGCAGCCATGTGCACCTGGCCGTGGACGAGCAGACCGGCCAGCCCCTGGTGCTGAAGCTGCCGTCTGTAGCGCTGCGCGATGACACCGCCTACCTGGAGCGCTTCGTGCTGGAAGAGTGGGTGGCACAGCGGCTGCACAACCCGCATGTGCTCAGGCCCTACGCCACGCAGCGCCCGCGCACGCACCTGTACGTCGCCATGGAATACATCGAGGGCCAGACCCTGGCCCGATGGATGATGGACCACCCCGCGCCCGACCTGGACAGCGTGCGCAGCCTGGCGGCGCAAGTCGCCAAGGGCCTGCAAGCCTTTCACAGCAAGGAAATGCTGCACCAGGACCTGCGGCCCGAAAACATCATGATTGACCGCAGCGGCACCGCCAAGATCATCGACTTTGGCGCCACCCATGTGGCCGGGCTCACCGAAGGCCTGACCGACTCCCGCCAGCCCCCGGCCATCGAGGGCACGCTGCAATACACCGCCCCCGAATACTTCACCGGGCAAGGCAGCAGCGCACGCTCTGACCTCTTCTCGCTGGCGGTGCTGGTGTACCAGATGCTCACCGGCCAGTTGCCTTATGGCCTGCAAGTCACCCGACTGCGCAGCCCGGCAGACACCCGCAAACTGCGCTACGTGCCCGTGCGCCACCTGCGCCCTGACCTGCCCGACTGGCTGGATGTGGTGCTGCAAAAAGCCCTGCACCCCGACCCCGCCAAGCGGCAAGAGGCGGTGTCGGAGTTCATGCACGACCTGCACTTCCCCAGCCACGGCCTGCAGCACCGGCGGGCGGTGCCGCTGATTGAACGCAACCCCGTGGTGTTCTGGCAAACCACCACCGCGGTGCTGGCCCTGGCCGTGCTCTGGCTGACGGCCAGGCTGGTGCTGGCGGCCTGAAGCGCCCCAGACAGCGCCACGCACACGGGGCGCAACCGCGCCCGCCAGGCCTTGCGCCGCTGCGTGCGGTGCCATAATCGGCGGCTATTGATCGACAAACGGAGACAGCGTTTTGGAAACCTACCCGAGTCGGTAGCTTTCAGCTCCCCTGGCACGCCACGTGGGGTTGAAAGCAACCCGAGCCCCCCACACCGCAGATGCCACCAAACAAGGGAGTGAGCCTATGCTCAACATCTTCACGCTCGCCAATGGCCGGCTGTTCCAGGAAGAAATCGAATCGCTGGAAGAGCTGACCAAGTTCCAGCCGATCTGGGTGGATCTGGAATCCCCCACCCTCGAAGAAAAGCGCTGGATCAAGCAGCACTACGGCCTGTCCATCCCCGAAGATGCGATGGACGACGACATTGAGGAATCCGCCCGCTTCTACGAGGAAGACAACGGCGAGCTGCACATCCGCAGCGACTTCTTGATCGACGACGACGAAGACCCCCGCTCGGTGCGCGTGGCCTTCATCCTGAACCAGCACAACGCCAACCTCAAAAGCCGGGGCGTGCTGTTTTCCATCCACGACGAAGACGTGCCCGTGTTTCGCCTGCTGCGCCTGCGCGCCCGCCGTGCGCCAGGGCTGATCGAAGACGCCAAGGAAGTGCTGCTCAAGCTGTTCGACGCCGATGCGGAATACTCGGCCGACACGCTGGAGAACATCTACGATGAGCTTGAAGGCGTGAGCAAGCAGGTGCTGGCCGGCGACGTGACCGACACCCGCGCGGGCGAAGTGCTGGCCGCCATTGCCCGCCAGGAAGACTTGAACGGCCGCATCCGCCGCAACGTGATGGACACGCGCCGCGCGGTGAGCTTCATGATGCGAAGCAAGATGCTCAACGCCGAGCAGTTCGAGGAAGCGCGCCAGATCCTGCGCGACATCGAGTCGCTGGACAACCACACGGCCTTCCTGTTTGAAAAGATCAACTTCCTGATGGACGCCACCGTCGGTTTCATCAACATCAACCAGAACAAGATCATCAAGATCTTCTCCGTGGCCAGTGTCGCCCTGCTGCCACCCACGCTGATTGCCAGCATCTACGGCATGAACTTCCGCACGTGGTTCCCGGAACTCGACTGGGAATACGGCTATCCCTTCGCGCTATCCCTGATGATCGTGTCGGTGGCGGTGCCGTTATGGTTCTTCTACCGGAAGGGGTGGCTGCGCTGAGAACCAGATCCAGGATGTATTGAACCGGTCTATAGCTTCTCAAACACGCCGTCCGCCGTGCTAATCGTGGCTGCGATATCGGCGTCGCTGTGAGCGGCCGTTCGTGAGGCTGCTATCCAGCGTTACCGCCGGGGGTCGTCGTCTGTCGCTTCGGTGTGTACTTGTGGCGTTTCTCTCATGGCTGCTCGTATGGTGCTTCTGGCTTCTGCCGCCCGCCTCGCGGGGGCTGGGGTGTCGGGTGAGGCTTGTTGTCTGGGAGTCGCCGTCGGGAGTGGAGTGATTGTCGCGGGCGACGTTCCGGTGCTGCTTTGCAGTCCTGGTCTTGTGGGGTTTGCCCGCCTTCCGCTCAAGTGTGATGCGTGGTGATGATGTGGCTGCGGGCT
>ERZ650306.1380-NODE-1380-length-13669-cov-5.010945_pt1 | contig 13669 bp, 12 predicted proteins | sample MGYA00376242_ERZ650306 | MGnify/ENA primary metagenome ERZ650306 (study PRJEB26733, sample SAMN07839244) | wastewater metagenome | biome: urban; feature: wastewater treatment plant; material: waste water | place: USA: North Carolina | collected 2016-03-31 ...
GCAGTATTTCTGGATCTGCCGGAACCGGAGTTTGGATTTTTTTTGTTCTCTTCCCGACGTCTGGCAGCGGGAGTCTCATTTTTACCGGAAGCAGGACTACCGGTACCGTTGCCATTATCAGCGACTGGTTTTGATGAGTTGCGGTTTACGTAATCATCGAAGGACTGCCAGTCATCCACCAGACGATCGGTATCTGTATTTTTTGTGACTGAAGTATTGTCATTGGAAGCGGCCGGAAGCGGTGCACCGCAGTAGCTGCAAAAACGACCGGTGACCTCAGCACCACAGGATGGACATTTCATAATTCACTCCCCCTTGTTAGAATTTCAGATTTTATTGTACCACAAATACAGGAAAACATATCTGAAGATTTTGTGAAAATTAATGAAAAATAATTACTTTTTTTGGTAAAAAAGCAAGAATCAGAAAGAGAAGATTGCGTTGACACCTTATATACCGATTGGTATAATGATAACAGAAACACACATAAGAAACCTGCAAAATCCAACAAAATTCGTCAAAATTGCCAAAAACTCACGCAATTCGACCATCACACACAAAAGCAGACTTCTTAAATACAAAATCAACAAAAGCATTTTAAACCAAAACAAATGCCAACTCACACGTAACAAACAACCACCCAAACACACCGCGGCCAGGCGAACTCCAGAGAGCGTCCCTTCCGCAACAAAGAGGATTCAAAATGGACAATCGTCAGCTAATCATGAACTCAGCTCTGACCCTCTTCTACGAAAGCGGGTACGACGCCGTCGGTGTTCAGCAGATCGTAGACTCCGCCGGAGTATCCAAACCAACCCTGTACTATTACTTCGGCAGCAAACAAGGCCTCCTCGAAGCCCTGCTAAACGAGCACTTTCAGCCCATGGAACAAAAACTCATCGAAGCCTCCGAAACCGGGAAAAACATCCCCGAAAAACTGTACCGCATCGCGCGTGCCTTCTTCAACGGAGCCTCCGAAGACCCGAAATTCCATATGCTGATGATGGCACTGTTCTATTCCGGAAGAAAAAGCGAAGGCTTCCGCACCGTATACCCCATGATTGACCGGTTCTATCACCTGTGCGTCGACGTCTTCGACAACGCCAGCGCCGAACTCGGCAACATGAACGGCCGTCAGGAACAATTCGCCGTAGGCTTCTCCGGAATCCTGATGCACTACCTGATGATGACAGCAGGAGATCAATCCGATCTTTCCAACCTCGTCGTCCGGGACGAAGAAGTCTACCGTCTGGTACACCAGTTCATGTATGGAATTTACTCATAACCCAAAAACAAGGAGGACAAACAAAATGGCACCATGGTATGAAGAGGCAGAATTTTATCACATCTATCCGATCGGACTGACCGGCGCGCCGAGAAAAAATGAATCGGAAGAAACCGTACACCGCTTTTCCACACTGGAACAGTGGCTTCCGCACATCGCAGATCTCGGTTGTACCGCAATCTATATCGGCCCCTTGTTTGAATCAACCACACATGGATACGACACAAAAGATTACAAACAGGTAGACCGCCGCTTAGGCGACAACGCGGACTTTGCCGCATACGTAAAAAAAGCCCACGAACTCGGCATCAAAGTCGTCGTAGACGGTGTCTTCAACCACACCGGCCGCGAATTCTTTGCCTTCCGCGACATTCAGGAAAAAAGAGAACAGTCCCCGTACTGCGGATGGTACAAAGGAATCTGGTTCGGCGGAAACACCTGCTATAACGACGGATTCTCCTACGAAGCATGGAGAAACTGCTTCGAACTCGTCAACCTGAATCTCCAGAACCAGCAGGTCCGCGACTATCTCCTTGATGTCATCGACTTCTGGATCGACGAATTCGACATCGACGGCATCCGTCTCGACTGCGCCGACTGCCTGGATTTCGGCTTCATGGAGCAGATGCGCGCACGCACATCCGCCAAAAAACAGGACTTCTGGCTGATGGGCGAAGTCATCCACGGCGACTATGCGCGCTACATCGGAGACGGCCAGCATCTGCTGCACAGTGTCACAAACTACGAGCTTCACAAAGGACTTTATTCGGGACATAACGATCATAACTACTTCGAAATTGCACATACGATCCGCCGCGAATTTGACGAAAACGGCGGCATTTACAAAGGAAAGAAACTGTACAGCTTCGTTGACAATCACGACGTAGACCGTCTGGCCAGCAAGCTGAACGTAAAAGAAAACATGATTCCAATTTATGCGCTGCTGTACTTCCTGCCGGGCATCCCGTCCATCTATTACGGATCGGAATTCGGCATCGAGGGAAGAAAAGAAGGCGGAAACGACGATCCGCTGCGTCCGGCGCTGAATCTGGAAGAACTGGAGAAAAATCCGCCGGCAGAAAAACTTCCGGCATGGATCAAAACATTATCAGACGTCAGAAAAAAACATCCTGCAGCACGAACGGGAAGATACCGCGAACTCATGCTGACCAACCGCCAGTATGCCTTTGCACGCCTGGATGAGACAGACGCTCTGATCACAGCAGTAAATAATGATGAAAACCAGAGTGCGGGAGTCTGGATTCCTGCATCTTGCGACGGAACATGGAAAAACGCGGTAACCGGAGAAGCCATTTCTCCGGAAAATGGAAAACTTTTTGTTGAAGTACCTCCGTGCGGCTGTGTTCTGATTGAAAAAGAAGCATAAAGGGGATTTTTTCTATGAAGGAAACTGCGAAAACAACGGCAAAAACAACAGCGAAAACCAGAAAAGCGCCAAAAAAACCGGCGGGCTATCAGCCAAGATTTTCTGAACTGGATCAGTACTTATTTGGACAGGCAACCCATTACGATATTTTCCGGAAAATGGGTGCGCACCTGGACAAAAAAGACGGCAAAGTAGGAGCCTGGTTCACCGTATGGGCTCCGCATGCGGCGGAAGTATCTGTCATCGGCGAATTCAACGGCTGGGATGCCCATGCCAATGTGATGCGGAAAGTCGGCGAGGACGGCGTTTATGAAGTGTTCATTCCGGGCGTGACCGAGGGAATGATGTATAAATATTACATCCGCACACCGGACGGAAGAGAACTGTACAAAGCAGATCCATACGCATTTGCATCCGAAAAACGGCCGGGTACCGCGTCAAAAGTAGCGGAAATCGAAGGCTACCGCTGGGGTGACAGCGAATGGCTGACGAACCGCAAAAAATTTGACGTTCAGAAATCCGCGCTCTCCATCTACGAAGTGCACCCGGGCTCCTGGATGAAACATCCGTGGTCCGAATCCAACCCGGACGGATTTTACAATTACGTTCAGTTCGCACATTCGCTTGCCGATTACGTAAAAAAAATGGGCTATACCCACGTAGAGCTGATGGGAATTGCAGAGCATCCGTTTGACGGTTCCTGGGGCTATCAGGTAACGGGCTATTACGCACCGACCTCCCGCTACGGAACACCGAAAGAGTTTAAATATCTTGTTGATTATCTGCATAAAAATAAAATCGGTGTTATTCTGGACTGGGTACCGGCACACTTCCCGAAAGATGCGCACGGCCTTGCTGATTTTGATGGCCAGCCGCTGTATGAGTACGCCGACCCGAGAAAGGGCGAGCACCCGGAGTGGGGAACGAAGATCTTTGATTACGGCAAAAATGAAGTGAAAAACTTTATGCTGGCAAATGCGCTTTACTGGGTAGAAGAGTACCACGTAGACGGTCTCCGTGTCGATGCTGTTGCTTCGATGCTGTATCTCGACTACGGAAAAGAGCCGGGCCAGTGGGTGCCGAACAAGAACGGCGGAAATGAAAATCTCGAAGCCGTCGAGTTCTTCAAACACCTGAATACCCTGGTGCGCGGACGAAACAAAGGTGTCATCATGATTGCCGAGGAGTCCACAACGTGGCCGAAGGTAACGGGAAGCGTAGAGGACGGCGGCCTGCATTTCTCCTACAAATGGAACATGGGATGGATGCATGACTTCCTCGATTACATGAAGCTCGATCCATACTTCCGCAAATACAACCATAACAAGATGACCTTCGGCATGACCTATGCATTTTCCGAGAACTACATTCTGGTGCTCTCGCACGATGAGGTTGTCCACTTGAAATGCTCGATGATCAACAAAATGCCGGGCGATCTGGAGGAAAAATTCCAGAACCTGATGGTAGGCTATGCTTTCATGTTCGGGCACCCGGGCAAAAAACTTCTGTTCATGGGACAGGATTTCGGACAGCTCCGCGAGTGGAGCGAGGAACGCGAGATCGACTGGTTCCTGCTGGCAGATGAGGGGCATCAGCATCTGCAGACCTTCTTCAGTGACCTGCTGAAAATGTACCGCAAGTACCCGGCACTCTACGCGAACGACTGCGGCTACGAAGGCTTCCAGTGGATCAATGCCAACGACGGCGACCGCAGCATTTACAGCTTCGTCCGCTGGTCACCGACAGGAAAAAACAACCTGTTGTTCGTCTGCAATTTCACACCGGTCGAGCGTCCGGATTATATGTGTGGCGTACCGCGCAAAAAACAGTACCGCCTGATACTCGACAGCTCCGATATGAAATACGGCGGCCCGACCGAAAAACGCCAGGTAGCCTACCGTGCCAAAGAGGGAGAATGCGATGGCCAGCCATATCGGATTGCATATGCACTTCCGGCGTATGGTGTGGCGGTGTTCAGCTTCTAAAATAAGATAGCTACTAATTTTCATTAATATCATGACCGGCAGAGAACGAAAGAGATTTCTTAAATCTGTCGGTCATTGTGTTTTGTGTTCGAAGGAAAAGAGGTGTTGATTTGATGAAAGAAGAAAGAAAAGAGCCGATACAGATTCCGCACATCCAGACAATCAACGATCACATTTCCTATCTTACACCGACAGAACATCCACTTTCGGCAAATGTTGTGATCATCGAGGGTGATGCATTTTTCTGGGTATATGACGTGGGAAATCATCCTGCGGTTTCAGAAATTCTGCAGAAAAAGTCAGAACAGACAGGAAAAGAAATTCGGGTGATTTTATCCCATTTTCATCCCGACCATATCGGGAATCTGTCGGAGATTTCGTGCGAAGCGGTTTACCAGGGGAAAAATACGTTTCGTTATACAAAAACAGGAACTGTGATAGAAGAAGATACGTGGTTTCAGGACGGTGACGTGTGGTTACATTTATTTCCGATTCCATCGAGTCATGCCAAAGGATCGCTTGCATTGGAAGTGGATGAGACGTGGTGCTTTCTCGGGGATGCGGCATATGCGACGCAGAAAAACGGACAGACCGTTTATAATGCCGAGCGCCTGCTGGCAGAAATCCGAGTTCTGAAAAACGTGCGTGCGCCGCATTTTTTCCTAAGTCACAGCGAACCGTTTCAGCAGAACAAAGAGGATGTGCTGGAATGGATGGAAGCGATTTATGAGAAACGGAAACGAGATGAATCATATATAAAAACACCCCAGCGCTTATGACAGGGAGTCCTTCGAGGCTGAATCAGTTATGCCACTTCGGCAATTCACTTTCTTTCACCGAAACTGATTCAAGATCCATATTCGACCAATATGAGCCGATATCTGAACTTGTGAAGTATTCAAAATTGCCCGTGGAAGATTTCAGCTTTCCGTTCTTGACTCCATTGCAGACATAAACCAGTTCGTAGTTTGTCCCATCCGAAAGGTTAAATCGAAAACTGGTCACATCTGCGCCTGTGATTTCCTCGACTTGTTTGTCTGTCAATGATAAGTTTTCAAACATATGATACAAGTCTGTTATATCAGTTTTTGCAACGACTATTTTCTTTTCTGCTGATACCGGTGCTCCCGCATAGTGGTACATTTCGATATTTTCAACATCTCCAACTTCAAAAGGAAAGTCGATATGGACCGTTTCTTTGCTACAGCCGACCAGTACCATCATTAAAATCAGAAAGGATATCAAATTTGTCGCTTTTTTCATATCATTGCACTCCTCGTCATGTTTTTGACAGGTCAAGAGTTCAAAAATCCTCTTGCAAGCGAGCTTGCATTAGCTTTTTGAGCCTGGTATCATGATGATTTGAGTATATCATAGTTTAACCGAATCAAGCAAGTCACCTGCTTCCATTGCGCGAAGCAATAAGCAGGGGGTTGGGACTTACTTGATTCGGTTAAAAAAACAAGGGAGATGAAAAAATGAATGAAATTATAGCTTTACAGAAATATGAAAACGAAGCACAACTTGCAAAAGAGCTGATTCGAGGCTTTTGGCTGGCTCATGGTGATTATGTTATAACCGACGAAGAGGCCGCGGAGAATCTTGCTGCCTGGACAGACAAAGGGCATGTGTTTTATTTTATCTTAAAAGAAGAGATCCCCATTGGATTTGTGCATCTCGGAAGCCGCGGGGCGGAAGTTGACTGGATCGAAGATCTTTTCGTACTTCCGGAATACCAGGGAAACGGATACGGAAGTCATGCGATTGCGCTGGTTGAAGCCGAGATAAAAAAGTATTCTGAATCTGTCTATCTTGAGGTAGCTGCGCGAAATTTTGGAGCGATGAAACTCTATCATAGATTGGGATATCATTGCCTGAACACTGTGACGTTACGCAAAGATTTTCAACCGGAGAATTTTGAAGTGATTCGCAGCGAAGAGCTTTTGGGGTATCCGTTGGAAGTTAAGAAGTATATTAAGTAGAATCTCACGCCGATTTGCGCAGCAAATCCAGACCTCCCCACCGCCCGCCTCAATGTCAGCCCGGAAGTGCGTCTGTGTCGTCTGGGACTGTGCCCCAGGGCACAGTCCCAGGCGGCGCAGGTGCACTTCCGGGTGTCCGTTTTTTAAACAACCGCAACCCCCGCCATCCCCAGTACCGCCGCAATCGCAAACAGCACCAGCAGATGCACCGGATAAAACGCATAAAACGGATACTTCAGATTCAATCCTCGTTTTCCGTTATAAAAATGCACCGGGATCATCGCCAGAAAACAGGTGATTTCATTCAGACTCAACAGCGTAAGCACCGCACACCCGATTCCGATACAGTACATTTTATTCTTTCTCATATTATACATCAGCACAATCGTCAGAATTCCCATTGCACTGTAATCTGTCTTCAACAGCGTGGCCACTGCACAGGCTGCCACAATCACCAGCAGCTTGCCAACCGAAACCTTCCAGTTCGCCCTCTGCCATGCACCGGCATCTTTTTGCGCTTTTGAATCGATTTTCTGCAGAAAAATCATCATCACAAGGCCGATAAATAAAGTGAAAAAGACATTCTGATAATCCAGATAAAACGGTTTTCCCGCAAATGCCAGATCGAACGGAATCTCCGAAACCAGTGCAAAAATCCCAAGATTCAGCGCATACTTTTTCACATCATGCGTATGCATGAACCCTTCAATCAACAGAAAACAGAAAATCGGAAAACTGATCCTTCCGATTGCGCGCATAATCATATCCGCATAATAAATCACAGCTGTGTTTCCTGTGGAGAGAAATGATGCGCCTCCGTCCGAAGCGTTCACCGCATCCAGAAGACCACGGGAAATCAGGATTCGGTCGAAAAGTACAGCTGCAGTGTGGTCGATCAGCATACAGACCATCGCAATGATTTTCAAGGTACTGCCGGGAATTTTACCGGCGCTTTTTACGGGTTTCGCAGTAGTAGCTGCCATATAAAACATCCTTTCTGGAACGCAAACGAAAGGCAGACTGTGCAAGCCGTCTGCGGATCAGGTTCCTGTAACGACAAACAGCAGAAAATCCTGCTGTTTTGCCAGAGTTGTAATACTATGATTATACGTTCAGTTAAGAATAATGTCAAAGTAATCTTTGATGACAATGTTAACAGGAAAGACAGTAAAAACAATAAAAACAGGCCGGTTCGTTATTCCGTATTTCAGTCAAAGCGGATATTCGCAATCCGCTTCGCTACTTGCTCATAACCGAATAGCTGCTTCGCAGCTTATCAGGAGTGGCTTGTACCACTCCTGATACAAGCAAGTCCCAACCCACTGCTTCTATTGCGTGAAGCAATAAGCAGTGGGTTGGGACTTGCTTGATTCGGTTAAAATACATCCAGGTCTTTTCCGTTCACGACATATCCGTCATACCCTGCATCCCGGATTTCATCCAGTATCGCAGTATCGCGCCATGCCATCTCGGCGGCAAGGTTTTTGTGGTTATCCTGTACATTCATATGGTAAATCCGGTGATACGTAACGAGCAGTTTCGGATTTGCCTTTTTTGCAACACCGGCAAGATCCGTGCTTAACGTATGCACTTCCCGGTGGTATTTCTGCCATTTTGGTTCGCGGCAGGAGATTCCGGCGGCGTATTCCACTTCGTGCAGCAGGATATCACAGCCTTTCGATTTTTCTGCCACGAGATCCAGCGGAGCGGTATCGCCGGTGATGACGATTGTGCGGTCCGGTGTGGTGAATTTATAGCCGTAGCATTCCAGTGTTCCGTGGCTGACCGGAAAAGCCTCCACCGTAACCAGGTCATCCCGGTAGACAATGCCGGATTCAATTTCTGTTACCTCAACGCGGTAGCCGGATTCGTTTGCTTTTTCGAAACCGTGAATTCGGAAATCAATGTCGGTTTCATAGGCCTGTAAGATATGATCGGTCATGTGCTGTAAGCCCTTTGGCCCGAAAACTTTCAATGGAACCGGGCGCTCCAGCACCCACGGAGTAAAAATCAGATCCGGGTATCCGGCGGTATGGTCTGTGTGAAGGTGCGTACAGAAGGCAACGGTCAGAAGATCCGGCCGCAGGGCATCCACGCCGTTAAAATAGGCGGCTGAGGCCTGGCGGACAACGCCAGGGCCAAAATCTACCAGATAAGCACGGTCACCGACCACGACAGCGGAGGAAGGTCCGTTGGCATTCGGACACGCATTTGGTGTGCCGGTTCCGAGAAGAACAAGTTTTGTCTGCATTCTTTCTCTTTTCCTTTTCTTTTTTTGTTTCTGTTTCTGTTTATGATTTTCTGTTACGATTTCTGCTTTTGCCTTATTTCTCTTCTTTTGATTCATTGTTTTTGGTTTCCGGAAGATGCTTAATGGAAATTCCGGTAAATCCATAGAAAATACTGAAAACCGGGGTCAGGTAAAGCAGGAATAAGTACGGGAAAAATGCCGACCATGCAACACCAAGTGTGCCGGCCATGTATACGCCGTAGCCATGCCATGGAATCATAGGACCAGCCATAGTTCCGGAGTCTTCGAGGCAGCGGGAAAGAATTTCCGGTGCAACCTTGCGCTCTTGAAAGACAGGTGCCATCAGACGGCCGGTCAGAACGTGTGCCATCGGCTGGGAGCAGCTGATGAGGCTGGTCACGTAACCGACAATCATCGTTGCCAGGATCATACTTCCATCGCTGTTGATTCTCTTTACAATCGCCTGAAGAATGTGATCCAGTACACCGAGTTTTTCCAGCATGCCGCCCATGCCGACAGCAAAGCAGATAATGGCTACGTACTGGAGCATGCTTCCCATGCCGCCGCGGTTTAAGATGGATTGTAATACCGGTTCTTCGATTGTGGTTGTGTAACCGTTGTAAGCTGTGCGGATGATGCCCTGCAGAGTATCGTGCTGCACAAAATAGGAAACAAATCCGGCAGCGAAGCTGGAAAGACCAAGTGCAGAGATCGCATTTACTTTGCAGAGGAGCAATACAATAATCAGGATGGCAGGGATCATGGTAATCCATCCGAGCTGGAATTCACCGTTTAAAGCATCGATGTAAACGGTAATGCTTCCCTCGGTATAGCTTCCGCTGGTCTGCTGGAAACCGAGAATAGTAAAAAGAATTAAGGTAATCACATACGTTGGAAGGGTGGTCCAGAGCATCGAGCGGATATGATCGCCAAGTTTGGCATCTGCAACGGCCGGAGCAAGGTTTGTGGTATCGGAAAGAGGACTTAATTTGTCACCGAACATGGCACCGCAGATGACAGCACCGGCTACCATGCCAGGATGGATACCCATGGCGTTTCCGATCGCCATCATGGCAACACCTGCGCTTCCGACGGAACCATAGGAAGTACCGGTTACAATACTCAAAATGGAGCAGAACAGCAACGTCAGAGGCAGCAGCCAGGACGGGTTAATCATTTTTAAGCCCCAGGAAATGATGGTGGCAATGGTGCCACTCTGCAGCCAGGTGCCGATCATGACACCGATGGCCATCAGAAGGCAGAGCGTCGGGACGACCATACGGATGGCATCGTATGCGCCGGCAACAATGTTGGCGTAAGAAATACCGAAAATCTTACAAAACAGATAGATAAAAATCCAGCTTGCAAACAGGCCGATCATAGGACCGCCGGTTTTCAGGCGGATACAGACTGCGACGGATACGATGATCAGCAGCAGCAAAAGCAGTGACTGTGGCAGATTGAGTTTTTTTTCTTTCGTTCCACTCATAAAAAAATCCCCCATTCATAGGTAAAATGATTTGCCCATTCAACGCGTTAAAGTAGAAAAGACATGTAATATATTATAATGGTGAAATGCAGAAAAAGCAAGGGAAATTCTCTTGATTTTTTGTTCTATGGTTGCTATAATAAGCGTGAGTGTGGGGCGGAGGATAAACTTCGGCCCTTTTGCAGCTAACTATAAACGGAATCAACAAGATAAAGAGGTTAAATCAATGACAAGAATAGACATTATTTCAGGTTTCCTGGGCGCAGGAAAAACAACCCTGATCAAAAAACTCCTCGGAGACGCACTGAAAGGCCAGCAGGTTGTTCTGATCGAGAACGAATTCGGTGAAATCGGAATCGACGGAGGCTTCTTAAAAGATGCCGGTATCGAAATCCGTGAAATGAACTCCGGCTGCATCTGCTGCTCTCTTGTGGGAGACTTCGGCGCAGCATTAAAAGACGTTATCACCAAATATCACCCGGACCGCATCATCATCGAGCCGTCCGGCGTAGGTAAACTCTCCGACGTCATCAAGGCTGTAGACGGTGTAGAAAAAGAAGCAGGCGTAGCCCTGAATTCCGCAACAACCGTAGTCGACGTTATGAAATGCAAAATGTATCTCAGAAACTTCGGCGAATTCTTCGAGAATCAGGTAAAGAGCGCAGGAACCATCATCCTGAGCCGTACCGATAAAGCCGATACCGAAAAAGTAGAGGCAGCTGTAAAAATGCTCCGCGAACTGAATCCGGAAGCACACATTATTACCACACCGGTTGAAGTACTGGGTGGTAAGAAAGTACTCGATACGATGGAAGGTGCCATCATCAACCTTGCGCAGGTAGAAGAGGAAGAGCATCATCACCATCATCATGACCACGACGAGTGCTGCTGCGGCCATGACCACGATGAGGAGCATGAGCACCATCATCACGATCATGATGAGGATGAACATGAACATCATCACCACGACCATGACGGCGAGTGCTGCTGCTGCCACGATCACGACGAGGAGCATGAGCATCATCACCACGACCATGATGACGAGTGCTGCTGCGGCCATGATCACGACCATGAGCATCATCATCACCACGATGACGAGTGCGGCTGTGGTCATGAGCATCATCACCATCATCACGCAGACGAAGTTTTCACAAGCTGGGGTCAGGAGACTGTGAAGACCTTCACCAAAGAGCAGATCGAAGGCATCTTAAAGAAACTTTCCGAGGATACCGCTTATGGTATGGTTCTTCGGGCCAAAGGTATGGTAGCAGGCGCCGATGGACAGTGGATCTATTTCGATATGGTTCCGGAAGAGTACGAAGTACGTGACGGAGCACCGGAATTCACCGGAAGAATCTGTGTCATCGGTTCCAAATTAGCAGAAGATAAGCTGGCAGAGCTGTTCGGACTGTAAAAATACAAAGTAGCTGCGAAAATTACGGTCCGCAGGGTACCTGTGAACTGTAGTGAAGCTGCCGCATCAGAAACAAAATCCGATGTGGCAGCTTTTTTCTTGATTTAGAGACAAAGCAAAAGGTACGCCCGGAATCTCAGCCGCAAAAGCAAGTGCAGAAAGATTCCGGGAGTACGTCAAAGACAACGGAGGTACAAAATGTACGAAGAAGACGAAGTAGAAATTCCGATTTATCTCATAACAGGATTTCTGGAGAGTGGAAAAACCTCTTTTATCAATTTTACCGTAGCACAGGACTATTTCCAGATCGACGGACCGACCCTTCTGATCACAACCGAAGAAGGTGAAGTAGAGTACGACGAAAAAGAACTGCTCAAACACAACACCGTCCTGGAAATCGTAGAAGGACCAGAGCAGTTTACCCTGGATTACCTGAAAAAACTGAACCGCAAATACCGCCCGGAGCGAATCATTCTCGAATACAACCCGCTCTGGAGCGTAAAAAAACTCGAAGAAATGGAACTGCCGCGCGGTTGGGGCATCGTACAGGAGATCGTGACCGTCGACGCAAGCTGCTTCCAGATCTATATGCAGAACATGAAATCCGTCTTCATGGAGATGGCAAAAAATGCCGATATGGTCATGTTCAACCGCTGCCGTCCGGAAGATCCGCTTCCATCCTTCCGCCGCAGCATCAAAGTAGTCAACCAGGCGTGCGACGTTCTGTTTGAGAATGAAGAAGGCGAAATTGACAACATTTTTGAGGATCAGATGCCGTTTGATACCGATGCCGATGTGATCGAAATCGACGATGCCGATTACGGAATCTGGTATGTCGATATGGGCGACAACCCGGAGCGTTACGAGGGCAAGACTGTTCATTTCCGCGGTATGGTATTAAAGAGCAAGGATGTCGGAGCCGATTTCTTTGTTCCGGGTCGTATGGCAATGACCTGCTGTGCAGATGATACTTCTTTTATCGGCTATGTCTGCAAATGCGCAAGCGCCAAATCTCTCGTAATGGGTTCCTGGGTTGACGTGACTGCAACGGTAAAATGGGGCTATATGAAGGTTTACGATGGCGAAGGCCCGGTTCTGTATGCAAAAGAAATCAAACCGGCCAAGAAACCGGAGAGCGAACTGGTATATTTTAACTAAAGAAAAAGAACAATCATACATCAGACAACAGAGGGCAGGGAAAGTTTTTTCTGCTCTCTGTTGTCTGCATTGCAGGAGGAAGTATGTTTATTATAGTAGGTTTGGGAAATCCGACGCGCCAGTATGAGGGCACGAAGCACAACGTCGGATTCGACACCATCGATTACCTGATCGACGAATATCAGATCCCGTCTTCCGGTGCAGGCCACAAGGCACTGTTCGGAAAGGGCATGATCGCAGGCCAGAAAGTCATTGTCGCAAAGCCGATGACATATATGAACCTGAGCGGCGAGTGCATCCGTCAGGTGATGGATTATTATAAGGTAGATCCATCGGAGTTTATCGTGATTTATGACGATATCAGCTTGGTTCCGGGCGGCATCCGGATCCGCAAAAAAGGCAGCGCGGGCGGCCACAATGGAATCAAAAATATCATTGCCCATCTGGGAACGCAGGAATTTCCACGCGTGCGGATCGGTGTGGGCGAGAAGCCGGCGCGCATGGATCTGGCAGACTATGTGCTGGGACATTTTCCGAAAGAGGAAACCGAAACGATGACGACGGCGTTTAAGGACGGTGCGGCGGCAGTCGTGGATATGATGACAGAGGGCGTTGAGGCGGCGATGAACCATTTTAACGGCGCGGCGCGCGGGGAGAAGGAGAAGCTAGAGAAGCAGAAGGCGGAGAGGAAGGAGGAAGTCAAGACACAATGAGCGAT
>ERZ650306.1383-NODE-1383-length-13646-cov-13.554632_pt1 | contig 13646 bp, 11 predicted proteins | sample MGYA00376242_ERZ650306 | MGnify/ENA primary metagenome ERZ650306 (study PRJEB26733, sample SAMN07839244) | wastewater metagenome | biome: urban; feature: wastewater treatment plant; material: waste water | place: USA: North Carolina | collected 2016-03-31 ...
GTCATGTTTTAAAAGGAGAAGGAAAAGCTGGAGAAACATTTACAAACTATGAGTTTCATAATATTGGAGTTCCAGTAAATAATGAATTAAGAGAGAAAAATGGTATAAATGAAAAAGATTTAGGTTTAGCAGCAAACCCAAATATTAAAAACAAAGATGAAAATTTAGGAAAATACAAAACTCCTACTCTAAGAAATGTTGCAGTTACTGCTCCGTATATGCATAATGGTGTATTTAAAGATTTAAGAACGGTTGTTGAATTTTATGATAAATACAATAACAAAGAGAGAACTCTAAATCCTGAAACAAAAAAACCTTGGGATGAGCCTGAACATAAAGATACAATTTCATTAAAAGAGCTAAAAGCAAATGCTCAAACTGATAGAAAAATAGATGCTTTAGTAGCATTTATGAAACTTTTAACAGATAAAAGATATGAACATCTAATAAAAGATTGAAAAAAAGGTGAGTTAGCCCTCACCTTTTTAAATTGTCAATATTATATAGATTCTAAAATCTCAATTTTGATTATCTCATCACCTTGTTTTATAGCATCTAAAGTTTTAAAACTACTATTTTGAGTTACTTCAATTTCTCCAAAAACAGTGTGGTTACCATCTAAATGTGGACAAGGTACAAAACATATGAAAAATTGACTACCACCTGTATCTCTTCCTGCATGTGCCATTGAAAGGCTTCCTCTTTTATGATTTTGTTTAGGAGCATCAACTTCACATTTTATAGCCCACTCTGGACCACCCATACCTGATTTTTGTGGACATCCACCTTGTGCCATAAAACCAGCTATTACTCTATGAAAATTTAATCCATCATAAAACCCATCATTTGCCAAAGTTACAAAATTTGCAACTGTATTTGGTGTCTCTTGGTTAAAAAGTTTTATTAAAATCTCTCCATTTTTTGTAGTGATTTTTGCATAATTAAATTTTGCAAGCTCCTCTTTTGTATAGTTATACTCTTTTAACTCTTTTCCAAATCTATTTGTACTCATAAATATCCTTTTTTTTAATTTTCTAAATTTATATCCTCTTTAGGGGATAAGTAGTTTAGTTTTATAAGATTTTGAATAATCTCTTTAAAAACTGGAACTGCTGATTGTGCTGCATAATAGTGTGGTCTGATTGGATTTGGGTTTATTACTGTAACTCCAATAGTATATGAATTTCCTTTATCATCATTTACAAAACCAACAAAAGATGATATATATTTTTTCAAATACCCAGTTCCACCTGCAATTTGAGCTGTTCCTGTTTTTCCACCAATTTCAAGTCCTTCGATTCTAGCACTTCTTCCTGTTCCTTCTTGAACAGTTTTTATAAGCATTCTTTTCATCTCAGCTGCTGTCTCTTTTGAAATAACCTGCTCTGGTTCGTGAAAAAATGGAGATTGATATTTAACATTATTTCTAGTTAAATAAGATACTATTTGTGGTGTAACCATAGCTCCATCATTATTAAAAACACTATATGCTTTTATTAATTGAATAAAAGTTGAAGTCATACCTTGACCAAAAGATACTGTTGCTTTATAGATATTTGGTCTTTTTTGTTTATCTCCAACAGAAAATTGCCAAAGTTTTGGCATAACACCTCTTTTTTCATAGGGTAAATCTATTCCTGTTTTTCTTGTAAATCCAAATTTTTTCATACCTTCATAAAACTCTGGTCCTGTCAATCTTTGTGCAATTTGAAGTGTTCCTATATTTGATGAAAAGATTACAATATCATCAATAGAAAGGTTCCCTTTTGGAAATGCATGGTCATCTTTTATTGTAAATTTTCCAAAAGGATAAGCACCTTTTGCGTGTGTTTGATTATAAGCTGAAAAATACTCATTTTTTCTAACAACACCTTTATCCAAAGCTAAAGATATTGACAAAGGTTTCACAACAGAACCTGGTTCAAACTGATACTCAATAGCATTTACATTTAGATATGGAATATCACTTTGTTTTATATTTTCTGGATTAAATCTATTTGAACTAGCCATTGAAATTATTTTTCCAGTACGACTCTCCATAATTGTAAGTAAAATCTCATCTGCTTTTGTTCTAATTTTATGATTATCTAGCGTTGTTTCATTGTTTTTTTGAAGTTTCAAAGGTATATTTAGATTTAAACTATAACCATCAATTCTATGTTCCATTATTGAATTTTTATCAAAATATATATAAGAGATTACATCTCTATACCCTTTTAAAATACCATCTTTTGCTTCATTTAGCTTTTGATCATAAGATCTCTCTAAGCCTTTTACTCCATCAACTTTTGTTTTACCTGTTTGCGACTCTATTTTTTTAATATAACCTAAAACAGGAGTTAAAGTATCATCATAAGAAAATGTTCTTTTTTCTCCACTCTCACTAACTTCTAATCTTCTAATTAAACTTAAACTACCACCTTTTCGTGGTACAAAAACGTTTAGTTGATTTAGTTTTATATCAAGCTCTCGCAAGTTTTTTGCAGCTCTTGAATCTATATTATATGAAAGAACTAAAAGTCCAGGATTTTTCTCTACTTCTTTAAATTTTTCACTCAAAGTTTTATAATCTATTCCACTATAAATGGAAAAAAGTATCATAAAAAGCTCTTTTTTGTCTGGATTTAAATATCTTGTATCAACAGATGCTTTATATATTTTTTTAGAGCTAACTAAATTAAAGCCATCTTCACTAATAATATTTCCACGAACAGCTAATTCACTCTTTTCACCAGTTAAAGTAGGAAGCGTTCTTTTTTCATGAATAGTTCTATATATAGAGAAAAGTACGATAAAAATTCCAAAAGAAAGTAGTAAAAGCAAAATTAAGATTTTCTTTGTTTTTTGTTTAATTTCTAAAAGTTTATAATCTATTTGCATTTTTTTGAAGACATCTTTATCCATAATGTTATATAATAAAGCATGGATTATATCAAAAATAAGATTAAATTATTAACTACAGGCGAAAACCTAAGAGAGCCAGATTACTTTTTGTTTATTTTGGTTTCTATGCTCATTATTGTAAGCATAGTTTTTTCATATTCGCTTACTATTTATACTGTTGAGTTTTTAGGTTATGGACAGTTTCACTATATTTTAAGACAAGGTTTAGTTGGGATATTTTGTATATACCTAATGTGGTGGATGGCAAGATTAAATCCTAATAAAATAATGCATAGAACAGGAATGACACTATTTGGTGTTGGACTTTTCCTAATGGTTATTATGCCTTTTCTACCAGCTTCTTTAGTTACTGCTTCAGGTGGTGCAAATAGATGGATTAGGCTTCCTGGAATATCTTTATCTCCTGTTGAGATATTTAAAATAGGTTTTATATATTTTTTATCTTGGTCATTTTTTAGAAAAGTTATTCATCAACCAAAGAAAGGTCTCTTTGGGGATTTATTACTACTTTCTCCATACTTTTTAGTATTTATTTTTATTGTTTTTTTGATTGCTGTTTTACAAAAAGATTTGGGACAAGTTGCACTACTAACTATTATTATGCTTACTTTAATTATATTTGCAAATAGATCTTTAAAAATTATCTTTGCATTAATTCTTATAGCTATTGTAGGAATGATAGTTCTAATAGCAGCAGCACCTCATAGAATAAATAGAATTCACTCTTGGTGGTCTATGGTTCAAGATGGTATTTTATCAGTTCTTCCATCAACATTTGAGCAGTATTTGAGAATAAAAAACTTACCAGAACCATATCAAGTATCACACTCTTTAAATGCTATTCATAATGGTGGTTTTTTTGGACAAGGTATCTCTTTGGGAGATTTAAAAGTTGGATTTTTAAGTGAAGTTCACACGGACTTCGTTCTTGCTGGTATAACTGAAGAGATAGGTTGGCTTGGAATATTTGTTATAACTACTATTTTAATGCTAGTTATTTTAAGAATTTTAGCAATTAGTAGAAAAGTTGATAGTAAAATTTTTCATCTTTTTACGACAGGAATTGCTCTTATGATTATTGTTGCATTTTTAATAAATGGTGCTGGAATTTCAGGAATAATACCTATAAAAGGGATTGCAGTTCCATTTTTATCATATGGAGGTTCATCTTTAATTACAAGCTCATTTGCTATTGGATTAGTTCTTTCAATTAGTAGAACTGTAAAAAAGTATGAACCACAAAAAAGTGTTATAAAAGAAAAACCTAAAAGGATAATTATTAGATGAGTAAAGTTGTTGTAATAACAGGTGGAGGAACTGGAGGTCATCTAAAAATTGCTGATGTTTTTATATCTGAATTTAAAAAAAGAGGTTTTGAAGTTGTTTTTATAGGTTCAAGTTATGGGCAAGATAAGTTTTGGTTTGAAAATGATGATAGATTAAAAGAGAAGATTTTTTTAAATACAAGTGGAGTTGTGAATAAAAGAGGAATAGCTAAGATTTTTTCACTTTTAAATATATTTTACAAAGCTATTTTTTGTCTTAAGATTTTAAAAAAATATAGAGTACAAAAGGTTGTATCTGTTGGTGGATTTAGTGCTGCTGCTGCTTCACTTGCAACTATATTTAAAAAAGATTGCAATCTATATTTGCATGAACAAAACTCAAAAATTGGGGCTTTAAATAAAATCACTCTAAAATATACAAAAAAAGCCTACTCATCTTTTCATGATTTTTCACCAATAAAAGATTATCCAGTTGATAGCAAATTCTTTGAAAACTCAAGAGTGAGAAAAGAGATAAAAACTGTTGCATTTTTTGGTGGCTCTCAAGGAGCAGTTGCAATTAATAACTTTGCTTTAAAAGTTGCACCAAAATTAAACGAAATGGGTATAAAAATAGTTCATCAAGCTGGAAAAAATGACTTTTTAAGAGTAAAAAGTGAGTATGAGAAACTAGGAATAAATGCAGATGTTTTTGATTTTTCAAAAGATATTTTAGCAAAAATGAGTGAAGCAGATTTTTGTGTAAGCCGAGCTGGTGCTTCAACACTTTTTGAACTTTGTGCAAACAATCTTCCAACTTTTTTTATACCATTTAAATATGCAGCACAAAATCATCAATACTACAATGCAAAAGCTTTATATGAGAAAAATCTATGTTTTTTGCAAAATGAAGATGAGCTAGATGAGAACTACTTTTTTGAGTGTTTAAATAGCAATATAGAGAAAATTAGCACTGGTTTAAAAGAGTTTATTAAACCAAATGCTGTAGAAAAAATTGTAGATGATATTTTAAATAATTAGATCTTTTATAAATTTTAAATTGAATTTGAAAGATTAAACATACAATAAGTTTATAAATTGTAGGATATAACATACAATTTATAAGGAAATCATATGGAAAAACTTGAAATATTAGAAGTTTTAAATGATTGGAACTATTGGAACAGAGATTTACCAAAAACTATTTCAAGAGATTATTATGATAAAAAGATTAATTCGTTTATTAAAAATGATGAGATAGTAGTCTTGAAAGGTATAAGAAGATGTGGTAAATCAACACTTCTTGTAAATCAGATAAAAATTTTGTGTGATGAAGGCATAGATAAAAATGATATTTTATTTGTAAATCTTGAAGATCCAAGATTTACAAACTGTTTAAATGTTGAACTTCTTTCTAAAATAAAAGATGTATATTTGGAATATTTAAATCCAAGTAAAAAACCATATATATTTTTAGATGAGATACAAAATATCCAAGATTGGGAAAAATGGGTTAATAAAGAGTATGAATTAAAGTTATCAAATATCGTAATAACAGGATCAAACTCATCAATGCTAAGCAAAGAGATAGCAACAAGTTTAAGCGGAAGATATTTAAGTGTTGAAGTTTTTCCACTAAGTTTTAAAGAGTTTTTACATTTTAAAGATATAAAAATATCTTCAAAACTTGATTTTGTAGATAAAAAGATAGAGCTTAATAGGGCTTTTGAAGAGTATTTAGAATTTGGCTCATTTCCAAAGGTTTTAGATTATGATAAAAATAGTAAAAAAGAACTTCTAAACACATATAAAGAGAGCATACTTTTAAATGATATTGTTGCAAGATATAAATTAAATAACTTTACAATTTTAGAAGAGATATCTGCATTTTTATTAAGCAATAGTGGGATTATTCAAAGTATTACAAAAATAAAAAATAGTTTTAAAATATCTTTTGATATGGCAAGAGATTATATAGAATATTTAAAAAATGCCTATATGATTTATGAGATAAAAAAGTTTGATTACTCCTTGAGAAAACAAAATTTAAATGATAAAAAATATTATAGTGCAGATTTAGGTTTATCAAATCTTTATAGAGTTGCAAATTTAAAATTTAAAGGTTCAAATCTTGAAACTATTGTTGCTTTAGAACTTTTAAGAAGAGGATTTAAAATATATTATTATAAAACACAAAATGGTTTAGAAATCGATTTTGTAGTAGTAAAAAACAATAAAATAGAAAAACTAATTCAAGTTTCAAAATCTTTGGAAAATGATAAAACAAAAAAAGGAGAGCTTGAAGTTTTCAAAAAAACTATAGATGAATTAAATCTTATAGATGTAAAATCTATTATAATAAGTGAAGATAAAAGTAGTAAATTTTTGTATAACAAACAAGAGATTGAAGTAAAAAATATCTTAGAGTGGTTAAATTTTGATTAAATTTAACTCATTTTGTAAACTTCAAAGTTAAATCTTTGTAGTTTTTTAAAGTATTTTCCAAATTTTCCAAAAAAATCTCTGGAGCATATACCAATAAGTCATTTATAGTATGGAATCTATCTTTTGCAATATTTATTTTTTGATTTTGTTCTGGACATATTTTTGATTTTAACAACTCTTTCTCTTCATTTGAAATATCTTTTAATATATGCTTTAAAAATATCTTTCTAGCACGACTGCTATCGTCAAATAAAAATTGCTCAGGTATCTCTAAAACTTCTGCTATATATGGGATTAGTTCTATTTTTAAAGCTATATCTCCACTTAAATAACCATAAATCGCCTTAACTGTTGGAATCTCCCCCGTACTTTTTAATTTTGGTTCTAGTGCTATTAGCTTTAAAGCAAAATTCTTTTTGTTTAGGTTTTTCTCTTTTAGTAGTAGATTTATTTTCTCATATAGTTCCATTTTTCTGCCTTTTTGGAAATTCTATATATTAATAATTCATAAAATAAGAAATTCTCGATGCATTACTTCTTTATAAGAAGAAATATTCTATACTTTTGGGAATTAAATCTAGAATATATAAATAAATTCTAGATAATAAAGAAAATTAGGGATTCATATGCACAAAAAACAAAAACTTTATTTTTATGCTTCGGTTGTAACATTTACAATTTTTGCATCAGCTTTATATATTTTAATTATGGTGGCAAAATAGATGCAAGAGAATAGATATATACAAGAAGATGAGATAGATTTAAGAGAGTTATTTAAAACTATTTGGGATAAAAGATTTTTTATCATTATTTTTACTTTTATAATAACTTTAATCTCTTTTATCTATGTTTTACTAAAAAATCCAACACCAGTTTATGAAGGAAAAATTTATTTTGAAATTGGAGAAATGAAAGGAGAAACTTACGGAAGTAAACTTATAGAAAATACAAATGATTTAGCAAGTTTGATAAATATAACTTTTAATGAAAATTCTTCATTCTCAAAGGAAGAAAATCCAAATGCTCTACTAAAAAAAGGTACAACAAAAATTTTAGAAATTACGTATTTTGGAGAAAATAAAGATAATATAAAAAATAAATTAGAAAAAATTAAAGAATTTATTATGGTAAGACACCAAAAATTATCAAATTTTTATGATATTGCAGTTCAAACTGAACAAATTGGAGATATTAAAATATCAGAAGAAGCTATAAATAAACCTAAAAAAGCCTTAATTGTAACAGTTGCTTTTATAACTGGATTTATTCTTTTAATATTTTTAGTATTTTTTATCCAGTTTATTCAAAGTATAAAAAAAGAGTCTTAAACTCTTTTTTATACCTAAAAATCCTTTGCTCTTTTTTATTGTCTTTTCCCAAATGTAGTAGCATAAGCTTGATTTCTAACATCAAAAAGTGGGTCATTTGGAGCACCTACACCTGTTGGAATTTCAGATGGAAAATAAACATCCGAATTACATTCATTTCCGCTATATTCAGAAACATTTAAAGTTCCTACAAAATCTTCTTTGTGTTCACCTGTCCATAATGCTGTTGTATCATTTGTTACATCATTTTTATTTGCATAAACTAAATACATTTTATAAGATACAGGTTTGTTTTTAACATATTTACTAAAATCATCTTCTAAAAACTTATCACTTTTTTTCTCTGACTCCTCTTTTGTAAGATATTTTATACTATCAATAGGAACAAATTTTCATCTAGCAGGAATCATATCTCCACTTTTTTTATCTTTGAACATAAATGTATGAATACTGTAAAACTCAATATTTGAAACACTAGGAGTTATACCTCTTTTGCTATTGTACTCAACAAAATTACGATAAGAATCTACCTCTTTCATAAGTTTAGCAATATTCTCTTTATCAACTTTTCCATTTACAGGAATATTCATCTCAAAGAATTGCCCAAACTCTTGTGGATTTTTTGCAAAGTTAATCTCTGTATTTAACATAACCATTGTCCAAGCTTCATTTTCGCCATTAAGTTTAATAGCAAGTCCTCTTGGTTTGCTTTTATCTGTTTTTAAAGCTCCACCCAAAGAGTATCTAACTTGTACATCTATATTTTTTTGATTTAAAAATGGAATATCTAATTTAGATGTAATATCTTTTGCTGGAATAAAAAAACCATTTCCACAAAAACCAACAGCATGATTTACTTTTCCTTTTGGGTCGTTTTTGTCATAATTTAATGTATAAAAAATATCTGCAATTCTTTGTGTATCATATACATTTGAATTTTTATCTTCATTTGCCTGAGATATTCCAGCTAATAGTGAAGCTTATAAAAATAAACTTACAAAATTTTTTCATTCTAAATTCTTTTAAATTTTATTAAATTAGGGCGTTATTCTAGTATTTGTAGCTTAATAGTAAATTAACTTAGCTTCAAATAAAAAATATATAAAAGCTCAATTAAAATATTGTAAGAAAAGTATTAAAAATAGTGCAGCAACTATTGTTTGTACAGTTATTATTGATGTTATTAAAGGTAAATCACCACCCAATTGTCGTGCAAGAATAAATGAACTAGGAGCAGTTGGCATAATAGCAAATAGAACTAATATTGCAATCATTAAATTATCTAGTGAAAAAGAGATTGCTAAAATATAGATTATAAGTGGTAAAACTATAAACTTTGCAATCATAGTGACAGTTAAATCTTTTTTTGCACTTTTTATCTCTTTTAGAACTAATGTATAACCAATAGATATTAACCCCAAAGGAAGAGCTGCACTACTTAATATTTTTAGTAGATTTTCTATACTAATTGGTATTTTTATTTCAGAAAAGTTTATTAAAGCTCCTAAAACACAAGCAATTATCAAAGGATTTTTTACAATAGATTTAAACAAATAGAAAAAATCAATTTTGCTATTGTTTGAGTATAAAGCAAATATTGAAATAGATAAAATATTTAAAAAAGGTATTGCAAAAGTTATAATAATTGCAGCTAATACTAAACCTTTATCCCCAAAAATAGAGGCACTAAGAGCTAAAAATACATAAGTATTAAATCTTATTCCACCTTGAACTATTGAAGTAAAAGAGCTATTTTGAGTAGGACTTATTTTATTAAATATCATTAAAATTATCATTGTGATAAATATTGCAAGAAGACAAACAGATATAAAAGTTATGCTACTTGAGTCAATTTTAGCTTTTGATAGCGTAAAAATCAGTAATGCTGGCATTAAGATATAGTATGTAAGTTTATCAGCCATTGGCCAAAAATCATGTGAAGGGAAACTTATTTTTTTAAATAAGTACCCAATCACAATTAGTGAAAAAATAGGAATAAGGCTAGAAAATATATGTTCCATTTTTTAATTTTTGTTTTTTAACATCTCTTTTAATATAATTTTTCCACCTTCAACACCTGGTTGATCATAAGTGTTTATTCTTAAGAATTTTCCTACAATTGAAGTTAAAAGCTCATAGTAAAATAGAAGTTTTCCTATTTCATATTCGCTTATCTCTTCTAACTCTATTAAATCAATAGGAATATCTTTTTTATACTCTTTTACTGATGCTATTGTAGCATCTGCTTGAAGATTTATTAACTCTTTAAAATCAAGATTATTTATATAATCAAGCTCTTCTAATCCACTTAAACTAATAGGAGCAATTTTTGTATCATCTTTAAAATCTTTAATTTTTATAAATGTTACAGTTTTATCTCTTTTACCTTCTACAATTAACTGTAAAAATGAGTGTTGATCAACAGGTCCTAAAAGCCCAATTGGAGTTAAACCTTGATTTGTGTTATTTGCATCAATTTTTCCAAGGCTTTCTCCCCAAAGTTGAATATACCACTTATTAAAACCTTCAAGAAGTTGAGAGTATGAGAAAACTGCATTTATGTTGTAAACATCTTTGTATTCATAGTAAGTTCTAGCTTTTTTTATTAAATGAGTAAAAAGTTCATACTGTTCAAAAAATGAAGTAGATATTTTTCTAGCACCATTTAAAAGCTCATCAATATCAAAACCAGCTAAATATAAAGGCACTAATCCAACATTTGATAAAACAGAAAATCTTCCACCAACATTTTTTGGAATATCAAAAGTTTTAATATCATTTACTTTTGCAAAACTATTTAGTTTGCTATCGTTTTCTGTTATTACTAAAAGATTTGATTTATCCATTTTTATAATAGAACTTAAGTATTTAAAAATAGAAATAGTTTCAATAGTTGTACCAGATTTTGAAATAACTATAAATAAAGTATCTTCTAAATCAAATTGAGAGATTGTTCCATTTAAGTTTACAGGGTCTGTACTTTCAAAGAAAAAAATCTCTTTTTTTAAAGATTTATTTTTTTGTTTGTGGTATTTTAAGAAATTGTATATTGCATAAGTACCTAAAGTACTTCCACCAATTCCAACTATTGCAATATTTTTTTGTTTAAAATCAAGAGAATCTAACTCTTTTTTTAAGTTTGTTATATCACTATGAGGCAAAGAGTAGTAACCTATCTCTTCACGCTCTTTTTTTATCTCTAAGAAAATATCTTCATCACTTAGAGATACTTTTGGATAATATAGATTGTTTTTCACTATTTTTTCCCGTTATCTTTTTTTTCTTCTTTTTTCTCATTTTTTATAGATTTATCATAAAAGTAGTTTGTAGCTTTTACAAATCCATCTATACTTCCACAGTCAAATCTTTCACCTTTAAATTTATAAGCTAAAACCATACCATTTTTTGCTTGAGTTAAAAGTGCATCAGTAATTTGAATCTCTCCACCTTTACCTGGTTTTGTCTCTCTTATAATATCAAAAATATCTGGAGTTAAAATATATCTTCCAATAATTGCTAAATTTGATGGTGCAACTTCTGGTTCAGGTTTTTCAACCATATCTTTTACCATGAAAATTCCTGGTTCTATCTCATTTCCAGCAATTACTCCATATTTATTTGTATCCTCTTTTGGTATCTCTTCAATAGCAACAATTGAGCAGTTATATTTTTTATATAGTTCAACCATTTGTGATAAAACACCTTTATCTGGTGCATCACATAAGTCATCTGCTAGAAGTACAGCAAATGGTTGATTTCCAATTAAGTTTTCACCACATAATATTGCGTGACCTAAACCTTTCATCTCTATTTGTCTTGTGTATGAAAAAGTACATTTTGTAATAACACTTCTAATCTCTGTTAAATAGTGCTCTTTACTAGTCCCTTTAATTTGGTGTTCAAGTTCATAAGATATATCAAAGTGATCTTCAATAGCTCTTTTTCCTCTTCCTGTTACAATAGACATATTTTCAATACCAGCAGCTAGTGCCTCTTCAACTCCATATTGAATAAGTGGTTTTGTAAGTACTGGTAACATCTCTTTTGGAGTTGCTTTTGTTGCTGGTAAAAATCTTGTACCATATCCAGCAGCTGGAAATAGACATTTTTTGATTGGATTATTTGTATTGTTCATATTATTTTCCTTGTAATTTATTAAATAGATTTATTAATGCATCTTCATATACTTTTGCATTTTCTTGATTATTGGCTTCAAATCTTGTTACTAATTTTGGAGTTGTGTTACTAGCTCGAACTAATCCCCAACCTTTTTCAAAAATAACTCTTACACCATCAACAGTAATTATATCCTTGATTTTTGGAAAATCTGAAGGTGGATTTTGTAAAGCAACTTTTAAATCTTCAATGATTTTAAATTTTGTATCTTCTGTTACAGTTATATTTATTTCAGGTGTTGAGTAAACTTGTGGTAGAGCTTCATACTCTTTATCAAAATCAAAACCAGCATCTATTAACTCTAAAGCTCTAAAAGTTGCATAAATTGCATCATCGTATCCAAAATATCTATCATTGAAGAATAGATGCCCTGATACTTCAGCCGCAAAATCTGCATTTGTCTCTTTAATTTTAACTTTTAAATTTGAATGCCCAGTTTTGTACATAATAGCTTTACCATAAGAGTTTATAGTGTCATACATAACTTGCGAACATTTTACTTCACCTATAACTGTTGGGTTTTTCATATGTTTAGAGAAGAATATTGCTAATATATCACCTTTGAAGTTATATTTTTTTGAAAGTAGGGCAATTCTATCTGCATCTCCATCATAAGCAAAACCAAAATCAAACTCACCACTTGCTAACTCTTTTTTAATATCTTCTAAAGTGTGTTCGTCACTTGGATCTGGATGATGATTTGGAAAATTTCCATCTGGTTCTTCAAATAAAATTTTATTTTTAATATTTAATTTTGTTAAAATTTCACCTAAAACAACACCAGCAACACCATTTCCACAATCAAAAATAAACTTTTTATCTTGAAGTTTTAAATGTTTGAAGCTTTCAACTATGTAATCAATATATCTATTTTTTGAATCAATTTGTATAACAGCTTCGTTATCACTAATATTTGAATTATCTGCTAAAATATCTCTTCCTAAAGAATAAATATCTTCTCCAAAAAATGGCTCTTTATTTAATGTTATTTTAAATCCATTATATTCAGGGGGATTGTGGGAACCTGTAATCATAATAGAACCATCACATCTATATCCATCTATTTCATTAAAATTAGCAAAGTAGTTTGCAGGAGTTGGAACTAATCCCATATCCAAAACTTTTAAACCAGCTTTGTTTATTCCTGAACTTAACCAACCTTTTAAAGTTGGTGAATGAAGTCTTGCATCATAACCAACAGCCAAAAAAGAAGCATTTGGAACTCTTTTTAATAGTGCCTTTGCTAAATAAAAACCAATTTTTTTTACAATATCTTCGTTTAATTCCTTTTGAAATATCCCTCTAATATCATACTCTCTAAAAATAGATGAACTCATTTATATTACAACTCCTATTGTATAATTAAAAAATTGTGGAATTTTATCTTAAAATCGTTAAATAATTGTATAAAACCGAAAAAAACTACAAATTCCCAAATTTAAGCCAACATTAATAAAAACCCCTTGACAAAACAAAAAAAAGGCACTATAATTCCCGTCCAATTTGACCAGAGGGTTAAAATTAGAGT
>ERZ650306.1390-NODE-1390-length-13618-cov-9.914989_pt1 | contig 13618 bp, 7 predicted proteins | sample MGYA00376242_ERZ650306 | MGnify/ENA primary metagenome ERZ650306 (study PRJEB26733, sample SAMN07839244) | wastewater metagenome | biome: urban; feature: wastewater treatment plant; material: waste water | place: USA: North Carolina | collected 2016-03-31 ...
CATCTACCTCGCTCATCTTTACCACCAAGAAGCCTGTGCAGCTCTTGATAGGTTATTTCCGTGATGACCAGATGAAATATGCCAAGGCTCCGAAGTTGGAGACCGATGCCACAGCCAACGATTACGGTCAGGCAGAGCCACAGCTCACCAGCGCCATCCGCATCGACGGCATGCCACAGGTGAACATCCACAAGTACGAGTTTGCTGCCGGCAAGCACACCCTGCTCCTGCCAAAAGGCTTCCTGCTAGTGCTCGGTGCTACGGGCGATAAGATTACCGCTCGCGATGCCGGCCTCTCAGGTGCCGATAAGGCGATTGATTGGCTGTTCTACTAAATAGAATGATATAATTGGAAGGATAGAGTATAGCACAAATCATGTGTTATGCTCTATCCTTTTTTTTATTAGGTGAGTCCACTCGAAAAAGTGGGTTCTATTTAAATCAAACGATAACCTTGGGCAGTTATATTCTGCCCTTGGCGTTAATTAACTCTGGCGAATAGTTAGTGTTCATTAGTTGATCAAACAACTTTAGCACGCTATGCGATCATCTTGAAACACTGGGCAATAGAGCAAGAAACATGTGTATATAACGTATAGAAATCTCAATGAAGGTGATTACAATATTTGGATTCTTTTCGTCTTTATGATAATCTTATTTGTTTGTAGTATACTAACATCACGGCACAGATGATTGGGAACAGACTATTTATGAAGTTAGATTAAAATATAAAAACAAACCTAAAAGACTCAATTATGAAGAAATTGAAAAATCCTGACGCTATCTCAGGAATTACCTCTAAGGTAATGTTGGTTTCGACTATCCTGTTGACTCCAACAACTATGATGGCAAGTAAAATTCAAGGAGGAATTCAAACACCTCTTTCTGTAGTGCAGCAGTCAAACTCCATCAATGGTACTATTGTTGATGAGCTTGGCGAGCCGATGATTGGTGTAACCATCAAAAAGAAAGGTAGTGGTGTCGGTGCCATTACTGACCTGGATGGCAAGTTTTCTGTAAATGTACCTGTTGGTACAGTCTTGGAAATCAGTTACACAGGTTATAAAACTTTTACTATTTCTGCCAAGCAAAATATGGGAATCAAGATGGAGCCTGATGCTATAGGTCTTGAGGAGTTGGTTGTTGTAGGTTACGGTACACAGAAAAAACGTGACTTGACAGGTTCTGTAGTATCCGTAAAGAATGAAGATGTTGTAGCGGCTCCTACTTCCAACGTAATGGAGGCTTTGCAAGGTAAAATCGCAGGTCTTGATATTACAAAATCCAGTGGTCAGGTTGGTGGCGGAGTAAATATTTTGCTTCGCGGTTCTCGTTCTATCTATGGCGATAACAGTCCTTTGTTTATTATCGACGGACTGCCTGGAAGCTATGATGACATAAGCCCTAACGATATAGAGAGCATCGATGTATTGAAGGATGCTTCATCTACCGCTATCTATGGTTCAGCAGGTGCCAATGGTGTCATCATTATAACAACCAAGCGTGGAGCGAAGAGTTCTAAGACAAGGGTTAATTTTGACGCTTACTATGGTTGGAGTGGTTCTCCTGAGTACAAGAGTGGCATGACTGGTGATGAATGGGTTAATTATTATACAGAGGCGTATAAATATAAAAATGGCGTAGCTCCAGCGAGCGTTTCAGACCTCTTCGGTGGTAACCAGGATTATGTAGATGCTTATAATGCAGGAAAATGGATAGACTGGGTAGATCAGGCTATGGATAATAAAGCTACTACTCAAAAATATTCACTTTCCATCCAGGGTGGAACTGACAAGACAAATGTTTACGCTTCATTGGTGTATAACCGTGACCAGGGATTACTGTCTAATGAGAAACTCAACAAATATTCTGTACGTTTGAACATCGATCAAAAGGTATTTGACTGGTTTAAGGCTGGTGTGTCGACCAATCTCAACTATAGCATCCGTAACCGCGGCGACAACAAGACATTCACAGGAGCATTGAGGGCTTTTCCTCTTGGTGATGTCTTTGATGAATTTGGTGAGTATAACTCTGAGTATATCAATAACCAATACTCTCCTATGGGCGATTATATCAAGAATCAGTATGACAATAATAACCGTTATACTTATATCAATGCAATTGGTTATGCAGAGATTACTCCTTTCAAGGGTTTGTCTTACCGTACTCAACTTAACGGTTCGTTAGGTCATGGCCGCCAAGGTACTTATTGGGGCAATTTGTGTCATGCCAACAGACCTACATATGCAGGTTCGCCACACGCACAGATACAGAACTCAGACAGTTATAGTTATACATGGGAGAATATTCTTTCATACAACTTCAGCATTGCTAATGACCATAACATTGGTGTTACAGGCGTTACTTCTTGGCAGAAGAATTCTAATGAATATACCAATGCAGATGGTAGTGGCCAGGATTTGGACATATGGAAGTATTGGCGTTTGTTGGCAGCTAATAGCCAACGTGTAGAGTCAGGACTGACAACCACCCAAAAAATGTCATACGCCTTGCGATTTAATTATTCCTATAAAGGTAAGTACCTCTTCACTTTCTCAAATCGCTGGGACGGTGTGTCATTCTTCTCTCCAGGCAAGAAATGGGATTCATTCCCTGCAGGAGCATTAGCTTGGCGTGTGTCAGATGAAAGTTTCATGAAAAGCTCAGAAAAGTGGCTTGACAACTTGAAACTCAGAGTGGGTGCAGGTATTACAGGTAATTCAGGTGGCGTAGGTGCTTATTCAACACAAACAAATGCCTATAAATACACTTCTGCCGGCATCACTATAAATGGCAACATAGTGCCGTTCACTCAATATACCGGTACCTATGGTAGTCCTTCTTTGGGATGGGAAAAATCTTATAATTGGAACTTCGGTATAGATATGGCTGTACTCAAAGGACGTCTTGATGGCAGTTTGGATTTCTTCACCACTAAAACACGTGGTTTGCTCTTCAAGCGTACTATGCCTATAACAAGTGGCAGCACAGGTTGGGGCTCTCCTTTGGCTAGCTGGGAAAATATTGCCAAGACTAGCAACAAGGGTGTGGAGTTCACCATCAACAGCCGTAATATCGTTACCAAGGACTTTAAATGGAATACCACATTGACAGGAACTTGGAGCAAGGAAAAGATCGAGAGCTTACCTAATGGTGACTTGATTTCAGAGAATCTTTTCGTGGGTAAACCTATTCATGCTATATACGATTACAAGTATGCTGGTATCTGGGGTACTGATGCTTCACAGGAAGAACTTGATAAGTATGGCGTGAAACCTGGATGGGTAAAGGTTGAGACGATTGAGAAATTTGACGAAAATGGCAATGGTGACGGAGGTGTGCATAAGTACAGCCAGGATGACCGTCAGGTATTGGGACATGAGAATCCTAACTGGATTATTGGTCTTAACAATACTTTCGTCTATAAGGACTTCGACTTGACTATCTATGCAATGGGACGCTTCGGTCAGACTATCTATAGCAAAATGCTCGGTTCATATACAGCAAAGTCTGGAATTGATACAAATCAAATTTCAGGTATAGACTATTGGACAGAAGAAAACCAAGGTGCTTATTATCCACGCCCTGGTAGTGGTGATGACCAAACGATTGGCAATACAGCCATCAATGTATATGATGGTTCTTTCATCAAGATAAAGAACATCACATTGGGTTATACACTTCCAAAGAGCATCTCTAAGCATGCACTTATGGAGAAGTGCCGTTTCTATTTTACTGCCTATAATCCTTGGATTTTTGCTATGGACAGTAAGTTGAAAGGTACAGATCCTGAAATGGGTGGCTCGGATACTTTCCCAACTTACAAGCAGTTTGTTTTTGGTATAAATATCACATTCTAAACAATTAAGAAAAATGAAAAAGATGAATTTTAAGAATATATTGTTCTCTGCAGCCCTCGCTGCTGGTGCGATGTCTTTAGCTTCGTGCTCTTTGGAAGAAGAAAACCCTGGTGGTTTTACCATGGAGAACATGGCAGCGAACTCGGTTGAGTCATACCAGACTTTGCTTAATCAGTGCTATTTTGGTATGGAACGTTTCTTGTATGGTACGGATGGTTTCATGGAATTGACAGAAGGTGATACAGACCTCTGGACTTACCAAGGAAATCAGAATACTTCCTATACTCAGTATTTTTGGTTCTTCGCAGGTGCAGCACCTAACACCACCTATACAAATGGTATCTGGAACTCTCTCTATGATGGTATTGGCAGTTGCAATATGGCTATCAGTTTGGCAAATAAAGCCCCTTTTAAAACTGAGGCTGAAAGAAATGTCAAAGTTGCAGAAGCTAGATTCTTGCGTGCTATCTATTATTTCAATGCTGTAGAGCAGTTTGGTGGGGTTACCATGATTACAGAACCGGCTAGCTCTATGAATTTTGCTCCTACCCGTACAGAACCTCTAACGATTTATAAGGAAATTATCATTCCTGACTTGGAGTTTGCTGTGGAATGGCTGGATAAAGGCAATGACGCAACTACTACACAGCCTACCAAAAAAGCTGCACTTGGAATGTTGGCAAAAGTTTGTCTGCAGACCAAAGAGTATGCTACGGATGAGTATATACCTGAGGCGCTTGATGCAGCTAAAAAGCTGATAACTGACTGTGAGTCGGGTGGCTCTACATATGGTGCTTACATGTATCCTACGTATGAGGAGGTTTTTGCTGAGAAAAATAATAAAGAAAATAAGGAGGCTCTATGGAAGCATCGCTGGTATGCTGGCAGCGATGGACATGGTTCTAGTAATGGTAACTTCAAATTGAATCGTAACGATGAGAAGTTCCTCTGTAATATCAATAAGTTTGGTGCTCGTGAAGACAATCAGACTAGCCGTCTAACATGGGAAGGCAGTCAGGCAGGTATCTTCATGCCAACTCAGTATTTGCTCAATCTATATGTACAGCAGGATGGAACACTAGACCCACGTTTCCACAAGTCTTTCACTACTCAGTGGAACGCAAATAGGAATTATGAGTGGGACGAAAGTTCAAAGAACAACTTTGGTAAGGAAGATGCCATTGTTGGCAAGAAGCTCAATACAGGCGACTTGGCCATCAAAATCGTGATGCCTCAGGATGCAGATTATGCAGCGGAAGTAAGTAAGAAAGTTACAGCCAACTACTTAATAGTAGATTATAAGGATGTATATGATGATGAAAATAAGAATGTGATAACCGAGCGTGGCGCAGGTGAAAACATGTTCCGCTACTTCTATCCATCTCTTAACAAGCATAATAGCAGCAACTATTATGTTGCTAATGCCAGCAAAAAACGTAATGGAAATTTGAATGCTACATTCATTATACGCATGGCTGAGATTTACCTCATTGCAGCAGAGGCTGATATCTATCTAAATGGCGGGGCTAACGCTATGGGCTATATTAATAAGGTTCGCCAACGTGCAGGGGCTACCCTTCTCACTGGTTCTGCTTCTGTTCGTACAGTATTGGATGAACGTGGTCGTGAGTTATGTGGTGAATACTGCCGCTTCTATGATTTGAAGCGCACAGGAATGTTCAAGGACAATTCATATCTACAGGCTACACATCCAGACTTGGCTAGGTATTTCAAACCAGAGTATGCTCTTCGTCCAATTTCAACAACCTTTACAAATGGTATTAATAATGGCGCTGAATACCAGAATCCTGGTTATTAATTTTTTTTAGATTTAACTAATATATACTCGAGTAGGAGGTGAATGCTAATAATAGGTGTTTATCTCCTACTTTTTATGGTTAATAATTCTAAATAGCATAAACTTTATGTAATTAGTTACAAAAACTATCTCCAAACGTCTTTGTATTTGTAAGATTTAAAATTAATTGATACTAAAATAAAAATATGAAAATCGAAAGAAAGAGACTGGTACTCTTATCTCTTCTTGTCTTTGGCAGCATCACCGCTTTTGCACAGAAAATCAGCCAGAACGTGATGCAGAAGATATACGACGAGGTAAAGACACCTTATAAATATGGTATGGTGGTTGCACCTGAGGACAACTACCACAAGATAGACTGTCCGATGGTGTATCGCGAAGGAAACAGGTGGTTTATGACCTATGTGGTATACAACGGCAAGGACGGAACGGATGGAAGAGGGTATGAAACATGGCTCGCTACCAGCGATGACCTGCTGCAATGGAAAACCCTGGGCCGCCTGCTCTGCTATGCCGACAAGGGATGGGATATGAACCAGCGTGCAGGATATCCGGCGCTGATAGACTGGACCTGGAACGGATCCTATGAGATGGCAAAATACAAAGGTCGCCACTGGATGAGCTATTTCGGTGGAGAAGGTACGGGCTATGAGTCCGTCCGCAAGCCTCTCAATATGGGTATGGCTTCTACCAAAGGCGATATCACCCAGGCTCATCCTTGGGAAACATCCCCTGCGCCTGTTCTCTCTATCAACGACAAGAGTGCACAGTGGTGGGAGAAACTCACCCATTATAAAAGTACCGTCTACTGGGATAGGAACAAGACGCTGGGCAAACCTTTCGTCATGTTCTATAATGCCGCTGGCATCAACCCTGCCAACCAGTTGAAGGCAGAACGCATCGGTATCGCCCTCTCCAGCAACATGACTTCCTGGCGCCGTCTGCCTCTCCGCACAGCCAAGCGGAAGACAGGCAATCCGGTCTTCTTTCATGAGGCTCCTGGCATCATTACGGGAGATGCACAGATCGTGAAGTTCCCGCATTATTATGTCATGTTCTATTTCTCTGCCTTTAATCCGAAGAGAAAATACAATGCCTACAATACCTTTGCCGTGAGCCGGGACCTGGTGAACTGGCAGGACTGGGAGGGAGCCGACCTGATTTATCCTTCCAAACCTTATGATGATATGTTCGCCCATAAGAGTTATGTGCTGAAGCATCAGGGTGTGGTTTACCATTTCTATTGTGCCGTGAACCATGCCGGACAGCGAGGCATTGCCGTGGCTACCAGCGTGCCGATGGGGCGTTCGCAGGTTTCTTTCCCGACACTAGAAAAGAAGGGAAAGCGACAGATTATGAGTCTGAATCAGGACTGGCAGGTAAGCTTCGGCAAGACTTCGGAAGATAGTATCACGAAGAAGATGGGAACCTTCCGGGTGAATGTGCCCAACAATCTGGACGATTATTACGGTTACCGCCAGCTGAAGCACGGCAACCTGCATGGTACCGCCACCTACGAGAAGCATTTCTCCGTTCATAAACAGACCGGAAAACGCTATTTCCTGCAGTTGGAAGGTGTGGGAACCTTTGCTACGGTCAAGGTGAACCGCAAGAGTTATCCGAAGGAATTGGTAGGCAGAACCAGCTTTATGCTCGATATCTCGGATGCGCTCCGTGAGGGCGATAATACATTGAATATCAAGGTAGAACATCCTGCCATGCAGACCAATAATCCTTGGCCTTGTGGTGGCTGTTCGTCAGAGTGGGGCTTCTCGGAGGGCAGTCAGCCTTTCGGCATCTTCCGTCCGGTATCGCTCATCGAAACCGATGAGGTGAGGGTAGAGCCTTTTGGAGTACACGTCTGGAACAACGAAGTATGCGACAGCGTCTTCGTAGATACTGAGGTGAAGAACTATTCCGACCATGAGCAGACCATCGAGGTAATCAGTAAACTGGCGCTGAGCAGCGGCAAGACCGCTTTCCGCCAGGCCGGAAAGATTACCCTGAAGGCAGGCGAGACCCAGGTGGTCCGTCATCAGGCAAAGGTCAGCGATGCCCATCTGTGGGGCATCACGGATCCTTATCTCTATACCCTTTCCAGCATCATCAAACGAGAGGGCAAGACCATCGATGATGTGGCTACCCCTTTCGGCATCCGCTCCATCTCCTGGCCGGTACTCCGACAGAAACAGGCTGCGCTCCGTGGCGATTCAGCCCAGATGGATAAGAAAGACGGCAGATTCTATCTCAACGGCAGTCCGGTTTTCATCAACGGAACCTGCGATTACGAGCATCTCTTCGGTCAGAGTCATGCCTTCTCTCACGAGCAGATAGCTTCCCGTGTCAAGATGATGCGCCAGGCAGGTTTCAATGCCTTCCGTGAGGCTCATCAGCCACATAATCTCTATTACCAGCAGTTGCTGGATGAGCAGGGCATGCTGTTCTGGAGTCAGTTCTCGGCACATGTCTGGTATGATACATCCGCCTTCCGCAAGAACTTCAAGCGTCTGCTGCGCCGCTGGATTAAGGAGCGCCGCAATTCGCCTAGCGTCATTCTCTGGGGCATTCAGAACGAGAGTGTGATGCCGAAGGATTTCACCGAGGAGTGTGCTGCCATTATCCGGGAGATGGACCCTACCGCCCAGACCATGCGCGCCATCACCACCTGTAATGGAGGAGAGGGAAGCGACTGGAATGTGATTCAGAACTGGAGCGGAACCTACGGCGGAACAGCCGATAAATATGATCAGGAATTGAAACAGCCTAACCAGTTGCTGAATGGTGAATATGGTGCCTGGCGCACGCTCGGTTTCCGCAGTTCCGATGCAGAGAAACTGCATGCCGGTGATGCGAAGGCCCTGTCAAAAGCCTATACCGAAGATGCCTTTGTATCTCTTCTCAGCAAGAAGGCGATGCTGGCAGAAAGCGCCAAGGACAGCGTCTGCGGCCATTTCCAGTGGCTCTTCGTATCGCATGAGAACCCAGGCAGAGTGCAGCCAGATGAGGCTTACCGACGCATCGACAAGGTGGGACCGTTCAATTACAAGGGACTTCTCACGCCTTGGGAACAGCCTACCGAAGGCTTCTACTGGTATCGCAATCATTATACGAAGGTGCAGCCTGATACGCTTACGCCTACAGCTGCCGACCGCAACAGAGATCTTCTGAAACCAGCCGAGGGTTATACCTATCTGTATAGAGTGAACTGCGGCGGTGATGCCGTTACAGACAGTTATGGCAGCGAGTGGGAGCAGGACGACAGCGTCTATTCTCATTCCTGGGCAGAGCGTTTCGGCATGAATCCGTTTACGGCGAGTCAGGGACATATCACTTCCCGCATTCATGGTTTGAAATCATCGTCTGCAGCCTCTCAGCATGCTGCGGCTCCTGATGCAAAGCTCTTCCAGTATTTCCGTTGGGGCCGTCATGCGCTGAATTATCAGTTTGCTGTTCCGGATGGAGAATATCGCGTAGAACTCTATTTTGCCGAGCCTTGGCTGGGCAAGCATGAGGGCACCGGTATCGATTGTGATGGCGAGCGCATCTTTGATGTAGCTATCAACGATTCCGTGGTAGTAGATGACCTCGACCTTTGGGCTGAGGCTGGCTTTGCGGGAGCCTGCAAGAAGGTGGTAGATGTCAAGGTAAAGGGCGGTCTGCTGACCATTTCTTTCCCGGAAGTTAAGGTGGGAGAGGCTATCATCTCTGCCATCGCCATTGCTGCCAAGGGAGAGATAGGAGATGCTGAGAAGTGGAATACCGCCTTCAAGGGCAGCAAGCCTGCGAGCGGAATGAGCAAGACTTACTGGGCTGACCTGGATAAGGATGTGGTAGAGAAATATCCGAAGGAACTGTTGCCTCAGGACAACGAAGTGTTCCCGGCTGTGCGCTATAAGAGCAAGACCTCAACCTGGACCATCAATCCCGGTGTGGCCCGCGAATACATGTTGCGTTTCCGCTATAAGAACACCACCGGTGAGCAGCAGGTAGGCAGGTTGAAGATAGTGGACAGCAAGGGCATTGTCCTGCTGGATAGAGACATGACCTTCCCTAAAACGCCGAACAAGTTCAAGACCATCGGTACCACTACCGATTCTCAGATCAATGCCGGTACCTATCAGATAATCCTCTCCGGTCTTCCGAACGTTTCGTTCGATTATCTGGAAGTGCAATAAAAGGAAATCTGCGCCATTTGCGAAATCTGCGTGACTTAAGAATCTCACGCAGATGACGCAGATGGCGCAGATTTTTTTTCGGCGCAATAAGTTTTTTTGATAAAAAAGTCTCAAAGTCTCATTATTTGGTGGAAATATCTTTGTAAGACGTTGGTATATAACGATATGCGAAAATGAGACTTCCAGATATCTTTACAAAAAAGTATCATCGAAGTATCATAAAATGTAAGCGTCTCGTAAGCGTCTCCGCGTTTATACCTTGCATAATTCAAAAAAAAGCAGTAACAGCTGATTAAACTAATGCTGTTGCTGCTTTTTCCATCGGTCAGGAAGTAAGTCTCTATATTTTTCCCATGGAGTATTTGGTTGCCATTCTGCAGTCTTTTCTATTACGTCGCATATGTATTCAAACAGATTGATGCCATTCAGTCTGCATGAGATGGCGATGGAATATAGGATAGCCGCACGTCCTGCTCCTTCGTGCGAGCCAAAGAACATTGAGTTTCTTCTTGATAGTGATATGTACCTCTGGATTCTCTCAATGTAGTTGTTATCGAGAGCCGTATCACCTCTTTTGAAGATGTCACAAATGGCATTATATTCATTAAGGGCATAGCCGACCGCCTGCGCCAAGGTAGACTTGGGCAGCAAATCCTTCCTGGAAGATATTTCCTCCAGTTTCTCCAATAAATCCTGCAAAATGTCCGGTGCATATGACTGCCGATAGGCTAGATGGTCTTCAACGGTCCATCCATTTACCCCAACCTTATGTTTTTTGTCTTCTCGATAAAATCTGTTGAGGATATCTACGACTTCCTGAGCATCCTTGTCTTCCTTGCCGCAGTCGATGAAATCTCTCTTGACATGCTGCAGGCAGGCGATTCTCATAATGTCAGGATAAGCATCCGACTCCAGTTTCCGGTAAGGAGCATATGCATCACTCTGTATGGTACCTTTATAATCAGAGAATATGTTAAGTATGACCTGCTCAGAGCGTGATCCATCCTCATATACGAAGAAGACAAGTCCCAGTTTAGGCGCACTTACAGCCCAGAAGTAGCCTTTCTTCGAACCCTTGTCCGTAGGCTTTGTCTTGGCTAACAGCACTTTATGGTATGTCTCGTCTGCCGAGACATAATCCTGCTGCAACACTACTTGGCAGATAGCCTTATAGAAGTTTTCCAGTACATCGGCACTTCTGGCAATCAGTTTGTTTGCCGTGGCTTTCCTTAACGTAAACCCATTGTCGGCAAAGTATTTGATGATTCGCTCTACCGGCATGGAATAGATGTATCGCATCTGCAGGAGTCCTGCTGCAAAGGAAGGTGAATAGGAAGAATTCAACAACAGAGCCGGCGGAGTTTTCCCCGGATACATGATACTTCCATCAGTATAAGTGTTGATGTGATACACGGTCTTGATGAATTTGATGGGTTCCATGCTGTAACGTATACAGGTACGAGTTCCGAAGAGACGCAACGTCTTCAAAAACTCTGCATCCATGACTGGATCTATCGTAACATGCACCTCTTTCATCTCGTAATGCATGTCACGCTTGGCACCGTTGTTTTTGCGTGCCTTTCTCTTTTCGGCCTGCTCTGTTTTCTTCTTGTCAAATTCCTCCTGGGTCATCGAGTCTTGTGGATTCTTCTCCTGACGTTCGGACTTCTTGCCTGAAACGAGCTTGCCGAGAGCCTTGTTCTGACGATTCACCTTGCCGATGGCGATTCCTTTCTGGATGAGTAGTTCTTCTAATGACTTTATACGTTCAATGAGTTCGTTGACCTGCAGGGTCAGCGAACTCACTGTAGTATTAGCTTGCTGAAGTTGTTCGTTGGCAAGCTGAAGTTGTTCCTTCAAAAGTACTATAATTTCGTCCTTTGTCATAGTGCAAAGGTACGAAAAAATATCGAGATATGCAAGTATTCTTATATATTATTTTTAGTTATTTTATTGATGTACAATATGTTAGAATTTCCCTACCGCTACTATAGATTGAGTCTCTTTCTATATTTCATGCTTTTTAGGCAAATTCCGCTCATGATGGCCGATAGTGTCCTGTACGGCATTTTGCATTGTTTGTTCTTGGGGTCAAAGAATGGCAATTCAAAGGTTCCTCGCTCCAGTCGCTTCTGGTACAGCAAGAAACCATCGCCATCCCATTTGAGCATTTTTACCTGCTGGCGGTTCTTGGAGAAGAAGATGAATACCGCACCACCAAGTGGCGGAAGTTCCATCTCGGTTCTCACTATCTGATACAAGCCATTTATGCCCATGTTCATTCGTACGTATCTCTGGCAGACATAGTACTGGGTACTCTCATTCAATCCAAACATACTGCATCCTCCTTCTCATAAAGTTTCATCAACGCCATAACAGACTTGGCACATCCTTTTTTAACGGAAACTACAGTTCCATTTGGAAAGGTTATGTTTATGCCATAAAGGAGGTCTTCCATAGGAAGATCTATGGTAGGAGGTTCCATAGGCACGAACATCATGCCTGTACTTGATGTAGATGCTTCTGCTTTTTCTCTGCGGGCTGCCTCCTGGGCTTGGCGGATTTCCTGCTTGGCACGTAAAACTGAATATCCTTTTTCGCACATCCAGTTCATCATGGTGCGATGATTTATATGTCTTTCCTTCAAGAAAGGAGTAAGTTGAGCCTTGGGGTTTCGATTCAGATAGACTAAGAAGGAACCCCAAGCCTTCTCAAAACGTTCGTTTGCTGTCATAATTTGTTTGATTTTAAAATGATGGTGCAAAGGTACGAATAAATGAGAAGACTACAATGGTATAAACGCGGAGCCGCTTACTTTTCCGGGTGAAGGGTGGGTGAAGAGTGGTGAAGAGTCGAGCGCAACTCTTCACCCGTGCAAATTCCTTCTGCAACAGGTCGAAGTTGATTGCGCTGATATCCCATTTTTTTGGCTCTTCACGAATCTCCCTCGGCTCTTCTATTTTGACATACGAGCTGATGATGTCATTGATCTGGACCATGAGGCCTGTCGTGTCGGCATGGCTGCGCTTTTTCCGCAACTGCCCATGGATCGCCGCGATAGCCTCGTATTCTTTCCGCGACGCTTTGGTCAGGTCATCCCGATCTGCATACTTCACCAGGCGTTCCAGCTCTGAAGCGCAGGTCGTGAACGTCTTCCGGTCTTCCAGCGACCCGCTGACCGCATCGGCCGCCTCTACCAGATACGCCATCTTCTCAAAGCCGGACGCATCGATCATCTTCTGGAGCTCAAAGCCCTTATCCGCGAGAAATTTCTTTGCCGCGTTGATCGTCTCCAGGATCTTTGCAATCAGCTTCTCCTTGTCGATTGTCGGTTCAGATCCTCCTGGTTCACCATCTGGCCCGCCGCCAGTCACCGTATAGTCTGCGAGAGCTTTGCGCAGTGCCTTGACGATCTTTTCGGCTGCGAGATCCTCGGCCGCTTCTGCATACTCTATGATGAAGTCAGTTACTCGCTTTTTTTCGAGCTCTGTCGTGCTGGTGTGGTAGACTCTGGCGTAGTCGCGGTAGGCTCTGCGGAGTCGTTTTCCTGTGGTTCCGGCTCCGATTTCAGCATAAAATTTCGGCCGAGGGCCATTACCTCCACAACGTCCGCGCCCTTCATGCGCTCCAGATCGGAAAAGTCATAAGTCGGATTCACGGCCACGATCGCAGCATAGCCGAGGTAGAGGTGGAGGCCGAAGTCGAACTCTGCCGCTGCGGACACGAACAGGTTCTTCATACCTGCGGCCGCTTTTCTCTTT
>ERZ650306.1391-NODE-1391-length-13609-cov-13.429615_pt1 | contig 13609 bp, 13 predicted proteins | sample MGYA00376242_ERZ650306 | MGnify/ENA primary metagenome ERZ650306 (study PRJEB26733, sample SAMN07839244) | wastewater metagenome | biome: urban; feature: wastewater treatment plant; material: waste water | place: USA: North Carolina | collected 2016-03-31 ...
TGCTCTTCCGATCTGCTGGCTGAACACCACGCCGACACCCCGCTTCCCGGCTTCACCCACCTGCAGGTCGCCCAGCCGGTCACCTTCGGCCACCACCTGATGGCCTACTTCGAGATGACCCGCCGCGACGCCGAGCGCTTTGCCGACTGCCGCAAGCGCGTCAACCGCCTGCCGCTGGGCGCCGCCGCGCTGGCCGGCACCACCTTCCCGGTGGATCGTTTTTACACCGCCCAGCTGCTGGGGTTTGACGACGTCTGCCACAACTCGCTGGATGCGGTGTCCGACCGTGACTTTGCCATCGAATTCACCGCCGCCGCCTCGCTGGTGATGGTGCATTTGAGCCGTCTGTCGGAAGAGCTGATCCTGTGGATGAGCCCGCGCGTGGGCTTTATTGATATTGCCGACCGCTTCTGCACCGGCAGCTCGATCATGCCGCAAAAGAAAAACCCGGACGTGCCTGAGCTGGTGCGCGGCAAGAGCGGCCGCGTGACCGGCCATCTGCTGGCGCTGCTGATGCTGATGAAATCGCAGCCGCTGGCCTACAACAAAGACAATCAGGAAGACAAAGAACCGCTGTTCGACACGGTGGACACCCTGATCGACACCCTGCGCATCTACGCCGACATGATGCGCGGCGTCACCGTCAAGCCCGAAGCCATGCGCGCCGCCGTGCTGCAAGGCTTTGCCACCGCCACCGACCTGGCCGACTACCTGGTGAAAAAGGGCGTGCCGTTCCGCGACAGCCACGAAGTGGTGGCCCGCGCCGTGCGCCACGCCGAAGTGCAGGGTGTGGACATCGCCGACTTGTCGCTGGATGTGCTGCGCCAGTTCAGCGCGCTGATTGACGATGACGTGTACGCCGTGCTGACCCCGGAAGGCTCGCTGGCCCAGCGCAACCACATCGGCGGCACCGCGCCGGCACAAGTGCGCGCGCAAATCGCCCGCCATCGCGCCCGCCTGCAAGGCTGATTGCCGGTCGGCTAAGCGCCGCAAAAAACCCCCTTGGGGTTGTTCGCGGCCTTGCCATACGGCGTGTACGGTTTGCGGTCACACGCCTGGCCAGGGCCGTTTCGCTGAGTAGTGTGAGTGGTTCTCCCTGGTTGACACGCCCCGCCCGGTTTGCCGGTGCGGGGCGTTGTCTTGTCTGCCGGATGGCGTATGGCATGTGTGCGACAATCGTTGTATATTTTGTTATACATCGAACAGCTGCTCGTGGTGGTGTTGGTGTAATTGGCTGATTTAAATGAATAAATAAACTGGCATGGCATCTGCTGGGCATGAAAGACAGGCCACCGGCCAGGCGGATGGCAAAAACAGCAAGCAGGAGGCGCGCGATGAGACTGGACAGGCAGGAAGGGCGACAAAGCTGGGCAGACACCATGCGCGCGAGCGCGGCCGCCGTGGAGGGCGCGCACAATTGGCGCGGCTATTTGCCCGACGCCTGGGCCGACCGGGTGGAAGCGCCATTATGGGTGGAGGAATTCCAGGAATACCAACTGGACGCCCAGCGCTGGGTGGGCTACGACGCCGACGAGCAGCCGTGCTACACCGCCCACCATTACGCGCTGCCGGCGCAGGACGCCAGCGCAGGCGCGGCGGTGGCGTATTCAGAAATGCTGGCCGCCTGGCGGCTGCGTGACGAGCGCTGGCTGGTGTTTCGTTTGATCGGCGCCGGCGGCGCCGCCCTGCCGCGCGGATTTTATGTGTTCAGTCCGGAAATGCCGCGTTAGGGCGGGCGTTGGTGAAATCACCACTGTCCCACGCCGTGGATAGCTTCTGGATTTCCGCTTGCGCGGGATGCGGCGGTGGGTGCGTCGCGGTCAGGCCGGCACGCCCAGCACCACATGGCTGGCCTTGATCAGCGCGGTGGCCGGCGCGCCTTCGCGCAGGTCCAGCTCTTTGATGGCGTCGTTGGTGACCACGGCATACACCACCGTGCCGCCGGGCAGGGTGAGCGCCACTTCGCTGTTCACCGCGCCGCGCGTCAGCGCGCTGACCACGCCCGCGAGCTGGTTGCGCGCAGAAAAGCGCATGCCTTCGCCGCCAGTCAGCAGCATCACCAGCGGCGCTTTGACATAGGCCACGGCGCTGACGCCCACCGCCAGCCCCAGCGCCTGAACGCTGTTGGCGGTGACCACGGCCACCAGCACATCGCCGCCGACGGTGGTCAGCTCGACTTCGGCGTTGACGGCGCCGCAGACCACGGCGGTGAGGGTTCCGGCAAAGACATTGCGGGCGCTGACTTGCATGATGAGGCTCCTGGCTTGACGTTGACTGGTTGGCAAAGCTGAATCTGAATGCGCGGCGCGGGGCTGAGCTGCGCGCAAAAAACCGCACAAGGTCGGGCTGGCGCGATGACATGGCGCTGGTTTTGCTTGTCAGCAGGGCTGACTAACTGACTATACAGCCTTCAAGCATGCTGCATGCCAGCCTGGCCGGTGTTTCCGGGCCGCCTGAGCTGGCAAAATGGGTTTGGGCTTATTTTACCGGAGAGCGTTATGCATCCTTCTTTACCACGCTTGCGCGGCAAGCTGGAAGTGGACACCGAGCTGGGCACGTTTTTGGGCGACACCCGCATCCGCCTGCTGGAAGCCATTGCCAAGCATGGCTCGATTTCGCAGGCGGCCAAGGCGGTGCCCTTGTCTTACAAGGCGGCGTGGGACGCCATCGACGCCATGAACAATCTGGCCGAGCATCCGCTGGTCACCCGCGTGACTGGCGGGCGGCACGGCGGCGGCTCGACGCTGACGCCGTATGGCGAAAAAGTGGTGGCGCTGTACCGCGCGCTGGAAAGCGAATATCAGGCCGCGCTGGACCGTCTGGCCGCCAATATGCACAGCAGCGAGCACGGTGATTTTGCCCAGTTCCGCCAGTTGCTCAAGCGCATGTCGATGCGCAGCAGCGCGCGCAACCAGTTTGCCGGCACGGTGTGTGCGCTGCGCGAGGGCGATGTCGATTACGAAGTGCGCCTGCGCCTGGACGCCGATAACGAGCTGGTGGCGGTGATCACCCGCGAATCGGCCGAGAATTTTCAGCTGCACATGGGCCAGGAGCTGTACGCGCTGGTGAAGTCCTCGTCGATTTTGCTGCTGACCGACAACAAGGTGAAAACCACCGCGCGCAATCAGCTGTGGGGCGAAATCAGCCGCATTGTCGATGGCCCGGTCAACGCCGAAGTCACCCTGGTGATGCCCGGCGGCAAATCGCTGTGCGCCGTGGTCACCCACGACAGCCTGGAGCGGCTGGGGCTGGAAGTTGGCGGCAAGGTGTGCGCGGTGTTCAAGGCTTCGGCAGTGATTTTGTGCAGCTATCAGTAAGAGTCGCTCACAAAACCCTCCTGGCGTTGTTGCACGACCTTGCCGTACTCCTTGTACTGTCTGCGCCCGCGCGCCTAGCCAGGATTGCTGCGCGATCAATCAACCCATTTTTCACCCACCCAGGAGTTTTGCCATGTGGCGTCCCGTTCTGACCTCTGCCGCCGTGCTGCTGGCTTTTGCCCCCTTGGCCCAAGCTGACGAAGTTGCCGTCGCCGTTGCCGCCAACTTTACCGCGCCGATGCAAAAAATCGCCGCCGAATTCGAAAAAGACACCGGCCACAAGGCGGTGCTGTCGTTTGGCGCCACCGGCAAGTTTTACGCCCAGATCACCAATGGCGCACCGTTTGAGGTGCTGCTGTCGGCCGACGACGAAACCCCGGCCAAGCTGGAAAAAGAACAAACCGGCGTGGCGGGCAGCCGCTTTACCTACGCCATTGGCAAGCTGGTGCTGTGGTCGGCCAAGCCGGGCTATGTGGACAGCAAGGGCGAGGTGCTGAAAAAAGGTGACTTTGCCCGCCTGTCGATCGCCAACCCGAAAACCGCGCCTTACGGCCAGGCGGCAATGGAAACCCTGGACAAGCTGAAGCTGCTGCCCGCGCTCCAGCCCAAGATCGTGCAGGGTGAAAATATTTCGCAGGCGCATCAGTTTGTCGCCACCGGCAATGCCGAATTGGGCTTTGTCGCCCTGTCGCAAGTGTATGTGGACGGCAAGCTGACTTCCGGCTCGATGTGGCAAGTGCCGGGCACGCTGTACAGCCCGATTCGCCAGGACGCCGTGGTGTTGAACAAGGGCGCCGGCAAGCCGGCGGTGCAAGCGTTGATGACCTACCTGAAGAGCGCCAAGGCGCGCGCGGTGATTCATTCCTACGGCTACGATTTGCCCTGACCGATGGCGGCAGGCGGACGCTGGCGCGCGCCTTGCTCGTGTCTGGTGTCCCCTTGCTGCTGCGATGAGCCCGCCATGAACCCCTACTGCCTGCCCGATTCCCTGCTGGAACAGTTATTGCACGAAGACAGCCCATACGGCGACGCCACCAGCTTTGCCCTGGGCCTGGGCGCGCATCAGGGCGAGCTGCATTTTGCCGCCCGCCAGGCGATGACGCTGTGCGCCAGCGAAGACGCCCAGCGCATGGCGCAGATGCTGGGCCTGCACATTGATCAGCCTGCCCGCGCCAGCGGCGCCCGACTGGCTGCCGGCGAGCCTATCCTGACGGTGAGCGGCGCGGCCGATGCGCTGCATCGGCTGTGGAAGCCGGCGCAAACGCTGATGGAGTATCTATCAGGGATTGCCAGCGCGGTCAGCGCGCTGGTGGACGCCGCCCGCGCCGTCAGCCCGGATATTGGCGTGGCCTGCACACGCAAGACGTTTCCCGGTGGCAAGGCCGCCTGCATCAAGGCGGTGTTGGCCGGCGGCGCCGTGCCGCACCGGCTGAGTGTGTCGGAAACCCTACTGCTGTTTGCTGAACATCGCACATTTTTGCCCGACGCCAGCCCCGAGGCCATGCTGATGGCGCTGCGCAGCTGGAGCGAGCGCAAAACCGTGGTGGAAGTGGCCGACCCGGCCGAAGCGCGCCGCTGGATCGATGCCGGCGCCGAGGTGATTCAACTGGAAAAATGCCCCCCGGCCCACGTGGCCGAGGTGGTGGCTTACGCCCGCCAGCGCGCCGCGCCGCCGCTGATTGCCGCCGCAGGCGGCGTGCACGCCGGCAACGCCGCCGACTACGCCCGCGCCGGGGCCGGCCTGCTGGTCAGCAGCGCGCCCTACCACGCCGCGCCGCGCGATGTGGCGGTGAGCATGCGGGCGCGTTGCGCCTAGACGGATTTTTGTTTTTCACTGTGACCGACCATGAAAATCGCCATTGCCACCGATAACTACACCCGCGTCGCCGGCCACGCCGGCAAGGCGCGCCACTGGCTGCTTTACCTGCTGCACGGCCACACCCCGCAACAACTGCTGCCGGCGCCCACGCTGATCAAGCTGGCCCCCGAGCAGGTGATGCATCACTTCAAGGACGACGCCCCGCACCCGCTGGACGGGGTGGATCTGGTGGTGGCCGGCAGCGCTGGCGAGGGCTTTATCCGCCACATGCGCGAGCGCGGCGCCGATGTGCTGCTGACCGGCGAAGACGACCCGGCCACGGCGCTGACGCAAATCCTGGCCGGCGAAGCGCTGCCCGACCCGCGTTTTGACGTCACCACCACGCTGTGTAAATTGCGCGATCTGTTTTCGCGGCATTGAGCGTGTGCGCCAACAAAAACCCCCGCTGTCACCAGCGGGGGTTTTGTCATGCTCGCGCAAACTCAGCGCAGCGCCAGATTGGCTTGGGGCTGAATCAGCCCTTCAGCACGGCGGCCATGGCGTCGGCCACGTATTCGACGTTGCGGGTGTTCAGGCCGGCCACGCACATGCGGCCGGAGCGCACCAGGTAAACGGCGAACTCTTCGCGCAGGCGGTCCACTTGTTCCGGGGTCAGGCCGGTGTAGCTGAACATGCCGCGTTGCTTGACGAAGTAGCTGAAGTCGCGGCCCGGCACCTTGGCGGTCAGCACTTCAAACAGCTTCTGGCGCATGGCCTTGATGCGCACGCGCATTTCGGCGACTTCGCCTTCCCAGATGGCGCGCAGTTCTGCGGTGTTCATCACCGCTGCGGTCACCTGGCCGCCGTGGGTCGGCGGGCTGGAGTAGTTGCGGCGCACGGTGAACTTCATCTGGCCCAGCACGCGGTTGGCTTCTTCGGCGTTCTGGCAGATCACCGACAGGCCGCCACAGCGCTCGCCGTACAGCGACAGGTTCTTGGAGAACGAGTTGCTCAGCAGGAAGCTCACGCCGGCTTCGGTCATGGCGCGAATGGCGAAGGCGTCTTCGTCCAGGCCGTCGCCAAAGCCTTGGTAGGCGATGTCCATGAACGGGATCAGCTGGTTGGCCTTGGCCACGGCGATGACTTGCAGCCATTGCTCTTGGTTCAGGTCCACGCCGGTGGGGTTGTGGCAGCACGGGTGCAGCAGGACGATGCTCTTGGCCGGCAGCGACTTCAGGGTGTCGAGCATGGCGGCAAAGTTCACGCCGCCGGTGCTGGCGTCGTAGTACGGGTAGTCGTGCACCTTGAAGCCAGCGCCTTCGAACATCGAGCGATGGTTGTCCCAGGTCGGGCTGCTGACCCACACTTCGCTGGCCGGGAAGTAGCGCTTGAGCAGGTCGGCGCCGATCTTGATGGCGCCAGAGCCGCCGATGGTCTGGATGGTGGCGATGCGGCCTTCTTTGACGGCCGGGTGCTCGGCGCCAAACAGCAGGTGTTGCACGGCCTGACGATAGTTGGCGGCGCCTTCCATCGGCTGGTACGGGCGGGCGGCCGGCTGGGCGGCGCGGGCGGCTTCGGCCTGACGCACCGATTCCAGCAGCGGAATGCGGCCGGCTTCGTCGTAGTAGAGGCCGATGCCCAGGTTCACCTTGGATTCGCGGGTATCTTTGTTGAAGGTTTCGACCAGGGTCAGAATCGGGTCGCCGGCGTAGGCGTCTACATGTTCAAACATGGCAAAACAGCATCCTGTAGAGGTTGTGGGCAGCGGTCAGGGGCGACGCCGCCAGGGCATAAGCAGGGGTGGAACGCATTGCCGCACCATGACAGTGCAGTGAATCGACAATGAATGCCAATCATCCCCCAATCCGGGGCGGCGGGCAATTGCTTATGCGCCGTTGGCGTGGCTATCGTGCGACATTTCTGGCGCCCACGCCGCTGTGCGGCGCTTAGCCCGGCGGGAGCGGATGCAACAGATGCACGCGCATCGGCTGGATAAACTGCCGGCCATCGTCCACCGGCTGGCCCGAGCGGGCAAACAGGGCGCTGAGCTCGGCCTGATGCGCGGCAAAGCGCGCTTCGCGCTCGTGATTGGCCGACACCAGCCGCTCGCGAAAGGCGGCAAAGTCGGCCAGCACCACCGGGTGGAGATAATCAAACGTCTGCGCCAGGCGCAGGCGCGGGTGGGTGAGCACGGCGTGCTGGGCGGCGGCGCGCACTTGGGTTTCGTCGTCCACGGCGCGGCACAGGGCAAAAAACTCACCCTCAGCCAGCGGTTCGGCCACGTACACCACGCCGTCGGCGCGCAGCACGCGGCAGGCTTCGTTGAGCGCGGTGGCCATGTGCTCGCCAGGGATATGGTGCAGCGAGTTGAAAAACACCACGATGTCGGCGCTGGCGTCGGCAGCGGGCAAGGCCTGACCCACGCCTTCGACGATGGTTTCGTCGGCCACCCGTGCGGCCGCGTGCGCGGCGGCCAGCTGGCGCGGGCTGCATTCCACCCCCAGCACCTGCGCGCCGTGGCGGGCCAGGTGACGCACCAGATGGCCATTGCCGCAGCCAACGTCGATCAGCTGTTTGCCGGCCACCGCCAGGGTGTCGGTGAGCACGTCCGGGTTGCGGCGAATCGGGCGGGGGTCGGTCATGGTGGGCGCCTCTGAAGTGAGCAGATAGTTCACATTGTAATAGAGTGTTTGCCGCGCGGGCTACAAATGGAAAGAGGCCGCCCAAAGGCGGCCTCGTGACGGAGCGTAACGTACAAACAACTCGTGACTTCAATGAAATGATGCAGGTTGAAGACTCGCCGCACGCACAAGGCGCAGGCGCTGGGTTGGCGACATGCTGCACAGAGACGCAGCTCCGGCCGGTGAAGGGTCTACGCGCCGGGAAAACGCGTGCAGGCGGTGAGGAGCATCGCTCCAGGTCTTTCCGCCGATCAGACCACCGGCAACTTCGGGCAAACCGGCTGGATGGCAACCGGTTTGTCAGGGCGGCGCGATTGCTGCCGCCCTGAAGTCAGTAAAGACGGTTTCGGTCAGGAATACAAGAATTTTTTTACAGCGTGCCGTAAGAGTGCAAACCGGTCAGGAACATATTCACGCCGATAAAGGCAAAGCTGGTGACAAACAGCCCGATCACCGCCCACCAGGCCAGCACCGCGCCGCGCCAGCCCTTGACCAGACGCACATGCAGCCAGGCGGCGTAATTCAGCCAGACAATCAGCGCCCAGGTTTCTTTCGGATCCCAGCTCCAGTAGCCGCCCCAGGCGTCGGCCGCCCACATGGCGCCCAGCACGGTGGCGATGGTGAAGAACAAAAAGCCCACGGCGATGGCTTTGTACATCACCTCGTCGATCACTTCCGGCTTGGGCAGCTTGCTGGTGAGGATGCCGCGCATGGCCAGCAGCTCCGCCACGCCCAGCATGGCCGACAGGGCAAAGGCGCCATAGCCGACAAAGTTGGCCGGCACGTGGATTTTCATCCACCACGATTGCAGCGCCGGAATCAGCGGCTGGATTTCATGCGCCTGACGGTCGAAGGTGTACCACAGGATAAAACCCACGGCGGCGGAAATCACCACCAGCACAAAAGCGCCCATCTGCCGGGCCTGATAGCGCGCTTCGTAATACAGATACATCAGCGCGGTGATCAGACAGAACAGCACAAACACTTCGTACAGATTGGACACCGGGATATGGCCGACGTCTGCGCCAATCAGATAGCTCTCGCCCCAGCGCACAAACAGGCCGGTCAGGCCCAGCACGGTGGCGGCCCAGGTCAGCCCGCTGCCGACGCGGTTGAGAAAATCCGAGCGGCGCAGCAGGCCCAGCCAGTACACCGCCGTGGCCAGAAAATACAAAAAACACATCCACATGATGGCCGATTGGCTGCTGAGCAGAAACTTCAGCCCAAAGCTGGTTTGCCCGCGCGCCAGATCATCGCCATACAAGGCCAGCCCGCCCAGCGCCAGCGCGCCGGACAGCGGGAAATACCATTGCCAGCTTTTCCAGAACCAGCCCAGCGCAATCAGGCCCAGCGCCGAGCCGGCCAGAATGCCTTGCTCGTAGCCATCCATGGCGTGGCCATAGCGGGAATACGCCACGCCGGCGGCGGCCAGCACCACCAGGGCGTACAGCCAGTCGCGGCCATTAAGCTGGCGCAGGGAAAACCCCGGCGCGTGCAGCGGTTGAACCAGTTCCATCATTCACCTCTTGCCAGTTGTTGCAGCGCATTGCTGTGGCGCTCGAAATCCCGATCCAGGTCGCTGGTCTTGCGGTTGGACGCCATCGCCACGCGGACCTGATCAGACTTGACCAGCACCCACACGCGCAGTTCGCGGATGTAAAACATGCAGATGATACCCAGCACCAGCAGCACCGAGCCAAGATAGACAATAGTCTTACCTGGCGAACGGGTGATTTGCAGGCCGGTGGCCTTGACTTCGTCAAAACTGTCCAGCTGCATGAACACCGGCGCACCGTAGTCAAACAGGGCGCTGACCCCCACCAGGCTGTCGATCAGGAAGCGATAATTGGCTTCGTTGACCGGCCGGCGCGGCAGGCCGGCGCGCTCGCGCGCCACGGCGTCCACCTCCACCACCGCGCCTTGCACGATCTTGATATAGGTCTGCGCCACGTCCTTGCGCTTGTCCTTGGGCACCCGCTCATCCAAAAAGCTTTCCAGCGCGGCAAAGCCGCCCTGGCCAAAGCGGTCCAGCACCCAGCGCACGCTTTGCTCAAACGGCTCGCGCATTTCGCGGCCAATCGCCTGGCCGGCCAGCGCCTGCTCGGCCACCCGGCGGGCGACTTCGCTTTGCACCTTGGCGTCCATCAGCGCCGCGCGCAGACGCATAAAGTCGTCCAGGCTGTTGTTGTCGTCCAGCGGCAGGCGCAGATAGGCAAACGGCTGCGCCACTTCGCTGCGCATGCCGGCCATCATGTACGGCCGGCCATCCTGGCTGATTGGCGACATGTACAAATGATATTCGCGCGCCTGGCCCTGGGCATCGCGCAGCTTGTAGGTGATCGACGGCCCCAGATTGCGCAGCTGCTTGTCGTGCTTGACCTGGCCGGCGCTCTGCATCACCTCCTGGAAGGTTTTGTTCACGCCCATGGCGGCGTTATTGTCGCCGACGTTCTCGATATTGAAGGTGCGCAGCTCGCCGGCTTCCAGCTGGTAGCGCTGGCCGTTGATTGCCACCGGCTGGCTGCCCAGCGATTTGGCCGCCAGGGTTTGCGCCGGCGCTGCGGGTGTGGCCAGGTTCCAGGCCTTAAAGCGCAGCGGCGAGCCGCCGTCGCCAAAGCTGGCCTGATAAATCGCCACGCCGTCGATGATCAGCGGGTGGTTCACCTTCACCGTGGCCACGGTTTCCTTGCCGGTTTGCTTGTCGGTCACCACCAGATCGCTGGCAAACAGCTTGGGCATGCCGGTGCTGTAATAATCGACATGGAATTTTTTCAGCGTCACCAGGAAGGGCAAATCCTGCACAAAATAACCATTGCCGGCATTCAGAAACACCACATCGGCGCTGCTGTTTTCCGGGATGGTGACATTGCCGCGAAACGACAGATTGCTGGTGGACAGCCGGCTTTGCGGCGGAATCTGGCTTTGCGGAATATCTCGGGTTTCTGGCACGACCTTGCCAAACAGCTCCGCCACTTTCAGCGGCACATTGCCATCCAGCAGGCCGCCCAGGCAGATCACCACCAGGGCGATGTGCGCCAGAAAATACCCCAGCTTGTTGGCCGCGCCCTTTTTGGCCGCCACCAGCACGCCGTCTTCGCGGCTGGCCTCGCGCACCAAAAAGCCCTGGCCGCGCAGATAGGCGCTGGCCTGGGCGGCGCTGACGCCCGCCGGCAGCGCCACGCTGTGCGACATGGCCGCCAGCGAGCTTTCGCTGGCTTTCTCGCGGTAGCCCTTCATGTCCTTGATAAAACCCGGCGCATTGCGCCAGATGCACAAGCTGGTGGACAGCACCAGAAAAGCCAGAATCAGCAAGAACCACGAAGAATGGTACACATCGAACAGGCCCAGCCATTCAAAGCCGGTAAACCAGAACTGGCCGAATTCCACCACATAATTGGGGTAGGGTTCGTTTTGCTTGAGCACGGTGCCAATCACCGAGGCAATCGCCAGCAGGGTCAGCAGGCTGATGGCAAAACGCATGGAGCTGAACAGCTCGTAGAGGCTGGCGAGCGCAGGGCTCGAGCGGGAAGGCGCGCGCATAGGCATTCACGTCACAATCAGACTCCGCCACGGCCGGCGCAAGCGCCGCATATTGCGGAGGAAAAATCTATCAAATCGCCGTCAGCCGGCGTCCGGGCGGCAGTATCGCATGGCGCGCTGCGGGCGGCCATGACGGCCAACGGCCCGCGAGCAGACAATGCGCGCGGGCCGTTGGCAGGACAGCGCCGCCGCTGGCGATTAAACCAGCGCGGCTTGGACGAAACGCCGTCGAAAAAGTTGCGTCCGGGATCAGCGCAGGCCGGAGATATACTCGGCCACGGCCTTGATCTGGGCGTCGGTCATCTTCAGGGCGATGTCGCGCATCACCGTGTTGTTGGCGCGCTCGCCGCTGCGGAAGGCGGTCATCTGCGCCACGATGTAGCCAGCGTGCTGGCCGCCCAGACGCGGGTACTGGGCCGGAATGCCGGCGCCGTTCGGGCCGTGGCAGGCCATGCAAGCCGGGATCTTGGTGCTGGCCACGCCGCCCTTGAAGATTTTCTGGCCTTCCGGCAGCAGTTTCTTGTCGGCGGCTTCGCGCGGCTTGATCTTCTGCTCGGCAAAGTATGCGCCGACGTTTTTCATGTCTTCCGGCGACAGCGGAGCGGCCATGCCCATCATGATCGGGTTTTTGCGCGCGCCCGACTTGAACTCGGTCAGCTGCTTGACGATGTAGTCGGCATGCTGGCCGGCCAGGCTGGGGTTGGCGGCGGCAACGCTGTTGCCGTCCGCGCCGTGACAGGCCGCGCACACTTGCTCGGCCAGCACTTTGCCCTTGGCCGGATCCGCTTTGGCGGTCGGAGCAGCCGGCGAGTTGGCAAAAGCAAACCCTGCCGTCGCGAGGCCGGCCACAGCCAGCAGCTTGGTAACCTTCATGAGAACTCCTTGAGATTTTTGGCCCAGCGGCGCCCGCCCGGCCCGAGGACCGCACAATCGGGCGCGAACAGCAAGCTTGACCGCTGTCGGAAAGTAGAATTTTGAACCTTACTATTCTATACCAAAGGGATTTGCCGTTACCACTGGCCCGAGCAGGGTTTTGGTGAAAATACGCAGTGGCTACGGCCAATTAGCTTGATGGCATGAGCCGGGCGGGCAAAAAAAGCGCTGGCCTTGCCGACCCTGCGCGCAGACAATACCGCCTTTGCCATCCGGCGCGCCGCGCCGGCCTGAAAGAATGCCATGCCGCTGTTTCAAAACGCCGCTTTTTTCACTACCGTCAATCACTTGCGCGACCTGCCGGACACCCGCGCCGAAGTGGCCTTTGTCGGCCGCTCCAACGCTGGCAAATCCAGCGCCATCAACACCCTGGCCAACCGCACCCGGCTGGCTTATGTCTCGAAAACCCCCGGCCGCACCCAGCACATCAATTTTTTTGACCTGGGCCACGAACGCTTTCTGGTGGACTTGCCCGGTTATGGCTACGCCGAAGTGCCGGAAGCCGTGCGCGCCCACTGGGTGGAGCTCCTGGGCCGCTATCTGGGCGAGCGCAGCTCGCTGATTGGCCTCTTGCTGATCATGGACGCCCGCCATCCGCTGAAAGACCTCGACCGGCGCATGCTGGACTACTTCACCCCCACCGGCCGGCCGGTGCATATTTTATTGTCCAAAGCCGACAAACTCAGCCGCCAGGAACAAGCCACCACCCTGCGCAAGGTCAAGGCCGAGCTGGCCCAATACGGCGACACCGTCAGCGTGCAGCTGTTCTCCAGCCTGAAAAAAACGGGGGTCGAGGAAGCCGAAACGGTATTGGCGCGCTGGCTGGATATCCCGCTGACGACCAAAGTAAAAGCCGCTGAGGCAGGCAAGAAAATGCCCCCGGGCGAAAGCGCGCGGGGGCTGGCGTGTGGACCATGCGCCAGGCGCGGGTGCTGGAGACTGTTCCCGAGCACGATCTTGCCTTGCTGCAGATCGACGGACCGGCAGCGGCAGCGCTGAACGTGGTGGCGTCCGACCCGGTGCGTGAGGGGGATGAACTGGCGTTCATGGGCTTTCCCATCGGCGGGGTGCTGGGGTTTTCCAGCGTCACGCACCGGGCCACCGTCTCGTCCATCACCACCATGGCCTTGCCCAGCCCAACGTGCCAGCAGCTGAGCGAACGCGCCATTCGCAGCCTGCGCTCCGGGCCCTTGCAGGTGTTCCAGCTCGATGCCACGGCTTATCCGGGCAACAGCGGCGGGCCCCTGTTTGATCCGCGCAGCGGCGCGGTACTCGGCGTTATCAACATGGTGCTGACCAAGAGAGATCGGAAGAGCGTCGTGTAGGGAAAGAGTGTCTTC
>ERZ650306.1396-NODE-1396-length-13590-cov-20.262209_pt1 | contig 13590 bp, 10 predicted proteins | sample MGYA00376242_ERZ650306 | MGnify/ENA primary metagenome ERZ650306 (study PRJEB26733, sample SAMN07839244) | wastewater metagenome | biome: urban; feature: wastewater treatment plant; material: waste water | place: USA: North Carolina | collected 2016-03-31 ...
TGTTATTGATTGCGGTTGGTTTCTTATTTTGGTTTCAATTTAAAACGTCAAATGTACAAAGCCAAGATATTTATGTTGCGCAATTAGAAGAAAAAGTAGTGCATTTAGAGTTGCATCTAAAAAAGAGTTTGGAAATTATGCAGGATCTCGCTAAGAAAATGCATGTACAACAAGAAGTGTTAGATAAAACTGTTGCCAATATTGCTGCATTAGAAAAACAAAATGTTGAGTTGGTGAATGTCTTGGAGATTGTGGTTAAAGGTGGGAAGAATGTGTCATAAATGGGTATTCCTCAAATGGGGAATTGATAGTTTTTTTTAATTAAATATTTGTTTTTAAAAATATTTTTATACAAATTTAAAACAAGAAAAGACTCTATATAGAATTGTAAAATTTATGCAAAACAATGATTAATTTTTGTTGGATGGTTAAATATTTTTTAACCATCCGTTTTGATTGCAATTCCACTTGATGTGTATCTAGAACGCTCATTATGATGAATTTGTGCTTCATAAAGTATTGATCGAAAAACACATAGGGGTGTCTGATAATGAATAAAACAACTTTAAAACGTACTGCAATATGCTCAGCTTTATTGAGTGCTGTTGTCATGGTTGCGGGATGTAATGATGATGACAACTCGTCCAGTAATAATTCTGGACAGCAACAAACGTCAACCGAAAAGCTTACAGGTACCGCTGCAACTGGAGCTGCTCTGGCTGGTGCGAATATTGAAGTGGTCAATAAAAATGGCACAACTAAATCAGTTGTTGCGGGGGCAGATGGTAAATTCAGTATCGATGTTGAAAAGGGAGCACCTTATTTATTAAAGGCAACTAAAGGTACTGGTGAATCCCAAGTTACCCTATATTCTTATGCTTCGGCTGCTGGTAATGTCAATGTAACCCAATTAACCACACAGGCAATTTTGGCTGCCAACAAAGCGGATGAAAAACGTGATTACAACTCATTGGCAGAAATTTATACCAATTGGGCAAAACTGGCTAAAAACAGTACTAGTGATGAAATAAATGCAGCTATTGATAAAGCCGCAAAAGAAGTTGTTGCGAACTTAAAGACCGTATTTGATGCAAATATAGATACGAGTAAAGGTTATCCAAACATTTTTAAAACTGCGTTTAATGCAGATTCTACTGGTCTGGACAAGGTTCTGGATCAAGTTAAGATTAATGGTTTGAATAGTAAATGTACGGGTATTGGTAGCACATATACTTGTAATGTGCAGTATGTCGTCAATGGGCAAAACTTTGCATGGAATTATAGTGTTGATACAACAGGTCTAAATGTCGTTGTTGATCTAGGAAATAATCCAAATATTCCTTCAGGAAATTATAATTTGAATGTTACAACTTCTGTGATGGGGCAAGGTGCAACAGTAACAGTGAAGAATGTTCCAAAACCAGCTAATCAAAATGAATTCTGTGGTTCTAATGATGTCACAGCACAATTACCAAATGGTCAGTTTAAGATTAATAGCTGTAGCTTTAATGGTACGGTAGGTAATATCAATGCGACAGTAAATGCAAACGGTTTTAATGTTACCTATGATGTGAAGTATGAGTATAGCCCAGCATAATCAAATTTAAAAAACTTGGAATTGATTTTAGGCAACCATTTTGGTTGCCTATTTTTATGCGGGATTTACTAAAATTCTCAGGTGCATCATATAAATCTTCATGTTACACTACGCTGAATCGGGCATTCACCCGATTTTTTTATGTGGTTGCTTTTTATGTGGATGCCTCCACATTGAACAGATTTTAGGTTTGAAACATGACCATTTCAGAGACATGGTTGCTCCCTGACGGGGTAGCAGATGTATTGCCCGAACAAGCGCAAATGGTTGAAACCCTGCGACGGGAAGCTTTAGATTTCCTCGCTGTTCGAGGATATCAACTGGTATACACTCCATTTATTGAATACATCGAATCGTTGTCTTCACTTTCAGAATCCAATCAAGATTTAGACTTGGTCACCTTTAAGGTGATTGACCAGCTTTCAGGTCGCCTGCTTGGTGTGCGTGCGGATATGACACCGCAAGTTGCACGTATTGATGCGCATGTTCGACCAATTGAAGGTGTAGCTCGTTATTGCTATGCAGGTACAGTCCTTCATACAAAACCGCAAAACTTTAATGCAACACGCGCTCCACTCCAGTTGGGTGCGGAGCTATATGGTCATGACAGCATCGAAGCTGATGTGGAGATGATTGATGTCATGCTGGGCCTGTTGGAGAAAACTGACAGTTTGCAAGGTGTTCATCTGGATTTAGGTCATGTCGGTTTATTTCGTAGTTTGGTGAAACGTGCTGGTTTAAATAAAAACACTGAAAGCCAGCTGTCTGATTTATATCAGCGTAAGGCTTTACCAGAATTAGAAGAATTTACTCAAGACTTGTCAATGGGTACTGATTTTTATGCGCTTGGTCGTTATGCGAGCGATCTAGAAGCTTTGCAAGCACATTTAAGTCCAGATGTTTTAAATGATGTTGATTTTAAAAATGCGTTTGATGCATTGAAAACAACTTTTGCAGAAATAAGATCTCGCTGGTCTAGCCTTGATATTGGTATAGATGTCATTGAACTGCGTAGTTACCACTATCATACGGGTTTGATGTATGCCATTTATGCGCCTAATCGCGCTGCGCCACTTGCTCAGGGTGGGCGTTATGATGGTATTGGTGAGCACTTTGGTCGTGCTCGTCCAGCAACAGGTTTTAGTTGTGATTTATATGCTTTAGGTGCTACACAATTTACTGAAATTGAAACAGTTGTCGCTCCTAAAGGCAATCAACAAGATTTATTGAATGCAATTGCTGATGCACGTACTCAAGGTTTAAGTGTAGTGCAATTGTTAGGTAATGATGATTTAAGCTCTGTACCTTATGCGACGCATCAAATGGTGTTGCAAAATGGGCAATGGGTAATTGAAAAAATTTAATTGCTAAGTTTAAAAAGCTTAGCTTCCAATTTTAACAGCATGATGTAATGAGGCTATTATGGGCAAAAATGTTGTGGTACTTGGTACCCAATGGGGCGACGAGGGTAAAGGTAAGATCGTCGACCTGCTCACAGATCAGGCGGCTGCGGTCGTACGCTATCAAGGTGGACACAATGCAGGTCACACACTTGTCGTCGGTGGTAAGAAGACTGTATTACACCTCATTCCATCAGGTATTTTACGTGAAAACGTATTGTGCTTAATCGGGAATGGTGTTGTTCTTTCTCCTGAAGCATTAATCAAAGAAATGGCGATTTTGGAAGCGGAAGGCGTACCTGTTAAAGAGCGTTTACGTATTTCACCAAACTGTCCTTTGATTTTGCCTAACCATATTGCACTAGACCAAGCACGTGAGAAAAAACGTGGTAATGCCAAAATTGGTACAACAGGTCGTGGCATTGGTCCAGCTTATGAAGATAAAGTTGCACGTCGTGCTGTACGTGTAGCTGATTTGATTCGTGGTGGCGCATTACTTGAAGAAAAACTTAAGGAAATGCTAGAGCTTCATAACTTCCAACTTTCTCAATTCTATGGTGTTGATGAAGTGAAGTTTGAAGATGTACTTGAGCTTTGTAATCAATGGCGTGAAGTGCTTGCACCATTAGTGATTGACGTGACCAAAGTGTTACATGATTACCGCAAAGAAGGTAAGTCAATTATGTTTGAAGGTGCTCAAGGTTCGTTACTTGACATCGATCATGGTACTTATCCGTTTGTAACAAGTTCGAATACAACCGCTGGTGGCGTAAGTTCTGGTTCTGGTATGGGGCCATTACATTTAGATTATGTATTAGGTATTACTAAAGCATATACAACACGTGTAGGTGCTGGTCCATTCCCAACTGAGTTGCATTACGATGCTGCTACAGATACAGGTGATGCGATTGGTCGTCATTTAGGTACTGTGGGTCACGAATTTGGTGCATCTACAGGTCGTCAACGTCGTTGTGGTTGGTTCGATGCTGAAATCCTTCGTCGTTCTGTAGACGTAAACTCACTTTCAGGTATTTGCTTAACTAAACTTGACGTTCTTGATGGTTTAGAAGAAGTGAAAATCTGTGTAGGTTACGAAGCGGCAGATTCTGGTTGTGTTGGTTCTTCTGATGCGCTTGCATTTGAAACTTTAAAACCAATTTACGAAACAATGCCAGGTTGGTCTGAGTCTACCTTTGGTGCGAAATCAATGGATCAATTGCCACAAGCAGCGATCAACTATGTAAAACGCATTGAACAATTAATCGAATGCCCAATCGATATCATTTCTACAGGTCCAGACCGTGAAGAAACGATTGTTTTACGTCATCCATTTGACGCTTAAGCGATAAAGCATTGAATAAAAAACCCTGTCTAGTACAGGGTTTTTTTATTTGTGCAGTACATCTGTACATGAGCGTGACAGGTATTGATTTAAGCTGCTGAGCTGGAATGATTTTCCCGACTAAAGTTGCATGAATAAGCACGACATAGTGTATAAGTGCTTGTTAGAATAAAATGCACAATAAACAGATGAGCAGGCAGGATGCAAAAGAATATCGCGGGAACTATTTTTTACTCACTACTTTTTGCTATGGGTGGTGCGCCAACAATCGCGATGATGATTATTCAAGGGCAAACCACCGATCCAGACGTGATTTATAGTGCGCTCATTGGATTGTCTGTGATTATTGCTTGTATCTTGGTGCCGATCATACTGCTCCAAAATGCATTTCTGTTTGCGAAGCGTAAAAGTGCGACCCTTGAGGAAAAAATTGAACCTTTAAGCCACCTGTATTTGGGTTTAAATATCCTGTGTTTGGTTTATTGGCTTTTAATTCAGTTTATGTAAGTAGGTTTAAGGTGGTGTGTAGATATCGCTCTAGCGCGGAAATTTGGCTTATTGTACTTAATTGTGAAGATATTTTTACATAATTGCTATGATAAAACGCGGTGATGATATTTAACACTTTAAATCTATTCAATATAATTCAGCACATTATGTAAAATGCTTTGAGATGGATGGAGTTAAGCAATAATGAAAAATAAAATATTAATGAGTTTGTGTGCAGCAGGTGTGGTTACCATTTCAGGTTGTGCAACTTTTGCGGAAGTGGCAGGTGCGGACACTGCAACATTAAATGCAGCAGCAACCCAAGGCTTCAACAAAACAGTGAATGAAGCACGAAGCACAAAGACCTTAGATACCTCATCTACGACCTATAAGCGTATTTATGGTGTATTCAATCGCTTGAAGCCATATGCCGATCAAATGAATCAAACTGGAACGAAATTTGACTGGCAGTTGGCAGTACTTAAGTCAAATCAGGTCAATGCCTATGTTGCACCTGGTGGTAAGGTGGTGTTCTATACAGGTATTGTAGATAAATTGAACCTAACGGATGCTGAAATTGCAGCGGTGATGGGACATGAGATGGTGCATGCTTTAGAAGAGCACTCGAAGAGTAAGGTTGGTGCGCAGGCATTAACGGATTTGGCCTTGGGAATTGGTCTAAGTGCAGCAGGTGTAGGTCAAACGGGTTCAGCAGCAGCGCAGCTAGGTAGTCAAATTGGTATTGGTTTGCCTTACTCACGTAGCCTAGAAAGTCGTGCAGACCAAGGTGGCTTAATGTTGATGGCTAAAGCAGGCTATAACCCTCAAGCCGCAATTAGTCTGTGGGAAAAAATGAATAAGCTTGATGGAGCAGGCGGCTCTTCATTCCTGTCGACGCACCCATCAAATAGTCAGCGTATTGAAGCAATGCGTAAGAACTTAGCCGCTGCTCAAGCGGTTTATAATCAAAGACGTTAATTTATTTTTGAGTAAAAAAGGACGCCAAGGCGTCCTTTTTTAATGTCAGTTGATGATTTTGAAAATCATAAATTATTTGTGACAGGTGAAGTAGTGATTCAAACATTACATTTATCACCCCAATAGAAGCAGTACAGATATAGTCTGAGTCATACATAAAGCTGTGCTTTATTGTATGACTTAGGGTGCTGGGTTCGGCTGTTGCTGATGAATGGCTTGAATACCTTGTAAAACCTCTTCTGATAAATCAATCTCAAAAGCTTGAATATTTTCTTTCAACTGGTCTAAGTTGGTTGCCCCAATAATCGTACTGGTCACAAAAAATTGCTGCTTGATAAAGGCTAAAGCCAGTTGTGTCGGCGTTAAACCATGACGTTCAGCCAGTTGTGCATACTGTTCTGTTGCCCATTCACTCTCTGGGTTGCTATAACGACTAAAGCGGCTGAAAAGCGTCACGCGAGCATTCGCTGGGCGTGCACCATTGCGGAATTTACCTGTGAGATAGCCAAAAGCGAGTGGGGAGTAAGCGAGTAAACCAACGCCTTCATATTTCGCAATTTCTGACATACCAATTTCATAAGTACGGTTCAGTAGGCTGTATGGATTTTGCACACTGACAAATTTAGACATGCCGAGCTGTTCTGCAATCTGTAGAAACTTCATGGTGCCCCAAGGTGTCTCATTAGATAAGCCAATATAACGAATACGTCCTTTTTGAATCTCTGCTTCTAATGCTTGTAGTGTCTCTTGCAAAGAGGTCACGGTTTGCGTGTTTTGGGCTTCACTGTTTTCATAGCCTAATTTGCCGAAAAAGTTGGTTGGACGTTGTGGCCAGTGTAGCTGATATAAATCGATATAATCGGTCTGTAAACGCTTTAGGTTGCCATCTAGAGCCGAAGAAATGTCGCTTGCATTAAAACGAGTCTGTCCATCACGAATATGACTACCACCTTGAGATGGCCCCGCAATTTTAGAGGCTAAAAATAGCTTGTCCCGACCGCCGCGCTGGGCAATCCATTGGCCAATAATACTTTCGGTTGCACCTTGGGTTTCAGGTTTTGGAGGAACAGGGTACATTTCCGCAGTGTCCCAAAAGTTAATGCCTTGCGCCAAAGCATAGTCAAGTTGCTCAAAGGCTTCAGCTTGAGTGTTTTGCTCACCAAAGGTCATGGTGCCGAGACAAATTTCAGGAACCAAAATGCCTGTATTGGCTAAGGGTTTAAATTGCATTCAACATTTCCTTTTATGGACTGCGTTTTTTCGGTCGAATTAGGTTACACAGTTATGCCCAGTAGGTTAAATCACTATTTTTACAAAGTTTGTCATGATTTTGTCAAAGCAGAAGCAGATTTAAAGACATAAAAAAAAGCAAATCCTAAAATTTGCTTTTGGCTGTATCAGCTATGGAGGAAAGTCTTATTCTTCGTCTTCATAGTCATCAGCATTCGCTTTTGACTCTTCTAAAGAGGCATCAAAAATTAAGATGGCTTTACCATCAGTTTCGATCATGCCTTGCTCTTCGAGTGTTTTCAAAACACGACCAACCATTTCACGTGAACAACCGACAATACGTCCAATCTCTTGACGCGTAATACGAATTTGGCGGCCATTTGGTAAAATCATCGCTTCAGGTTGCGACGATAAGTCGATTAGGCAACGTGCAATACGACCTGAAACATCGATAAATGCAAGGTCAGTCACTTTACGTGTGGTATTTTTTAGACGGCGTACCAGCTGTGCAAATACTGCATAGCTTAGGTCAGGGTATTGCTTGCTGAGTTCATGGAAGTTTTCATAAGTTACTTCAGCAATTTCGCAGACATCACGTGTACGCACTTCAGCAGTGCGTTGTGAGTTTGCTTCGAATAGCCCCATTTCCCCAAAAAAATCACCCGCATTTAAATAAGCGACCACGATTTCACGTTCATCGTCTTCACGCAGAATAATGGAGACCGAACCTTTTAAAATCAAATATAAAGATTTAGATTCTGAGCCTGCATCTACGATGGTGGTACGCTTAGGATAACGATTAATATATGCGCGTTTTAATAATGCTTTGACTGACTCGGGGAGTTGACCTGGAGACAGCGCATCAGTGCTTAATTGTGAAAAGCTTGAAGTCATGCTAACGGTTCCGAAAATGGATAAAATATAGATCGCACAGACCTAGGGTGAACTTGTCACACAGTCAGAGCTGAAATTCCTTATCAACTCAATTTATGTTAGTGTACAGTCACTTCGTCAATCTATAGCTTTTTTTAGGTACTTGCAATGCAAACAACTGTTCATTGGTTAGAGAATGTTGCTTTCGAAGCAAAAACTCAAAGTGGTCACAGTGTTATCATGGATGGATCGCCAGAATATGGGGGTGAAAACCGTGGTCCAAGACCAATGGAATTGATCCTGACGGGACTGGGTGGTTGCGCCTCTTTTGACATCGTAACCATACTTAAAAAATCACGCCAAGAAATTACCAATGTACGCTGTGAACTCAAGGCAGAGCGGGCAGATAGCATCCCTGCAGTGTTCACAAAAATCCACTTACATTTCGTGATTACGGGTCATGCGGTGAAGGAAAAACAAGTCGCAAAAGCTGTGGAATTATCGGCAGAAAAGTACTGTTCTGCGAGCAAAATGTTGATGGATGGTGGGGTTGAAATCACCCATGATTTTGAGATTATTGAAGCAAATTAAACGCTGACTTTTAAGTCATTTGGGGCTGATCTGGTGATCGGCCTTTTTCATGCTTCACGCTTTTGTTTTGATTCCGTAAACTGGGACACAATTCATCACACGAATAAATAGAAAAATGCGTTGCTTGTTTGATTAATAATTGATCAAATGATTTTAGTTGTCACTGATTGATAGGTCGTTGTGGTTTTTAATACATAAATAATCTAGGTTGACGCTTGAAAATAAGACGGAGAAGACCCATCTTACAACCGAGTCTTATGAGTTTATTATTAAGATAAGCTAATGAAAAATAACTTAAAATGTAGAAAAATTAATTAAATTTGAATTGAATTTTGAGCAATTGTTCCCATATATCCATCAAGTTCGAAATTTGTTGTGAGGAAAACAAGAATGCGATTTGAAAAATTCACAAACCGCTTACAGCAAGCTCTCTCAGATGCTCAATCACTTGCAGTGGGGAAAGACCATACCGCAATTGAAGGTATTCATATTTTATCAACATTGTTAGATGAAACCTCCAATCTGAGTTTGTTGCAACAAGCGGGTGCCAATTTACCTGCTTTACAAAGTAAATTAAAACAAGCACTAGCTGATGCACCAACACTGACAAATCCTACAGGAGACGTCAACTTAAGTTCAGAGGCAGTCAAAGCGCTGAATTTGGCAGATAGCTTCGCGCAAAAAGCAGGCGATGAGTTTTTGTCTACCGATTGGGTGATGCAAGCCTTGGCCGAAGTGGGGGCAACTAAAACGCTACTCAACAGTGTGGGCGTGCAAGCAGAAAGCTTACGCAAAGTCATTTTAAAAATTCGAGGTGATGAGAAAGTCATGAGCAACAATCATGAAGATCAACGTGATTCTCTGAATAAATACACCATTGATTTAACTGAACGCGCACTGGCAGGTAAGTTAGATCCTGTGATTGGGCGTGATGATGAAATTCGTCGTACCATTCAAGTTTTGTCGCGTCGTACCAAAAATAACCCCGTGTTGATTGGTGAACCAGGGGTGGGTAAAACAGCCATTGTTGAGGGCTTAGCACAGCGGATTATTAACCGCGAAGTGCCTGAAAGCCTACAAGGTAAACGTGTTTTATCCTTAGATTTGGGTTCATTGCTTGCAGGTGCTAAATATCGTGGCGAGTTTGAAGAGCGCTTAAAAGCAGTACTGAAAGATTTGTCTAAACAAGATGGTGAAGTCATTTTGTTCATCGATGAATTACACACGCTGGTGGGCGCAGGTAAAGGCGATGGTGCGATGGATGCAGGCAATATGTTGAAACCTGCTCTGGCACGTGGTGAGTTACGCTGTGTTGGTGCAACCACATTAGATGAATATCGCCAATTCATTGAAAAAGATGCTGCACTAGAGCGTCGTTTCCAAAAAGTGTTGGTCGATGAGCCAAGTGTGGAAGACACCATTGCGATTTTACGTGGTTTGAAAGAGCGCTATGAAGTACACCATGGTGTGAAAATTTTAGACTCTGCCATCATTGCAGCAGCGAAAATGTCACATCGTTATATCACCGACCGTCAATTGCCTGATAAAGCGATTGATTTGATTGATGAAGCGGCTTCTCGTATCAAAATGGAGCTGGACTCTAAGCCAGAAGCTTTGGATAAACTTGAACGTCGTTTGATTCAATTGAAACTGCAACTTGAAGCAGTGAAAAAAGATGAAGATGCAGGTAGTCGTGCTGAAGTCGCCCATCTTGAAAAGCAAATTAGCGAAGTTCAACACGAATACAATGATTTAGAAGAAGTTTGGAAAGCTGAAAAAACCTTAGTCGAAGGCACCAAACAAGTTCAAGCTGAATTGGATCAGGCTCGTATTGCGCTGCAAAAAGCGCAGCGTGAAAACGACTTGGGTGAAATGTCGCGTCTTCAGTATGGTGTGATTCCAGAGCTGGAAAAACGTCTCAATGAAGAAGAAGTCGTTGAGGAAAAAGAAGAGCCAAAACTACTGCGTAACAAAGTCACTGACAATGAAATTGCAGAAGTCGTTAGTGCTGCTACGGGCATTCCAGTGGCTAAAATGATGCAAGGTGAACGTGAGAAACTTCTCCATATGGAAGAGTTCTTACATAACCGTGTCGTCGGGCAGGATGATGCTGTGGTTGCAGTATCCAATGCGGTTCGTCGTTCGCGTGCTGGCTTGTCCGATCCGAACCGACCAAGCGGCTCGTTCTTATTCTTGGGCCCAACTGGTGTTGGTAAAACAGAGTTGACCAAAGCACTGGCAAACTTCTTGTTTGATAGTGACGATGCCATGATTCGTATCGACATGTCCGAGTTTATGGAAAAACACTCTGTCAGCCGTTTGGTGGGTGCGCCTCCTGGTTATGTCGGCTATGAAGAAGGTGGTGTGCTAACCGAAGCTGTACGCCGTAAACCGTATAGTGTCGTGCTGTTCGATGAAGTGGAAAAAGCACATCCCGATGTGTTTAACATCTTGCTCCAAGTGTTGGATGATGGTCGCTTAACGGATTCGCAAGGTCGCGTGGTTGACTTTAAAAATACCGTGATCGTCATGACATCGAACTTAGGTTCGAGTGATGTGCGTGAGTTGGGTGATAATCCTTTGGAGGAAGAAGTGCGAGCAGTGGTGATGAATGCTGTGACGCAACATTTCCGTCCAGAGTTTATCAACCGTATTGATGAGTTAGTGGTTTTCCATTCACTCAAAAAAGCGCAAATTCGTGGTATTGCGGATATTCAATTGGATCGTTTACGTGATCGTTTGGTTGAAAAAGATATGCGCTTAACGGTGGATGATCAAGCCTTTGACTTATTGATTGACGCTGGTTTTGACCCTGTATACGGTGCACGCCCATTGAAACGTGCCATCCAACAACAGGTTGAAAACAACTTAGCGCAAAAAATATTGTCGGGTTACTATGTGGCTGGAGACAATATTATGATCACTGCACATGATGGTCAATTGAGCTTTGATAAAGTGAAAATGAGTTAATCATTTAAACGGTTCATTGAAACTAAAAAACCCAGCTTCGGCTGGGTTTTTTATTGCGTGATAGAAATGTTAAAAGATGACACTTTTAAGCAAAAATGTGACGTAAGTTTTCACATTTATGTGATGGGTATGGCATCTAAGTGATTTATTTGCAAAACAATTATCTTTATTTAAAGATTCTCTTTATAATTTATTTTAATAAAAAACAAACAACTTGAGATAGAAGAAATGACTCAATTGAAGTGGGGTATTGGAGGCGTACTTACGCTTGCTGTGGTCGCAGTAGGGGGGAATCTTTATGCGGATAAAAGTTTGAAGGCTTATTATCAACACAGCACCAAACAGTCGAATGATTTAAAGTTGCAATATCAACAATTTCAAATGGGTGCTTTAAATGGCAGTGCGAACTGGACCGCTGAATTAGTACTAGACCCATGTAAACCGAAAGAAGTGATCCAATTGAAGGGGCAGGATCATATTCAACGGAGTTGGAATGGATATGCGATTCGTTCAGATATTAATATTACGCAAGCACCTGGCGCACTTCAGTCTTTGTTGAAGGAACCACTTAAAGTACAAAGCAAAGTGAATTGGTTGGGTACTTTGAATAGTACCTTGACTACGCCAGTGATTACCCGCAATGAAGCTCAACTCCAGTCTAGATTAGACCCGATGACATTAAAGTTTCGGGCAAAACCGATCGAACAACAGTTAAAGATACTGGATTTACAGCTTGAAATTCCGAATTTAACAGTCACCGATCCAAATATACATTTGCAAATGGTGGGGCTGAAGTTAGAAAGTAACCAAGGGCTGAATGGTGAATATCTTGAGGCGGGTGAAACCAAAATTAAGATGGATCTGCTGAAAATGTCAGATCGAGATATCAATAAACCTACCAATGCCGAACTAAAGAATTTTAGTATAGAAACGCAAAGTGAACTGACAGACCGAGTTGTAAACACTGAAATGTTATTGCGTCTAGATGAAATGAAAATGCCTTCAGCGCCCGCTGTCCAAAACGTACAGTTTAATTTTAATGTACTCGATATAAACCGACAAAAATTGCAGACGCTGTTTGATATTTTGGCGAAAAGTGAAAACAGTTGTTTGGCAAAAGAGGCAATGGAAAAAGATATGGAGCCTGCTTTATTGGCAGTGATCAATGAAGGTTTCCGTTTTGAATCCAAAGAGAACCAATTTGCTATCGGGGAAGGGGTTGCACAAGCGAATGTGACGGGACGTATTATGCCGAGCCATCAATCGACGCTGATGAGTATGGTGAAAATGATGCCGAGTTTAATGGAATACAGAGCAGATATTCAGTTTGATAAAAATATGATCTCGCGCATCATGAATAATTATCTGCAAAAAGGAGGCATCAGCATGTCTGATCAAGAGATCGAAAGCATGCTTTCGACGATGCAGAGTTCAGGGCAGGTGAAACGTGAAGGGAATGTCATGAAAATGTCAGTTGATTACAAATATGGGCAAACCAATTTCCTGACTGAATAATGCAAAAGATGATGATCTAACATAATAAAAGGGACGTATTTCGTCCCTTTTTTATATCTGAAAATTGTCTAATGCAAAATTTAGCGAAGATGAAATGCCAGCGGGTATTTCATCTTCAGTGCATTAGTTTTTTGGATGGGTAATTTTCCATGCACGGTGGATTTTTTGATTGCGCTTGAAATCAGGCCCAATGGTTTCACTGGTAATTTCTTCGACATCAAAGAACGCTAAAATTTCTTCGTCCATTTCAAAACCACGGTAGTTGTTCGAGAAGTACAAAGTACCATCCGTGGTTAAACGGTTCATTGCACGTTTCAGCAAGGATAAATGGTCGCGTTGTACATCAAAGGTACCGTAGAACTTCTTCGAGTTTGAGAAGGTTGGTGGGTCAATAAAGATCAGCTCATATTGCTCATGACCTTCTTTTAACCACTCAAAACAGTCGCTGGCAAAGAACTGATGTTGTTCATCGGCATGATCGACCGTTAAGCCGTTCAAGACGAAGTTCTCTTTAGACCAGTTCAAATAAGTATTTGAAAGATCGACGCTGGTGGTACTTGCTGCACCGCCTAAAGCTGCATGTAAGCTGGCTGTAGAGGTATAGC
>ERZ650306.1400-NODE-1400-length-13578-cov-6.219774_pt1 | contig 13578 bp, 13 predicted proteins | sample MGYA00376242_ERZ650306 | MGnify/ENA primary metagenome ERZ650306 (study PRJEB26733, sample SAMN07839244) | wastewater metagenome | biome: urban; feature: wastewater treatment plant; material: waste water | place: USA: North Carolina | collected 2016-03-31 ...
TTTGTCCTTTGTCTAAATTATACAATAGTGACTCTAAGATTTAAGGATAACATCACAACCTTGGGGTTGTGAGCTGAAAGCTAACGAAGAAATCGCAGTCAAAAACGCAAAAAAAACACTGATTGAATGCCGTTACTCACTCAAGTATTGAACCCGCTGTTAATGTTAAACAGGTGGGCGTCTCGCTCTTACTGAAGCAGCTTCCATCTAAAATGGCTTGCACGCTGTAAGATGTCTCAAAGACTCCCGAGGTAATACGATTTAGTCGGTCAAAAATGTGAGCAAGTTCGCACATTCCAGTGCTTTTCTTTATATTTATATAATATCATGCTTCTATCTTTTTTGCAAACCTAAAGATAGAAAACGCTTTCTTTTTTTGTGAACTATTTTATTGCCACAAAAAACCAGAAATCCGGCTATCAGATTTCTGGTTTTATATCTACTTATTGATTCAAAATCGCAAGCGTTTCAGCCAAGTCATCGACATTGACCTCAAGCGTATCGCCTGTCGCACGAATTTTAACTTCAACGATGCGATCAGCTGCTTTCTTACCAACTGTCACGCGCACTGGCAGACCAATCAAGTCGCTATCCGCAAACTTAACGCCGACACGTTCTGCGCGATCATCTTCAAGGACTTGCAAGCCTGATTTTGTTAAAGTCTCAACGATTTCAGCTGACAAAGCGACAGCTGTTTCATCTTTAACATTGACTGGAATCACGTGCACATCATAAGGTGCCAAACCTTTAGGGAAGTTCATTGACCATGAGAATTTGTAGTCGCCTTTAAATGTTTTCTCAACATTGATGCGCGCAAACTGCTCTAAAATCGCTGATAACATCCGGCTCACACCGATGCCATAGCTACCCATGATGATAGGCTTCGCTTTACCATTTTCATCCAAGACGTTGGCACCCATGCTTTCAGAATAGCGTGTGCCAAGTTTAAAGATGTGACCGATTTCGATCCCACGTGCAAATTTCAGGTGACCGCCACCATCTGGTGCTGGTTCGCCTTCTTTGGCTGTCCGTAAATCAACAAATTCAGCCACTTTAAAGTCACGTTCTAGGTTGGCATTTTGATAATGGAAGCCATCTTCATTGGCACCTACGGTAACGTTGACAATGGTTTCAACCACACGGTCAGCGATAATTTTAACGTTTTCTGGTAAGCCGACAGGACCTAATGACCCAAAAGTTGCACCAAATACTTTGATTGTTTCATCTTCTGTCGCAGGTTCTACAAAATCAGCACCTAAGTGGTTGGTTAATTTAACTTCGTTTAACTCATCATCGCCACGGAGCAAGACAACAACGATTTCGCCATCTGCATTGTAGACAAGTGTTTTGATGGTTTGCTCAGTTGGTACGTCAAGAAAGGCTGAAACTTCTTCGATTGTTTTCACATCTGGTGTTGCGACTTTTGTCAGTTCAAGCTGCTCTGTATAAGCCGTTGGTTTGACAAATTCAGTCGATGCCATTTCCAAGTTGGCCGCGTAATCTGAGCCGTCAGAATAAGCGATGGTATCTTCACCTGCAATCAACCAGTTAGAAAGTTCTTGCTTGATATCTTTGATCACAAAGTCTGGGATTTCTGAAATATCAGCAATTGATTTATCTAAAATCAACCATTGTGACAAGTCCGTGCGGTCGGGTGTAATGGCCATAAACTCTTGCGAATCTTTGCCACCCATGGCACCACCATCACCAATGATGCCTTTAAAATCAAGACCTGCACGTGTGAAGATTTTTTCATAGGCATGTTTATAGTCTTGATAAGTTTCATCTAGTGAATCGTAGTTAGCATGGAAGCTATAGCCATCTTTCATGATGAACTCACGACCACGAAGCAGGCCGTAACGCGGACGTTTTTCATCGCGATATTTCGGCTGGATTTGATAGATATTCAATGGGAGTTTCTTATAAGATGTGATTTCATTTCTGACAAGTGCTGTCATGGTTTCCTCATGCGTTGGGCCGAGGATAAAATCTGATGCATCACGGTTTTTAAGCTTATAGAGGTCAGCGCCGTATGTCTCATAACGACCACTTTCTTTCCACAAGTCTGCAGTTAAAAGGGCAGGTGCTAGCAATTCCACCGCACCAATGGCTTCAAACTCTTCACGCATGATGTTCTTGAATTTTTCAAGCACGCGGTTAGCCAATGGCAGATAAGCATAGATACCTGCTGAGACTTGGCGGACGTAACCTGCACGCACGAGAAGGGCATGGCTGATGACTTGCGCGTCAGACGGCATTTCTCGTAAGGTAGGAATAAGCATTTTGGATTGTTTCATGTGTGTGATAGTTGGATAACCCTATCAAGCCCTGCGCTTGGAGATTATCCTTTCCTTTCATGTAATGTTTTCATTATATCAAAAAAAGCGCTGAAAATCAGCACTTTGTTCAATCCAGTAGCATTAAATGATTAGTAAAAATCATCTCTAGCCAAATGAATTACGCAAATCTAGAGTTCTAAAGTTGCTCGTTTTATTTATCTGATAACTACCATAAATAGATTACCAAATAAAATCAAAGGAGTAGCACAGAAACTTAAAAATCCTAGAAGTCGCATTTCTTCTTTTTTATTTTTAGGTTTGCAACATGTTAATGATGCATCACCTTCACAAACAGTCATTTCACTCAATGTCGTTCATCCTCTAATTTCATAGTTTCAATCTAAAAATCAGTATTTCACTCTCTCTTTTTCATATAATAGTCAGCTACATATGCAGATATAGCAATCATTAATATAATGTCAAACGTGACTATAGGAAACAGTATCATTAGACAAATAATAATCATTTTAACTATATTGAGAATAAATTTTGACTTTTTTAATACACCCAATATACGAGAACTTAATCTTGTATTAGAAACTTTTATCTCAATAATAAAAGTCAAGAGTAAAATGATTATATCTGCTATTAAACCCCAAATACCATGCGTTTGATAGAAAAGAAAAATATAGCTTAAAGTGCCTAAAATCAAGAAAACATTCCGAACAAATACTGAATTAATTTTCATCATTTCTCCATTTAATCATATAGACACATTGTAAAATCAATTCGTATCATTGACTCAACACCTACGTACTCCTCTATAGCATAGAGATAGCTAGCTAAACCAAACTTCCCAATAGAAATTCCAAGAAGTTTAAATAAACCGGCGATAAAATTCTCCTTATCTTTTTCACCTGAGTTCCATTTCCCTTTTGAATCTCCTTTCCCTTTAAAAACATTGGCAATCGTCTTTATTATAGGATTCCCCAATCCCATTCCAATCAATACTTCATACGATCTATTCAAAGCATCCACATCTTTTTTAAAAGTTTTAGCAACATCACTATTTGAAGGAGTGTTCACTGTACGTTTTCCATGTCTTGCACGTTGCGTAGCATGAGCTTTTTCTGTAGACTGAGCATAACCAAATGTATCTCCACCAAGCAATGACCAAGCTGTAGTTTCTCGTCCAAAAGCACTCACATATTGCTGCATGACATCTTCTGAATTTTTCAAGTTATTATTTGAATAGACATTTTTTCCTCTTAATAGCGGATTTGGTTCGATAAGATTTTTCTCAACCACAGAACTTGGATTCCCCATACCTGCAACTTTCTGTTTAGCAGCAGATTCATCCACTGATACTGAACCATTGTGACGCCAATTATGCCAAGACCTACCCCACTTATAATTTACACCGCCAAGATTGAAAGTTTCCGCATTGGCTGGAATATAAAATGTACTTGGCCACCATGGATTCCAAATTTCATAATAAGGTACTTTGCTTTTATCACCATCTCTAGGTGTTACATATCCAACAATCGCTACTGCATGTTCTGTTTTTAATTTCTCTTCATATGTCTCAGCATTAGCATCATAAACATCCATCTCAATAATCAAACCATCATCAATTTCTTTTTTCACTTCATCGAAACTTAGAGCACGATCCTCGACCGTCACACCCATATTATATTTTGAATTAATGATATTTACAAAATTTTCAATCGTGCTACCTTGTGTTTTACTAAGCTCTTCATCTGATAAATCTGGACAATCCGCTTGCATAATCGTTTTTGCCGTCGTAATTGGTGTATCGGTAGCTTTTCCAAGCGTATTAATTGCAGCTGCATTTACATATGCAGCACACCATGGTTCTGAACCTTGTGTTTCACGTATATAAAAATTATTATTAGAATTAAAGGTGCCTGTTTTTTCTGGTACAGTAACATCAGGAATAGTTGGTTTAAATTGCGTATTTTCAACTTCAGGTGCAGATTTTTGACGGATGTTATAGATTGTCAAATCCGACTGATAGTCTCCCTGAGATGCTCCCTTAGAAATATCAATTCTCGTAAAATAATCGTAGTTAAACGATTTATTTCTTGCTAAATATTCTTGGTAAGCATTTTGACCGCTCCAATTTATATTGTAAACTGTCGAAATACTTTCATCTTGTATCACTGGTGATATATCTGGATTATAACCAAAATTATTCTCTGTGAAACCTTTACCAATTGAGGCAAGTTGCTGAATTTTATCCTTTTTATCCAAGGCTTTATATGTCGTTAAATATAACTTACCTGAACTCGAAAGAGATTTAGTTAAATCTTTGGTTAATCTTCCTTGTGAAGTATCACAAGAAAAGCCTAAAGACTTATACCAATTGACAATTTGTTCTCCAGTCACTTCTTGACTTGTCTCTATTTTAGCAAATGTTTCTAGATCTGCAACAGTTTTTTGGTTTTCATCATCAAAATAAAGATTGATCAAAGAGACTGCTGCTAATTTAGTCTCGCTATCTTTTATTGTTGCTGGATGTTTTCGGCGTAATGCTTGAACATCTGGATCAGTGAACTCAGCACCAGTAATATCATTCCCTGACTTTGTCAAATTAACATTAAAAACTCCCGAGGCACGATTGCTTAAAATCTTTGAACTACTTTCCCAAGTTGGATCTTTTTTTATATCTGTTATAGACTTGACCCACTTATATTCAGAAGCAGCAATACTTGAGTTTGGATTTTCATCCTGATCTTCAAACTTAAATGGACTTTGTTCTGTTCCATCTTGAATTGATAATTCTCCATGATAGGCTGTTTTAACAAATGACTGATGAAGTTTCTCAGTACCTGCTTCAACATCCGTATGCGCATAAAGTACACCAGTTGTTTGTTTTTCTAACCAATTGGCTGAATCTTGACTCTCAAAAATTGTAACAATTGGACTCGTATTATCTAAACTCTTCTTAATTTCATCTGTTGTCAATGATCTATTAACAATACTAGCAGAATAACCTTTAGAATTTAACCACGCCGCAGCTTGTTCAGCACTAATATTCTCGCTTTTTAACGCTTCAATTGTATCATTTGGATATAACCAACTTAACATATCCGATGCTGATACCCAACCGTCATTTTGAGTATCAGCATTCACTACAGAAACAACTGAAGCAGCAAGAGATTGAGAAATTCTACCATCTCTTCCATCATTTGAATTGATAATTTGCCAAGTAGGTCTAGCTATTTCCTTGATTTGCTTAAGGTCTACTTTAACATCATCAATCGTCGTCGTTGTATTATCACTTGTGAGCGCAAGTGCAGTTTGTGCTGAATATGGGAGTAAAACAAACCCCACACCAATCAACATCACTAACTGTATCAGTAACTTTTTCAATTTCATTTCACTCTCCCTATCTTTCTTCTGAATCAGCAATTACCATTATCATTTCCCCATCTTTATCCATATCATAAATAACAGGGTTTTTAATTTTCTTTTCTATATCCTTCAAATTAGACTCAGTTGCTAATTCTAACTTACCGTTTAAACGTATATACATACCTTGCTCGATAATGCCTTTTTTTAGTTCAATGATATTTTTTTCTTCAGCAGCAGTAGTAACTTGGTGTGATTTTCTATCTCCCTCTGAACTACTTGATCGTTTTTCAGATTGTGAATTTTCAACACTTTTACTTTTTGAATCAACTACTGAAGTTTTAGTTTTCCTATTTATCTCTTTGTGATTATTGTTATTTATGAAAAGTACAAATAATATACTCAATCCTAAAACTATAACAATTATACCTAGTAGATATTTTCTCCAATTTAACCTCATTTTGTATCCTTTCTTCCATTTTACTAATAATTATTTTATATTGCGTCCTAACATTATATACGTATTTTATGTATCAATTGTTTTAGGTTAATTTACACTATGATTTTATCATCTACTCTAATAATAATAAATAGACAATTCCACTCATTTCATTATCTATTTTCACAACTACCTTTTTAAAAATAATAAATGATTGATATTTTTTGTTTTTTATGATAATATAAAAAACAAAAAGAGGGAAGTAAGAAAAATGAGAGAACTTTTTGCTAACACAACCTTATATGAAACTTTAAAAAAATTTGATGATATTCCTTTTATTATCTATCATGATTATGCCAAAGATAATTTTTTTGAGCTTAAAAATGCCCATCCCATATTACTAGATTCGAACTTATCAAAAAATTGGTATCAGCACTATAAAAACTTACAACAGAATTTTTTCTTTACAGAAAACGATATTATTTTATTTAGAGGATATTATAATTTGATTTACTCCACTTTTCCAATACAACATGCTAACTCTAATGTCCTCTCAGGTGCTTTCGTTTTTGGGGGATTTCGTTCAAAAACTAGTCTTGATAAAATACGTAATCTCCATACTTTCCCTATCTTAGATGACCAAATTATCCAAAAAAAATGCTCTGAATTTTACCATTACTTATCTAGACATCTACACACTCAAACACCTTACATTTCTATCAAAAATGAAATTCTTAACCGTCTTGCTACGAATCCAACGCTAGAAGAAATTTCAAACTGTTTACAAATGAGCCAAAGGAAAATCAAAAATGAAATTTTCAATCAAACCAATCATACTTTTTCAAATTTAGTTTCTAAATTAAAATTAGAACATGCATGCCATCTACTCCAAAATACCGAAAAATCCATTCAAGATATTTCAGACAGTATTGGCTTTATGAATACCAGTTCGTTTATCAGATTTTTCAGAAGTAAGACTTCTCAAACACCACTGGATTATCGAAAAAATAATAAAAAATAAGTGTGCAACTCATAATCGAGTTGCACACCTATTTTTTAATTTTAATTTTTATTAATTACCGAAACAACCGCCAAATATCATTCCAAGTCACCGCAATCATCAAGACAACCATGATGCCCACACCTACAAGAGTAATGATACTTTCATATTCTTGTTTCATCGGTTTACGACGAATCGCTTCAATGATATTCATGACAATCTTACCACCATCCAGGGCAGGAATCGGAATCAGATTGAAAATTCCTAAGTTAATGGATAAAAGTGCCATAAATCTGATAACCGTCGTGATACCCTCACGCGCCGCATCACCAGACATCCGATACATGGCAACTGGTCCACCTAATTTATTAATATCTGGATGTAAAATTAAATCTTTCAAAGCATTAATAATCGCAAAAGCAGACGTCCACGCCTCTTTAAGACCACCTGTTAACTTATCTACAAATCCTGTTTTTAAAAACGGCGTAATCCCGATAATATAACTTTTCTCTTGTTTCTTAGGCGTAATCGTCAGTGTTTTGCGGTCCGTCTTAACTTGAATGGCCTTACCATCTGATTCACCGATTTGCTTTGATAAGCTAGACCAATCAGAAATTGGCACACCATTAACCGTCTCAACTTTATCACCCGTCCGTAAACCAGCCTGATAAGCCGGTAAATTGTGATCAGACACCGTGATTTGATTGGTATTCAAATCTTGCACGCCACCTTGCATAAAGGCAACTAGAACAAAAGCCACCACGCCCAAAATAAAGTTATTGAGCGGTCCTGCAAAGTTCGTCATCATTCTACCAGGCAGACTCGCACTCTGATATTGCACATCTAAAGGCGCAATGCGCAGCTCTGTACCATCTTCCTCAACAACCGTCGCATCATGATCCACCGCATACGTCTCAACTTCCCCATTGACCTCGCCGGTAATGGTTAAAGCCTTTTCGAAGTCGTAAGCTGTGACAAGCATCGGAAGCGCTTGTCCAAACTGCACTTTATCACTGAGATTGATACGTGTCACCGTCTGATTTTGGACATCTAATGTCAAGCTCACAGGTGCACCAGTTTTAATCTCAGTTTCATCTTCACCCCAGCCAGCCATGCGAACATAACCACCCAGAGGCAACATTCTAATCGTATAAAGGGTGCCATCTTTAGCTTGATGTGCATAGATTTTTGGTCCCATACCAATCGAAAATTCCCGCACCAAAATCCCTGATTTTTTAGCAAAAAACAGGTGACCATACTCATGGACACAGACAATAATACCGAAAATGATGATAAATGTGACTAAACTTTGCACCATATTTTTTTAATTCCTTTTCTGCGATTTCACTTCATGAAATCTTGAAACTTGACATCCGCTGTTGCTCCTGCCAAGCGGGGTCATTCGCGAACTTCGTCCGCTCAAAGTCCTTTTTCTTGGGTCAAATCTTCGACCCATTGTGTTACTTTTTGACGTGTTCTTTCATCAGAAGCTAAAATTTGATGTAAAGTTTGCCCATCAAATTCCATGTGTTCGAAGACAGCACGTGTGATCAATTGTTCGATCTCTAAGAAGGTGATTTTGCCATCTTGGAAGGCTTGATTAGCAATCTCATTGGCCGCATTATAGACTGCTGGATATCCACCGCCTAGTTTGCCCACCCGATAAGCCAAATCTAACATTGGGAAACGGACCAAATCCATTTTCTCAAAATGAAGGGCGCCAATTTCGGTCAAATCAAAGGGTGTTTCATTGTGCATGGTCAAATGTCTCGGATAGGATAAAGCATACTGAATTGGCTCGCGCATATCCGTTGCCCCGAGTTGCGCCAGAACAGCACCATCTTTAAGGGTCACCATTGAATGTACGACAGATTCCCGATGTAACACAACATGAATATCATCATAAGGAATCCCAAACAAATGATGCGCCTCGATGACTTCTAGCCCTTTATTGACCATGGTCGCAGAATCTAAGGTAATCTTCGCTCCCATCGTCCAATTGGGATGAGCCAAGGCATCATCAAGTGTTACATCAAGCAACTCCTCACGGGTTTGATCACGAAATGATCCGCCCGATGCAGTAATCGTCAAACTGCGGACATCACTTTTTTGAACACCTTGAAGCACTTGGAAAATCGCCGCATGCTCACTGTCAACAGGTAAAATTTTACTACCTGTCCGAGCTGCTTCAGCCATAATCGTATAGCCAGCAACGACTAAGGTTTCCTTGTTAGCTAAAGCGATATCACGGCCAAGTTTAACCGCTTCAATCGTAGGCGGAAGACCAACCGAACCCACGATGGCATTGAGCAAAATATCATAAGCCTCTAGTTGCGCTAAGGTGATCAAACCTTCTGCTCCGACATTAATCTCAACACTTGGAAATTCTTGCGCCAGTTCGATTTGTGACGATTCTTGGGCTGCCACGACGATTTTGGGCGAAAAAGCCTGAATAATCTCACGCGCCTTCTCGATATTCTTGCCAAAAGCAAATCCGACCAGTTCAAATTGATCCGGATGTGCCGCAATCACATCTAAAGCCTGAACGCCGACACTTCCCGTCGCCCCTAATAAAATAATTTTTTTCTTTGTCATGCGCTTAACTGCCTCCTTCGTTTAAATTTTTATATTTCCATCCCTTGCTCGCGCCATGTCAGCAGCACACAATCAACAGATGTTATGTTTTAACTAAATCAGATTAAAATAAACCAAGTAAATGCATCACAGGAAAAACAAAAATCAGACTGTCAAAACGATCTAGAATCCCACCATGACCTGGTAAAATTTTACCTGAGTCCTTCACGCCAAAATGACGTTTCAAACTAGATTCCACCAAGTCACCGAGTTGCCCCACAACAGAGAAGATAGCCACCAAGATGACTAAATGTAGCAGACTAATATCTGGCGCTTGTTTAGGATAAAGAAAGACCATTAACAAAGCTACAATAACAGCTGAAACAATCCCACCTAATGATCCTTCCACGGTTTTATTTGGCGACACACTGGGGATCAATTTTGTTTTACCCAATTTTCGACCGACAAAATAAGCCCCTGAATCCGTTGCCCAGACGATAAAGAGGGCTAAAAACAAGATAAACAAGCTATTTTCACGCGCCGCTAATAAATTCTGAAAACCAATCCCGATATAAAAGGCTGATAAAAATGGAAATCCTAAATCTTCAAAAGAGTATTTGCCCTTGGTAAAGACCATAATCCCCATCATGATCAATAAAAATAAAGTAAATAAGGTAAAATTGCTATCTGTGCCAAGTTGTGGGAAATACTGCGTTGTAGGCAAAGACAAAGAGAGGGCAGCAAGTGTTGCTAAAATTCCTTCAAAAGATAGAATTTCCAATTTGCGCATTCTGAACAATTCACCCATGGCAATAATAACAAGTAGGGCCACTAAAATATGAAAAGGTGTGCCACCTAGAATCGCTAAGCCTAAAAAGACAGCTCCTGCGACCACACCTGTGATAATTCTTTGCGTCATTTTTTGATTCCTCCATATCTGCGATCCCGTTGTGAAAAAACGTCAAATGCTAAATCTAACGCAGCTTCATCAAAATCTGGCCACAATGTCTCTGTAAAATATAACTCACTATAAGCTGTTTGCCATGGTAAAAAATTACTCAAACGATTTTCGCCTGATGTCCGAATGACAAAGTCAGGATTTCGATAAGCTTCTGGTAAAATCGCCGTCGTTAAGCGTTGCTCAAAACTGTCTTGTGTAATCTCATCTACCGACAACACCCCTTGCTTAACTTCCATAGCCAATGCCTTAACCGCATCTAAAATCTCAGCTTGGCCACCATAATTTAAAGCGATTGTTAAAATCATCCCTGTATTTTGTGCTGTATCAACCATCGCTCGATCAATTGATTTCAGCGTTGCTTTTGGCACACCTTCTCGTGTGCCAATCATGGCAATTCGAATATTTTCACGATTCAAAGTTGGCACAAATCTTTCATAGAAATCAATCGGTAAACTCATGATGAATTTAACTTCAGCAGCTGGTCTCGTCCAGTTTTCTGTTGAGAAAGCATAGACAGTCATAACTTTTACGCCTCTATTTTGCGCGTGAATCGCAATCGTCTGTAGGGTATCCATCCCAGCCTTATGTCCAAAGATACGTGCTTTGCCTTGACGCTGTGCCCAACGACCATTACCATCCATGATAACTGCCAAATGGTTGGGAATTTTTTGCATGACTGCTTTATCAGCTGTTTCTGTCATCTTATCTATCTACCTCTAATTCATCGATCCTGATTGCTCACTAACATATTGAAAGAAGTTAAAGTCATCTGATTTGACCTGATTTATGACATTTAAAATTTAAAAAATGACTTGGTAATCTTTACCATTTTGTTTATGAGCTTCCCTTAATTTTAACACATTTTCAATAAAAATTCTTAAAAAAAATAAGCCAACTGGCCTATTTTTGACAGGTTATTCAAAAGGTGAGTCTTGTTTGTCAGCTGTTTCGCTAGCGTCAACATTCTCTGCTTTGGCTTCAGCAATCACTCCATCAAGCGCTTCTGTAGCTTCTGTAGTTACAACTGGTTTAACTGTTTTAACTGCTGCACGATCAAAAGTTAAAATGACCCCTTCAGCGTCCAGTTCAATTGTCCCTTTTGTTTTATCAACGTTCGCCAAAATACCATGCAATCCGCCAATAGTCACGATTTCAGAACCAGGTTGCATATTATCAAGCTGTTCTTGACGTTGGGCAGCTGCTTTCTTTTGGTTACGTTGCATAAACCACATCATCCCACCGAACAGAATGATCAAAATTACAAAACTCATGTCTTTACCTCATTTATTTTTGATAGTCTCTATTATAGCAGATTATAACCAATAAAAAAAGCACGACACTTAATGATATCAATTTTAGACCTGATAACAGATTTAGGTTTATTTTTGCTTATTTTTGATAGAAATGTTATCATGATTAAATAATCTATATGTTATAAAAATTACAAAGAGGAGTAAACATGACTAGTTCAGAACTCAAGCAGGCCGCAAAATTTGCACTTAAAGATAATTTTATTGCCAAAATGCTCTTATTCATCGTACCTTTATTAATATCTATCCTTACAGGCCGTTTATCCAATTCATCCTCAATGACCATACAACATAGGCTGGATGAATCAAATATTGATTTTTCTGGTACTCCAGAAGCACTTTCAAATATTGATTGGGGATTAGTCCTTGCGATTGTCATACCAATTATTATCGTTTCAATTGTCATCAGTTTCTTTACAACTGTCATCGTGACTGTCTTTCAAACAGCCAGTATGTTTAATTATATAGAAATTTTTCGTGGCGAAAAAGAAGATATTGATTTATCCAAAGACATTCTTCGAACTTTTAACGATAATTCTTTCTGGAAAATTGCTGCTTTAACACTTGTCACACAGCTGATTATGTTTCTACTTGTTCTTATTCCTGTTGTTGGTTGGGCTATCGCGATTTATCTTGGCTTTTCTTGGTCACAAGCAACTTATGTTTTGTATGATAAACTCAAAAATAATCAGTACCAAGGTATTTGGGATGTCCTCAATACCTCCAAAGAGATGATGAAAGGTTATAAAGCCAAATACTTCCTCTTTAACTTAACCTTTATCGGATGGTACATTCTAAGCGTTTTCTTTTTCGGTATCCCTCAAATCTGGACCATGCCTTATACAGAAATGTCTATGGTTGCTTTCTACGAAGCACGAATTCAAGATCGTTTATAATCAAAAAAAGCAGCCGAGGTTGCTTTTTTTTGTCATCTTTTTACCGGTAGTCGCACGAAACGAGATGATCATTAACCAGACCAACAGACTGCATATAAGCATAGCAAATCGTTGGCCCGACAAATGAAAAGCCTCTTTTCTTCATGTCTTGGCTCATCTGTTCAGAAATGTCATTACTAGCTGGGACATCTGATAAGGTTTGATAGTCATGTTGTATTGGATGACCTGAAACATATTGCCAGAGATAATTTGAAAAACTCCCAAATTCTGCTTGAACCTGGATAAAAGCTTTAGCATTTTTAACAATTGCTCGCATTTTAAGTCGATTGCGAATGAGTCCCGCATCTTGTAACAAGCTATCTAGTTTATCTTGATTATAATCCTTAATCTTTTGGGGATCAAAACCATCCAGAGCCTTGCGATAATTCTCTCGCTTCACTAAAATCGTAGACCAGCTTAGACCAGCTTGCATGCCCTCAAGAATCAGCATCTCAAAAAGTATGGCATCATCATATTTTGGCTTTCCCCATTCTTGATCATGGTAATCGATCTCTAACGCTTTTTGTGCCCAATCACATCTTGTCATCTGATTTCTCCATTTTCTTTTGTCTTTATCCTTAAATTGTACCATAGATTTTGTGTAAAAAAACACAAGCAAAATGGTTGCTTTACCTATCTAAAGATGGGTAAATGGAGATCGGAAGAGCACACGTCTGAACTCCAGTCACACTTGATGATCTCGTA
>ERZ650306.1406-NODE-1406-length-13551-cov-11.946280_pt1 | contig 13551 bp, 10 predicted proteins | sample MGYA00376242_ERZ650306 | MGnify/ENA primary metagenome ERZ650306 (study PRJEB26733, sample SAMN07839244) | wastewater metagenome | biome: urban; feature: wastewater treatment plant; material: waste water | place: USA: North Carolina | collected 2016-03-31 ...
CCCGCGCGCTGGCCGACTTCAAGGACGCCAAGCTGCAGGTGCTGGTCGCCACCGACATCGCCGCCCGCGGTCTCGACATCGACCAGTTGCCGCAAGTGGTCAACTTCGAACTGCCCAATGTCTCCGAAGACTACGTGCACCGCATCGGCCGCACCGGCCGCGCCGGTTCCAGCGGCGCCGCCGTATCGCTGGTGGACCGCGACGAGCTACCCTTGCTGAAGGACATCGAGCGCCTCATGAAGCGCCTCATCGACAAAGTCGAGGTGCCCGACTTCGTACCGTCCGCCGCCCCGCCGGAATCCGACGAGCGTCCGCCCCGCGAACCCCGCGGCGCCCACAACGGCCAACGCCGCGAGCGCCAGGGTCAGAAGCAGGGCGAAGGCCCGCGCCAAGGTAAGCCGAGAAGCCAGGGCGACGGCCAGCCGAAGGCGCAGGAACCGCGAACCGAGCAAGGCCGGCGCCAAGGCAATCCGCAAGGTCCCCAGGCCCGCCCCGCCCGCCCGGGACAGGGACAAGCCCAGGGCCAACGCCCCGCCCGCCAACCCGGCAGCCCGTCTGCCGGCGGCGGCCAGCCCAAGGACGACGATTTCGGCAACCGGGTCGATTACCAGCCGCGGCCCCGCAACAACTATCGCGATCCCGAAGCCAACATGGGCGGTCATCGCCATGGCAATGGCGGCAACCCCAACCGCGGCACCCCCGCGGCCTTGGACGAAATCCGCCGCCCGGCGGTCACCCTGACCGGCCGCCGCCCCGGCGACATCAAGCCTGCCGCACTCTTCAGCCCCCGTGGCGGTGGCAACAACGGCGGCGGCGGCAACCGCGGCGGCCGCTGACCCGGCTCCGGCCCCGACCAAGCCGACCAGCGCCCCCTCGTGGGGCGCTTTTTCGTGGACGGCCACCCCGCCGCCCGGGCCGACTTGAAGCGGAGGCCACCGCCCCCATATAGCCTTCGTTACCTTGCCCGCTCCGGACCATGCAAAAGAAAACGCAATTCAGTCTCTGGTATCTCCTCTTCGCGCTGTTTGCGATCTTCACCCTGCACGATGTCTGGACCCAGATGCGCACCATCGAACCGCTGCCTTACAGCGAGTTCCAGCGTCTGCTCAAAACCGGCGAGCTGAGCGAAATATCGATCACCGACAACACCATCCAGGGCACATTCAAGAAGCCGCTGGAAGACGGCCGCCAGAAGTTCGTCACCACCCGCGTCGATCCGGCGCTGGCCAAGGATCTCGCGCAATACGACGTGAAATTCACCGGCATCGTCGAAAACACCTTCCTCAAGGATCTCCTCGGCTGGGTGCTTCCGGCGGTGATCTTCGTCGGCATCTGGATCTTCGCGATGAAGCGGTTCGGCGGCAAACAAGGCATCGGCGGCGGCTTCATGAACCTCGGCAAGAGCAAGGCCAAGGTCTATGTCGAATCCAACACCGGCGTCACCTTCGACGACGTGGCCGGCGTGGATGAAGCCAAGGACGAGCTGAAAGAGGTCGTCGGCTTTCTGAAAGACCCGAAAGCCCACGGCCGTCTCGGCGGACGCCTGCCCAAGGGCGTGCTGCTGGTCGGCCCGCCGGGCACCGGCAAGACCCTGCTCGCCAAGGCCGTGGCTGGCGAGGCGGGCGTGCCTTTCTTCTCGATCTCCGGCTCGGAATTCGTCGAAATGTTCGTCGGCGTCGGCGCGGCCCGGGTGCGCGACCTCTTCGAGCAGGCCCGCGCCAAGGCTCCGGCAATCATCTTCATCGACGAACTCGACGCGGTGGGCCGCGCCCGCGGCGCCTTCGGCGGCATGGGCGGCCATGACGAAAAGGAGCAAACCCTCAACCAGTTGCTGGTCGAACTGGACGGCTTCGACTCCTCTTCCGGTCTGGTGCTGCTGGCCGCCACCAACCGCCCCGAAGTGCTCGATCCGGCGCTCCTGCGCGCCGGCCGCTTCGACCGGCAGGTGCTGGTCGACCGCCCCGACAAGAAGGGCCGCATCGCCATTCTCGACGTGCACATGAAGAAGATCACCCTCGCGCCGGACGCCAACCCCGAAAAGGTTGCCGCGCTGACGCCGGGCTTCTCCGGCGCCGATCTGGCCAACCTGTGCAACGAAGCCGCCCTGGTGGCCACCCGGCGCAACGGCGAGGCGGTGACGGTGGAGGACTTCACCGTGGCGATCGAGCGCATCGTCGCCGGTCTCGAAAAGAAGAACCGCGTCCTCAACGAGCACGAGCGCACCGTCGTCGCCTATCACGAGATGGGTCACGCGCTGGTGGCGATGAGCCTGCCCGGCACCGACCCGGTGCACAAGATCAGCATCATTCCGCGGGGCGTCGGCGCCCTGGGCTACACCATCCAGCGCCCCACCGAAGACCGTTTTCTGATGACCCGTGCCGAACTGGAAAACAAGATGGCCGTGCTGCTCGGCGGTCGCGCCGCCGAATTGCTGGTGTTTGGCGAAGTTTCCACCGGCGCCGCCGACGATCTGCAGAAAGTCACCTCGATCGCCCGCTCGATCGTGATGCGCTTCGGCATGCACGAAGAACTCGGCAACGTCGCCTACGACACCGAAAAATCCAATTTCCTCGGCCAAAACGCCGCTCCGCCCCAGGAGCGCAGTTACTCCGAAGAAACCGCCCGCGAGATCGACTGCGCTGTGCGGGAGATCGTCGCCCACGCCTTTTCCCGCAGCTCGGCGATCCTCACCGGGAAAAAGCTCATCCTCGAAGACACGGCCCGCGATCTGCTGAGCCGCGAAACCCTCGACGAAGCCGACCTCAAGGCCATCCAGACGCGCATCGCCGAAGCCTGAACGACAAAAAACGCGACGAATACCGGCGCGGGTTGGGACTACAATCAATTCGGCAGACCCGCCCTGCGGCCACAACCGGGGCGGGACACGTCCGAAATCTTCATGTCCCGACCCGGAGAAACCGTTCATGTCCTTCATCCGCAAGCCCGCCCTCGCCGCCAGCTGCCTGATGGCCGCCTCCGTCCTGCTCGCCCACCCGGCCGTCGCCCAGGAATCGCCAACCCTCAAGAAGATCAAGGACAGCGGCACGATCGCGCTGGGCCACCGGGAATCGTCGATTCCCTTCTCCTACTACGACGACAAACAGCAGGTGGTCGGCTACAGCCAGGAGCTGCTGCTCAAGATCGTCGATGCGGTCAAAACCGAACTCAAGCTCCCGACCCTCACCGTCAAGCTCACGCCGGTCACGTCCCAAAACCGCATCCCGCTGGTCCAGAACGGCACCATCGACATCGAATGCGGCTCCACCACCCACAACACCGAGCGCGCCCGCCAAGCCGCCTTTTCCAACACCATCTTCATCATCGGCACCCGCCTGATGACCAAGAAGGATTCCGGCATCAAGGATTTCCCCGATCTCGCCGGCAAGAACGTGGTGACCACCGCCGGCACCACTTCCGAGCGCCTCATCCGCAAGATGAACGAGGACAAGAAGCTCGGCATGAACATCATCAGTGCCAAGGATCACGGCGAAGCCTTCCTCACCCTGGAGACCGGCCGTGCCGTGGCCTTCATGATGGACGACGCGCTGCTCTACGGCGAAATGGCCAAGGCCCGCAAACCCGCCGACTGGACGGTGGTCGGCACGCCCCAGAGCTTCGAAGCCTACGGCTGCATGATGCGCAAGGACGATCCGGGCTTCAAGAAAGTGGTCGATGCCGCGCTCGCCAAGGCCATGACTTCGGGCGAAGCCGAAGCCATCTACAAAAAGTGGTTCACCCAGCCCATCCCGCCCAAGGGCTTGAACCTGAACTTCCCGCTGTCGGAAGCCATGCAGAAGCTCTATAAGGCGCCGAACGACAAGGCCTTCGATTAAACCGGAGGCGGACATGGGCTACCACTGGAACTGGGGCATCTTCCTCACCCCCGCCGCCTCCGGAGACTCGACCTACCTGGGCTGGATGCTGGCAGGTCTGCAGACCACCGTAGCCCTGTCCCTGTCGGCCTGGATCATCGCCCTGCTGCTCGGCAGCCTGATGGGCGTGCTGCGCACCGTGCCCGGCCGCTGGCTGTCGGGCATGGCCTCGGCCTACGTGGAGATTTTCCGCAACATCCCGCTGCTGGTGCAGTTGTTCATCTGGTATTTCGTGCTCCCGGAGCTCTTGCCCTTCGGCATCGGCGAAGCCTTCAAACAGAAGCTCGACCCGGTTACCCAGCAATTCACTGCGGCCATGGTGTGCCTCGCCTTCTTCACCAGCGCACGGGTTTGCGAACAGGTGCGGGCGGGCATCGGCGCCCTGCCCCGCGGTCAGAAAAATGCCGGTCTGGCGCTGGGCTTCACCCTGCCGCAGACCTACCGCTATGTGCTCCTGCCCATGGCTTTCCGCCTCGTCGTGCCGCCGCTGACTTCCGAGTTCCTCAACATCTTCAAGAACTCGGCGGTCTGTTCGACCATCGGCCTGCTGGAACTGGCCGCCCAAGGGCGCCAACTGGTCGATTACACCGCCCAACCGTATGAATCCTTCATCGCCGTAACCCTGCTCTACCTCATCATCAACGTGGTGGTGATGAGCCTGATGCGGGTGGTCGAGGCCCGCAGCCGCGTGCCGGGCTACCTGGGAGGCAAGTGACATGTACGAGTTCGACTGGTCCTCGATCCCCGGTGCCCTGCCTTTCCTATGGGACGGCCTGAAGGTTTCCCTCGAGATCACCGCCACCGCCGTGGCAGTGGGCATCGTATGGGGCACCCTGCTGGCGATGCTGCGGCTGTCGTCGGTTCGCTGGCTGGGCGCGCTGGCGGCCGCTTACGTGAACCTGTTCCGCTCCATTCCGCTGGTGATGGTGCTGCTGTGGTTCTTCCTGATCGTGCCGCAGTTGCTGAAGGGCGCGCTCAGCCTCGACCCCAACACCGACGTGCGCCTCACCTCGGCAATGATCGGGTTTGCGCTGTTCGAATCGGCCTATTACTCCGAAATCATCCGCGCGGGCATTCAGAGCGTGCCCAAAGGACAGGCATCCGCCGCGGCCGCGCTGGGCATGACCTACGCCCAGGCGATGCGTCTGGTGGTGCTGCCCCAGGCGTTCCGCAACATGGTGCCGCTGCTGCTCACCCAAGCCATCGTGCTGTTCCAGGATACGTCGCTGGTGTATGTGTCGGCGCTGGCCGACTTCTTCGGCGCGGCCTACAAGGTGGGCGACCGCGACGGGCGGCTGGTGGAGTTGCTGCTCTTTGCCGGCGCGGTCTATTTCGTCATTTGCTTTGCGGCCTCCCAACTGGTGCGCCGCTACCAGAAAAAGCTCAACGCGCACGTGGCGCACTGATTCCGGAACTCCAACATGATCTCCATTCAAAACGTTTCCAAGCACTACGGCAGTTTCCAGGTCCTGACCGATTGCTGCACCGAAGTGAAAAAAGGCGAGGTGATCGTGGTGTGCGGGCCGTCGGGCTCGGGCAAATCGACCTTGATCAAGTGCGTCAATGGCCTGGAGCCGTTCCAGTCGGGCACGATCACGGTGGACGGGATTTCGGTCGGCAATCCGAAAACCAATCTCTCCAAGCTGCGCAGCCGGGTCGGCATGGTTTTTCAGCATTTCGAGCTGTTTCCGCACATGAGCATCACCGACAACCTGTCCATCGCCCAGATCAAGGTGCTCGGCCGCAGCAAGGACGAAGCCCGCGCCAAGGGTCTGAAGCTTCTCGACCGGGTCGGTCTCAAGGCCCATGCCGAGAAGTTTCCCGGGCAGCTCTCGGGCGGCCAGCAGCAGCGCGTGGCGATTGCTCGTGCGCTGGCGATGGACCCGATCTGCATGCTCTTCGACGAGCCCACCTCGGCCCTCGACCCGGAGATGATCAACGAAGTGCTGGACGTGATGGTCGAGTTGGCCCGCGAAGGCATGACGATGATGTGCGTCACCCACGAGATGGGCTTCGCCAAAAAGGTGGCCAACCGGGTGATCTTCATGGACCAGGGCCGCATCGTCGAGGACGACAGCAAGGACGCCTTTTTCGCCAATCCGCGCTCCGAACGGGCGCAGCATTTCCTGGCCAAAATCCTCTCCCACTGACGGCGCGCCAGCGGTGATCCACATTCTCGCCACCGGCGGCACCATCGCCGGCGAGGCCGACCCGCACAGCGGCGGCGCCCGCTACACGGCCGGCGTGCGCCCGGTGGGCGCGCTGCTCGCGGCGGTGCCGGATCTCGCCGGGATCGCGGCCTTGTCGTCCGAACAGGTGCTCGCCCTCGACAGCAAGGACATGACACCGGCCGACTGGCTGACCCTCCTCGCTGCCGCGCGACGGGCGCTGAGCGATCCCCTCGTCGAAGGCCTCGTCATCCTCCACGGCACCGACACGCTGGAAGAAACCGCCTATTTTCTGCACCTGACGCTGGAGACCGGCAAACCCGTCGTGCTCACCGGCGCCATGCGTCCGGCGGATCATCCCGCGGCCGACGGCCCCGCCAACCTGCTCGCTGCCGTGCGCCTTGCCAGCAGCGACGAGGCACGGAACAAAGGCGTGCTGGCGGTGATGAACGGCCAAGCCCACGGCGCCCGGCACCTCGTCAAAGCACGCACCGGCGGGCTGGATGCCTTCGAATCGTCCCGCGCCTGGACCGCCGCCCGGCCCGACGGCCGCTTTGCCGAGCCAACCCCCACAGTGTTGCCACGGGTGGACATCCTGCCCGGCTACGCCGGTGCGCCGGCCGGGCTCATCGACGCCTGCGTGGCGGACGGCGCCCGCGGTCTGGTGCTTGCGCTCACCGGCCACGGCAGCGTTCCGGCCGCCTGGCTGCCGGCTCTGCGCCGGGCGAGGGATGGCGGTGTGGCGATCCTGCGCGCCAGCCGCTGCGCCGGACCGGTGATCCGCAACGCCAACGCCGACGACGACCGCGAAGGCTGGCTCACCGCCGGCGACCTGCCGCCGCCCAAAGCCCGCATCGCCCTGATGCTCGCGCTCGCCGGCGGCTATTCCGGCTCCGCAACCCAGGCCAGCCTGCTCAGCGCTTGACGCCCCGTTCCTTGTGCGAGAAGGCGGCGCGGGCTTCCTCGAGGATCTGTGCGAGTTCTTCCCGCGCGGCCCGCGTCGACTGGATCATCTGCCCCTCGTCGTGGGCAATCGCCTGCTGGCGAGCCAGCACTTCCGCATCGTGGCGGACAAAGCGGGTCACCATCTGATCCACCAGCGCCGGCGGCTCGTGGAGCAGTTCGAGGGTCCAGCGGGCCATTTCCAGGCTCGACGGTAGCGCCTCCCGAATCTGCCGCTCGATGCCCAGATCCATCAACCGGCTGGCATGGAAGCGATTGCGCGCCCGGGCCACGATCTGCACATGCGGAAAATGTTTGCGCACCAATTCGGCGGTGCGCAGCGACGCCTTCACGTCGTCGATGGCCAGCACGAAAACCTTGGCCTCCCGCAGTTGGGCCGCGTGCAGCAAATCGAGGTTGGCCGCGTCGCCGTAAAACACCTTTAGCCCGAACCGGCGCACCGTTTCCACCTGCTCGGCATCGACATCCAGCGCCGTGAAGCGGGTTCCCCGCGCCAGCAGCAGGCGACCCACGACTTGGCCGACCCGCCCGAAACCGGCGATCACCACTTCGCTGGCCTCCGCCGGCATTTCGTCGAAGGCGCGCGGCGGCTGCTTCGCCGCATCGGCCCTGACCAGGAAATCGCCGATCAGCAGCAGCAGCGGCGACACCGCCATCGACAGCGCCACCACCAGCGTCAGCTTGTCGGCCTGCACCTCGCCGAGCACCCGGAACGACTGGGCCGCATCGAACAGCACAAACGCGAATTCGCCGCCCTGGGCCAAGGCCAGCGCCAGCAGGCGGGCTTCGGCCTTCACCCCGCCGAGCAGCCGGCGCAGACCGTAGAGCGTGATGAACTTGATCGTCACGAGTCCGGCAGTGAGCCCGATAATCTGCAACGGAAACTTCACCAGCAGACTCAGGTTGGTGGACATCCCCACCGCCATGAAGAACAGACCGAGAAGCAGGCCCTGAAAGGGCGCGATCGACGCCTCCAATTCGTGACGGAACTCGGAATCGGCCAGCAACACCCCGGCGACGAAGGCACCGAGGGACATGGACAGCCCGCCGGCCTGCATCAGAAGCGCCAGCCCCAACACCGTCACCAGCGCCGCGGCGGTGAACATCTCGCGGCTATCGACCCGCGCCACGTGGCGGAACAAGGCATTCAACAGCGGCCGACCGATCATCGCCACCACCACCAACATGCCGAGACCGACGCCCGGGTGGGTCAGCGCGGTGGATCTGCCGGTGCCGAACAGCGGAATCAGGGCCAGCAGCGGGATCACCGACAGATCCTGGAACAGCAGGATCGCAAAGGCGTCGCGCCCGTAGCGGGTCGATAGTTCGCGACGCTCGGCGAGCGTCGGCAATACGAAGGCGGTCGACGACAGGGCCAGGATGATGCCCACCAGCGCCGCAGCCGACAGCGACAGGCCGAGGTAGAGCCCGCCCGCCGCCAGCGCAGTGGCCGCCGCCACCATCTGCATGGCACCGAGCCCGAACACCGAGCGGCGCAGCGCCCACAGCCGCGACGGCTTCAATTCCAGCCCGATCACGAAAAGCAACAGCACCACCCCGAGCTCGGCGGTGTGCATCAGGTTGTCCGGATCGCGTACCAGCTCGACGCCGAATGGCCCGATCAACATGCCCACCGCCAGATAGCCGAGCACCGTCCCCAGTCCGGCGCGCTTGAACAGGGGCACGAACAGAACGGACGCCAGCAACAACGCGGCAAAAGTGGTCAGGGATTGCATGGCGGGCGAATGGACGGCGAAGGAAGCGGAAGTCTCTCACAAAGCGCCGTCGCAATCAGGCCGGGAAGAATCTCGAAACAATCGGGCCCGGCACGCCCAAAAATTTCGACGAATTTGTCAGATTTATTTACACATACCGCAGCGTATCCCCATTAACGGGCGTTTTGAGCTTATCGAAGGGCCAAATTCGCGCGTCTACACCAACAACATTAAATCTGGCACGAAGCGTGCGTTAAACATCGTGTATCACCAAAATTATCAATATTCCCACCTGACATCAGGAGAGAAAAAATGAAAACGCGCAATAACAAGACTTTGATCGCCTTCGCCATTTCCTCAGCATTTTTTACAGCTACGGCTGGCGCCGCCCCCGTCGATCTCACTGGCGGACTCTATATGACCTACGGAGACGCCAATTCCTACTCCCTGCCCATCAACGGCCTCGAGGTGATGGCGGGCCCAGGGCAGATCGACGTCTACACCAAGCTCGGACTGCAAAGTCAGCTGTCCAACAGCACGCCCGGCATGGACGACGCGTTCGACACGCCCAGCGCAAACAACATCAGCGGCTTCCGCACCCGCCTCTCCGCCGATCCCGGTGGCGTCGACCCGCTCAATACCTGGGACCGCGCCGGCTGGTGGGACACCACCCTGAGCGCCCTCAACTCCAAGATCGACCTGGTTAACAACTCGCTGGTGTTCTTCTTCGCCAACAACGAAACCGGCGGTCAGGACGGCAACCCCAATCTCGCCGCCTGGGGTCGGGTGGAACTGACCGACAGCACCGGCACGGTCATCGCCCGCTACGACCTCACCAACCACGGCGCGGCCTACGGGGCTGGCGGCGTGCCGGGAACGGGCGACCCGATGGCCGACGTCACGCCCTACACCTCCACCGGCACCGAGCCCCACGAGTCCGACTTCGTGCAGTCGGGCGGCCTGGTGTGTTCCGACGGCGTCACCATGGTCGACTGTTCGGCCCCGCATACCATCGAATACCAGCACAACCTCGGCGGCGACCGGGCCGCCTACGCAATCATCTTCCCCGAGCTGAACCGGGACATCGCCCAATTGATCGCCGACGGCAAGAATCTGGCCGATTACGCCATGCACGTGGACTACCGCCTCGGTTGTGGCGTCGAAACCAATGCGGACGGCAGCAGCTTCCCGCAGGTACCGGCCGGCAACAACAAGACCCAGTGCGATCCCAACTACGCCATCAACGGGGGCAGCGAAAAGGTGTTCATCGGCTCGCTCCAATCCCTGGTCTACATCCCCGAGCCCACCCTCCTGTCGCTGACGGCCCTTGGCCTCCTTGGCGGCGCGCTGTTCCGCCGCCCGCGCAAAGCCTGATTTCCGCAGCGCTCACGCGGGCAAAGCCGGGGTCGCCCCCGGCTTTTTTTGTTTATAAGCCCGGATCTTCGCCGCCGCCCGCCAGGGCCGCGTCCACCACGTGACGGGTCAGATGCGGCGCGAAGTACTCGATGAAGGCATACACGTAGCCCCGCAGCCAGGCGTTGCGACGCACGCCGATGCGCGTCGTGCTCGACTCGAAGAGATGAGCGGCATCCAGCATGCCGATATCCTTATCCACCGCCGCGTCGTAGGCCATGCGCGCCAGGATGCCGACCCCCAGCCCCATCCCGACATAGGTCTTGATGATGTCCGAGTCGATGGCCGTGAGCACCACGTTGGGCTTGAGCCCGCGCCCCATGAAGGCCTTGTTGATCTGGTTGCGCCCGGTGAAGGCGAAGTCGTAAGTGATCAGCGGGTAGCGGGCGATCGCCTCCAGCGTCAGCGGCTGGGTGCTCAGGATGGGATGGCGCACGGGAGCGATCACGCAGCGGTTCCACTGGTAGCAGGGCAGCATCACCAGTTCATGCTCTTCGGCGATGGCCTCGGTGGCGATGGCGATGTCGGCCTCGCCCGACAACACGTATTCGCAAACCTGCCTCGGACTGCCCTGGTGCAGCGACAGACGCACATTGGGATAGCGGGCCACAAAGGCCCGGATCACCGGCGGCAGCGCATAGCGGGCCTGGGTGTGGGTTGTCGCGATGGAAAGGCTGCCGCTTGCCTCGTTGCTGAACTCGGCGCCAACCTGACGCAGGTTGTCCACGTCCAGCAACATTCGTTCGGCAATCAGCAGCACCTGCCGGCCCGGCGCCGTGATCGCCACCAGGCGCTTTCCATGCCGCACAAAGATCTCGACACCGAGTTCGTCCTCCAACAGGCGGATCTGCTTCGACACCCCGGGCTGCGACGTAAACAGCGCCTCCGCGGCCTCCGAAACGTTCAGACCGTGGCGCGCGACTTCGAACACATACCGCAGTTGCTGGATGTTCATTGAGAGCCCCTTCGGGGCGGTAAAGAGTGAAGGGTTAAGAGCAAAGGGTTCCGTACTCGAAGTATTTGCACCGACGATCGTCGGCGCACCGGGCCAAAACAAAGACACCTCACACCTAACCCTTCACCCCTCACCGCCACATATAACTTTTTGTTCTTAAAGTTTAACCTGAACCACCTTCTTACCTCTAATCACTGCGTCTACGATGCGCCGCACAAGACACAGCGCTCACACCATGGACATCGCTTACACCATTGCCGGCTTTTCCGTCGGCGCCATCGTCGGCCTCACCGGAGTTGGCGGCGGCTCGCTGATGACGCCCCTGCTCGTGCTGATGTTCGGCATCAATCCTTCGGTGGCGGTCGGTACCGACCTCCTTTACGCCGCGGTCACCAAGGCGGGCGGCACCGTCGCCCACGGCCTCAAGGGAACCGTCGACTGGACCGTGACCCGGCGCCTCGCCTCGGGTAGCATACCGGCCTCTGCGCTGACGCTTGTGACGCTCGGATATTTTGCGCCGGGCGGCATCGGCGGTGCGACCGCAGTCATCAAGGTCGCCCTCGGGATCGCGCTGTTGCTGACCGCCATGGCGATCGTCTTCCGCAAGCATATCCAGGCCTTCGCGCTGGCCCGCTCGGCCGGCAAGGAAAATCCCCGCCGCACCGCCGTGCTCACCGTGCTGACCGGCATCGTGCTCGGCGTGCTGGTATCGATCTCGTCGGTGGGCGCCGGCGCCCTGGGCGTCAGCGCGTTGTTCTTTCTATATCCCCGCCTGCCAACGCTGCGCATCGTCGGCAGCGACATCGCCCATGCGGTGCCGCTCACCCTGGTCGCCGGCATTGGCCACTGGTTTCTCGGCAGCGTCGACTGGTCGCTGCTCGGCAGTCTGTTGATCGGCTCCCTGCCCGGCATCTGGCTGGGCAGCCATGTTTCCACCCGGGTCCCCGACCGGGTGCTGCGTCCGATTCTGGCAACGATGCTGGTCTTGGTGGGCAGCAAGTTGATTGCGGCCTGACCGCCCCCTGATAACAGGAAGAAAACCATGTACCGTTACGACCCCTACGATCAAAAGATCGTCGACGAACGCGTCGCCCAGTTCCGCGACCAGACCCGCCGCTATCTGGCCGGCGAGCTGACCGACGACGAGTTCCGCCCCCTGCGCCTGCAGAACGGCCTCTACATCCAGCGCCACGCTCCGATGCTGCGGGTGGCCGTGCCTTACGGCCTGCTGTCGTCGCGTCAGGTGCGCAAACTGGCCCACATCGCGCGCACCTACGACAAGGACTACGCCCACGTCACCACGCGCCAGAACTTCCAGTTCAACTGGCCGGCGCTCGAAGTCGTACCCGAAATCCTGGCCGAGCTGGCCACCGTCGAGATGCACGCCATCCAGACCTCCGGCGCCTGCATCCGCAACATCACCTCCGACCCCTTCGCGGGCGTCGCCGGCGACGAATACATCGACCCGCGCCCCTGGTGCGAAGTGCTGCGCCAGTGGAGCACCTTCCATCCCGAATTCGCCTTCCTGCCGCGCAAGTTCAAGATTGCCGTGAATGGCGCCGCCGAAGACCGCGCCGTCATCCAGTGCCACGACATCGGCCTCGAACTCAAGCGCGACGCCGCCGGCGAGATCGGCTTCCGCGTGCTGGTCGGCGGCGGCATGGGCCGGACCCCGATCATCGGCGAAGAGATTGCCGACTTCGTGCCCTGGCAGCACATCATCACCTACTGCGAAGCCATTCTGCGTGTCTACAACCGCTACGGCCGCCGCGACAACCTTTACAAGGCCCGCATCAAGATCCTCGTCAAATCCCTCGGCGTCGCCGAATTCAAGCGTCAGGTCGAAGAGGAATGGGCCTTTGGCAAGAACGGCCCGAGTACCCTCACCGAAGCCGAAGTCGCCCGTGTCGCCGGCCACTTCACCACCCCGGCCTACGAAACGCTGACCGGCGACGACGCCGGCTACGCCGCCCAACGGGCCGCCAACCCGGCCTTCGCCGCCTGGGCACGCCGCAACGTGCTCGCCCACAAGGTGCCGGGCTACGCGGTGGTCGTGCTGTCGCTGAAAAATCCGGCCCGAGCGCCCGGCGACATCTCCGCCGAACAGCTCGAACTCGTCGCCGATCTGGCCGACGCCTTCAGTTTCGGCGAAATCCGCGCCACCCACGAACAGAACCTGGTGCTGGCCGACGTCAAGCAATCCGAGCTCTTCGCGGTCTGGGAAAAGGCCCGCGCCTCCAGCCTTGCGACGCCGACCTTCGGCCTCCTGACCGACCTCATCTGCTGCCCCGGCGGCGATTTCTGCGCGCTGGCCAACGCCAAGTCGATTCCCATCGCCAACGCCATCCAAGCCCGCTTCGACGATCTCGACTATCTCTACGAGATCGGCGACATCGAACTCAACATCTCCGGCTGCATGAACTCCTGCGGCCACCACCACGTGGGCCACATCGGCATCCTCGGCG
>ERZ650306.1409-NODE-1409-length-13538-cov-12.163688_pt1 | contig 13538 bp, 10 predicted proteins | sample MGYA00376242_ERZ650306 | MGnify/ENA primary metagenome ERZ650306 (study PRJEB26733, sample SAMN07839244) | wastewater metagenome | biome: urban; feature: wastewater treatment plant; material: waste water | place: USA: North Carolina | collected 2016-03-31 ...
TATGAACTAATTTTATGTAACTTTTATAGGCTCTATTTTTATGTCAGGATTTGGGAAAGTATCTTAATTTGAAAAAAAGCTTTAAAAATGATATAATTAAACACTAGAAAATAATATTTGATAAAAAAATATTTTCTATAATTCATCAACTTTTTGGTTGAGATACTTGAGGAAAAAACAATGATACAAAATGCCGAAGCCAAATTCATAAATGGCTTAAAATTGGGATTGTGTGATACAATGACTTCATATCCAGGTGCCGGAGCCATTTTATTTTAATCAAAGATACCATATCCCATACCAAAAGAATTACTTATTAAATCCTTACCTATTTTATTAGACAATCTATTTATTAATGATTTAAATGCTGAATCTGAGATTTCTTTTTGAGACCAAATTATTCTTTTTATATCTTCATTTTTAATGTATTTATTTTTGTTAGCTAAAAATACTTCAATTAGTCTTGATTCGTTTTTAGTTAATTTTATTTCTTCAGTATTATTAATAATAGTTTTTTGGATGTAATTATATTTATATGAATTTTTTATAAAACTTAAAATATCTCCATTGTTTAATATTTGCTTTGCACAAAGATTTAATGCATTAATAAATTTGTTCAAATCTAAAGGTTTTAGTATATAATCTATTAAATTAAGTTTTATTGCTTCTAATAGTATATTTGTTTCTTTTAAATCAGTTATTACAATAATAGGTAAATTTTTATTTCTTTTTCTTATCTCTTTTATGAAATTCATTCCATTATCTTTTTGTAGATTAATATCTATAATTATTACATTTGGAAAAAAATCTTCATAGAAAAAATTTGCTTTTTCCAAGGAGTTTGTATAATAAATTTTTTTAAAAAATAGATTTAGAATATTTTCTATTTTTTTAAAGGAATTGTCCAGTTCAGATATAAAAAGTACATTAGAATGTTTAAGTATTTTTTTTAGTGATAAATTCATAACAAATTATAACATATTTAAATAATAAATTTCATAATGAAACTAATATGCAACTACTTTTTTTATATAATTAGATATAAAAATTTCCTTTAAAGGTTTAAAATGATTTCAATTAACAAATATGGTCAAAATATAGACTTATCAAACGTACAAGAATTAAATGGTAAAAAAAGTTATTCACTAGATAATATAGATTCTAGTAAAACACTTTTAATCAAAATTCCTCAAGGGGTTAAGTTTGTAACAACTCTGCAAGATGAAGATTTAAAAGTAAATTTTACTGATAAAGAAGGAAATGTTTTTGAATTAATTTTGAAAAATATATCTGATATATTAGTTCAGAATGACGGAGATAAGTTAATTGAGATTATTAGAGAAGAATCAAATGAAATACTCGCTTCAATAACAGATTTAGCTTCAGCTCTTGAAGCAACTGCTGCTGGTGGAGAACAAGCACAAGGAAATCAAACTAGTACTAATTCAGATAGTGGACGAGTAAATGAGTTTGAAAATGACGGATTAGATTTTGAAGAAAACAGTTATCCAAATGATAGAGTTTTTGAGGATGCAAGTTCACAAGAAACAACAGTAACTCAACCTGCTCTTTCATCATTGAATAATCTTATAGATGAGGAGCAAGTTTTAAATAGTGCACCAACAATAGAAGTAAATTCAACACTAACAGTAGATGAAGACAATTCAACAACAATAACATTTACACTAAATGATATAGATGGAGATATATTAACTTCAAATGCAACAGCAATAAATGGAGTGGTTACAATAAATGGAAATGTAATAACATATACACCAAATGAAAATTTTAATGGAAATGATGTAATAACATTAAGTGTAAATGATGGAACAGTAACAACAACACAAACAATAAATGTAACAATAAATCCAGTAAATGATGCCCCAACAATAGAAATTCAAGAAAATAGTTTATTGGAAAACATAATTTTAGAAGGACAATTAACAGCCTCAGATATAGATACTAATTTTGCAAATTTAATATTTTCTACAATAGAAGTTATAGACGGATTCGTTCTAAATACTGATGGTTCATATACTTTTGATGCAAATAAGTATGATTATTTAGCTGAAGGAGAAATTCTAGAATTAGCTATTCCAATCACTGTAACAGATGATTTTAATGCAAGTGCAAGTTCTGTATTGAATATAAAAATCACAGGAACAAATGATAGACCAATAATAAATGTAGAACCAATAATAGAATTGAGTGAAACAGACTTGAGTTCAACAGCAACATTGCCAGATGTGTATTATGTAATAAGTGAAGCAGAATTGTTTGAAATGTTAGAAATAACAGATGTAGATTCAAATGATGGATTGAGCCTTTCGTTAGTTTCAAATAGTTCGGTGTTTACAAGTGTAAATGCAGGAATAACAGAAGGGATAAATGGAGTAGTTCAGTTAACACAAGAGAGAATAGATGCATTAGGGATAGAAGCGAATGTAGGTGATTTCTTTGTGTTTAGTAATGGATTTGATGGCTTAGGAGAGAATGAGATAGCAAATGTGAGCTTTGAAGTAGTAGCAATAGATAACTCAGGAGCAGAGAATGCGATGAGTGAGATAAAAAAAGTTAGCATAGTAATCACAGGAACAAATGATAGACTAGTTACAAGTGTAGTATATACACAAATTCAAAATGATGATACATCTAAAGTATATAAAGGTCAATTATCAGCAAAAGATGTTGATTTAAATGATACTTTAACTTATTCTATAGATAATACATCTGTAAATGTGGCTTTAACAATATCAAATATTAACGGTTTAAGCACTTTAACAAATTTAAATACTTCAGCATTAGAATCAGTATTTCAAGATATTAAACCAGTAGTTACAAACTTTATTGCAACAGGTGATTTATCAGGATTACTAACTCTTAATCCTCAAACAATTGCAACTACAAAAACGGCAGTTGTAATTTTACAAGGATTGTTAAATTCAAATCCTGATTTGAAAAATTCAATAGTATTGTTAAAAGATTTTGTTGTAGCAAATCAAGATTCAATAATAGAAAACACAAGTTTAGTAGCACAAGATATTGTTTTATTACAAGATTTATTAACACAAGAAAATTTAACAGCATTAGGTAATTTATATAATAGTCTAAATTTGTTTATATATAATAATCCACAAATAAAAGATTTGGCAACAAGTATTTTAGCTGATAATATAATCTCACCTTCTGAATTAATGAGTATTGACCCAGTTTTATTAGTTCAGATTGAGGCATTAAGAGTTCAATTAAAGTCAATAATTGATTCAAATAGTAATATTTTAGAATTAATTAGTATTACCCAAGTAATAGAAAAACTTCAAGAAGTAGTAACTATAGATACTACGAATAATCAAGTTTCAATAGAATCAAAAGTAACACCAACTCTTGCTGGAATGATTCTAACACTTGATGAAGACACAGGTGAATATATTGTAAATAATGCTTTTGCAGAGAAGTTCTCAAGTTTAGGAAATCTTGAAATTTCATTTGATTATAATGCAACAGATTCTCAAGGAACTACTGATTCTTCTACTGCTTCTATCTTAATTACAACAGAAGAGATAAATGATACATCTATTTCTTTAGATGATGGTGGAATATTGAGTTTTGGTGAAGAACAAAATATTAATTTAGGAGATTTACTAGAAAATATTTCTACTTCTGTAGAAATTCAGGATATTGATTCTATAGATTTATCAAATTCAGAGCATATTCTTTCAAATCTTACGATAAAAGATTTTGAAGATATGGTTGCTGACGATAGTTCAAATACATTGGTTATAGATGGTGAGAATAATGATAAAATTAAACTTGACCTAAGTGTTTGGTCAAAAGATGAAAATGATAAAGATATTAATACTATTAATGAATCTGAAGATGATGGTTACATTACTTATACAGCAAAAGGAACAGCAGAACAGACTTTAACACTTTTAATTGATAAAGATATTGTTGTTGAAAATATATAATCATTAGGCTAAAATTAGCCTAATGATTAAATCAAAAAGGACTAATATTTGCTATCAAAACTATTTAAAAATTTTCAAAAAAAAGAAAAACTTCCTTTAGATTATTTTTATACTACGGATTTACATTCTCATTTGATTCCTAATATTGATGATGGTGTTAAAACTTTGGAAGAAAGCGTTGAAATAATAAAAAATCTAAAAAATTTAGGCTACAAAAAGTTAATAACAACACCTCACATCATGAGTCATAGATTTCCAAATAATAAAGAGACTATTTTAAGTGGCTTTGAAAAAGTAAAGAACGAACTTATTAAGCAAAATATAGACATTGAACTTCATGTCGCAGCTGAATATTATTATGATGAGCATTTTATAGAATTGATTAGAAAAAAAGATTTATTAACATTTGGAGATAATCATATTTTATTTGAACTTTCATATACTTCAAATCCATTTGGCTTAGAACAAATTGTTTATGAACTTCTAAGTGCTGGATATAAACCTATTTTAGCTCATCCTGAAAGATATAGCTTTTATTCTAACACATTTGAAAAGTATGATACTTTGAAAGATTTAGGTCTTTTATTTCAGATAAATCTTAATTCTTTAAATGATTTTTATGGTAAAAAACCAAAGTTAGCTTGTGAATATTTGGTAGAAAAAGGTTTAGTTGATTTTCTAGGAAGTGATATTCATAGTATGAGATATTTTGATTCATTGAAAAATTTTATCGAAAAAGGAAAACTAGAAAAAATATTTGAAAAGAATCAAATAAAAAATAATTTTATTTGATTTCTTTTTGAAGAACTAATCAAGTTCTATTTTTATAGTATTTACCATTTCCATAACCATAACCATAGCTTACACCATAACCATAGCCATATTTATCTCCAATTTCTACACCATTTAAAATCATTCCTACATGATTATGTGAGTGTTCTTTTGCAAGTCTATCAAGATTTTTTATAAACTCTTTTCTTGTATAACTAGCTCTTACAATCGTAAATGTAATATCAGAATAATTCATCAAAATTAAAGCATTAGTTACAAGTCCTACAGGAGGAGTATCTATTATTACATAATCATAAGATTTTTTTAACTCTTCTAGTAAATTTTTCATTTTTTCAGTCAAGATAAGCTCTGAAGGATTTGGAGGTAAAGGACCTGTTGTTATAATATCAACAAATTCATTTTCACTTTTTTTAATAACTTCTTCTAGTGAATTTTGACCTGTTAAATAGTTACTCATTCCAACATTATTTGGCAAATTAAACTCTTTATGAACACTTGCTTTTCTTAAATCTAAGTCTAAAACAATAGTTTTCTTTTGAGTTTGAGCTATAACTTCAGAAAGCTTTGCAACAATAGTAGTTTTTCCTTCTCCTGAAACAGATGAAGTTACGCTTATTACTCTACTTGATTCATTTTGTGGTAAGAACTGAAGATTGGTTCTTATTGATTTAAATGCTTCTAAGAAGATATTTGTAGTTTTTTTACTTTTATTGAAAGGAATAACTCCGTATATAGGAATAGAACTAAATTTCTCAATTTCTTCTGTATTTTTGATTGTATTATTGAAAAATTCTCTTAAAAATGCATAAGCAAGACCAACAATAATACCTAGTATTAATCCAACTAATACAATTAAAACTCTTTTTGGTTTAACAGGAATAGGGTAATTTAAAGCTTCATCTAAAACTCTAGCATTTGAAATAGTAGATGATCTTAAGATTGCTGTTTCAGCTCTTTTTTCTAATAAATAAGAGTAAACTTTTTCATTAACACTAAAATGTCTAGTAAGTCTAGTAAGTTCTCTTTCTTGTTTAGGCAGAGTTTCTAAAGATTTTTTGAATTTGAATATCAAATCATTAAGTGATTTTTTTCTTTGTTCTAATTGTTTTAAATTGTTTTTTAAAGAAGCAATAATTTGTCTTCTTAGTGTTGAAATAGTTTGATTTAATTTAACAACATCAGGATGCAGTTCTGTGTAATCAAGCAATAAAGTCTCTTTTTGAGAAGCTTGTTCATGTAAACTTTTGATTAAAATAGTCAAAGCAGGATCTGCAAAAGTTATAGAACCAACACTTAATCCAGCTAAATTTTGATTATTTGAGATATATTGAAATAAATTTTTCATGATATTCTCTTCAATGTCAAGCTCTTGAATTTTTGATTCATACTCAACCAATTGACTAGAAACAGTTTTTGCTTTATCTGATAAAATTATTACATCATTAGACTCTTTATAACTTTCTAAATCAGACTCTGATACTTTTAATTTTGCATTTATTTCTTCAAGCTGATTATCTATAAAATCCAAAGATAGATTTGCAACTTCTGATTTTCTTTCAATTTCTTGTTCCAAATAAGCTTTAAATAAGCTATTTAATAAATCTTTAGCTCTTAGAGAAACTGTATCATTTATAGAAACTCTCAATATTGATGATAGTTTAGACACTTGGCTAACTGATAAATCAGCAAAATAGTTTGATAGTGAACTTGGATGAACAAAAGAAAAACTATATTCTTCATTTTCAAGAGGTGATAGTTTTGTTATATTTAGAGTAAACCATTGAGAAACAATATCTTCATTATATTTATGAACTTGATCATAACTTATTAATTCATAATCTTCAAAAGGTTGAACTCCCAATAAAGCTAATATTCCTCTTTTTGAGAATTTAGAAATAGGTTTGATTTCTAATCTAAAAGAGTCTTCATCTATAGGAATCAGATTAAATTTTGTTCCATAAATAGTATCATCTAAAACTTTGTCTATTACAATAAAAGGAGAATTTTGATAATACTCTCTTAATCTATAGTTTTTTACTGTGAAATATCTAGTTCCTAAACTTAGATTTTTTGCAGCTCTATCTGCTAGAGATTTTGATTTTAGTATTTCTATTTGATTCTCAACATTTACACTTCCACCTGTAAATGCTTTTTTCAAAGCATCATCAGGACTCCATCTGTTTGAATCTTCTTGCAGTTCTATAGTTGCAAAAGAAGAGTAAATGCTAGGTTTTGTATATGCAAAAATAGCCGATAAAATAGAAAATATCATCGCAATTATTGCGATGATATATTTGTATTTCATTATGGTTTTGAATAAATCTTTTAAATCAATCTCATCATTAGATATTTGATTATTAGACGTTTGCATCATTCTGTATCACCCATAATTTGTTTTCTTTTAACAAATGGATCTAAGATACTAGATAACATATTCCAAAATGGCATGATTTCATCAAAGGCTTTATTATAACCTTTTAGATTTCTTGGTTGAACATAAATAATATCATTTGGTCTTAAGAACAAACTAGATTCATTTAATGCAACAATATTTGCAATATCTATAGTTCTAACAGTTGGATTTCTTAAATCACCTCTGATAATTTTCACATTATTTCTAGCTGCTAAATCTGTCAAATCTCCACTTTGTGCAATAGCTTCTATTACAGTCATAGTTCCATTTGTTACAGATACAACACCTGGTTTTTTAACTTCACCTATTACGATAACTCTTTGATTTTTTATTTCAGTTTTTACATAAGGATTTTTTATATAAAGTTTATACATTTCAATCAATTTTTCAGAGGCCTCATCTTCTGTAAGTCCTACAAGTTCAACACTTCCAATAAGAGGTAATCTAACAGTACCTTTTTGAGTAACTAATATACCTATATCATCTTCTTTTGTATTTGAACTAGTGTTTGACCTAGTAGTAAGAATCGAAGACATTTGTTGTGAACCTTGACCTGATTGTACGTAAACAGTAATAGATAGTCTATCATTTGGAGCAATTTTATTTTCATAAGTTGCTTCTTTTTCGTAGTCTTCTTCACTTATTTTTGTGATTTCTTCTTGTTTTTTTGTTTCAGTTTGAAAGAGTTTATATTCTTTTATCGAACAACCATTTATAAAAAAAACACCTAAAACTAAAATAGAATTTAGTAATACCTTGTTCATTCGCTCCCTTTTTGTAAATAATTATAATTATCTTATAGAGCCACTTGCAAATTCAAATCCAACCAAGTAACTAGTTTTTTATTGTAGCTATTTTTGACTTTTAAAAAAATCATTTTCTTCATGTGTTAAATAGTTTTTTAGCTTTTCATTTAAATTCATCTAAAAATCATATTTTTATACCGTGCTTTATGCTTTAGTTTTTAAATTCACATCATTTTTCCTATTTTTAATGGTATTTCAAATCACAAGCTTCAAGCTTTGATGGATACAGACACAAAGAATTCCAAATGCTAAAACAGAAGCTACTTTTGTAGCTCCTTGATAATATATTGTATTACATCCGAAATCTTCCTTGAGGTATTTATTTACCCTTTCAACCATACTTCTTTGGTTATAGTGATGGTAATCTGAACTCCCCGTAAGATTTAACATTTCAAACTTCTTTTTTTCATCTTTTTGAAGTTCTATTTTGGTTTTTAACTCAGTAGAGTTTTTGGGATTGATATCAATGAGTGGTCTATGATTTAGCTTTTTGGAAAAATCTCTGATGATATTGCTATCGTACCCTGCGTCTTGTAGGTCATAGAAATAATTCACTCTTTTGCTTGTTTCATTTATAAGTGGCAAAGCAACAGAGCTGTCATGTACATTAGCTCCACTATAAAATGCTGCTATTGGAATATCTCCATCAACTGCCGATATATGAAGTTTACCACCAATCCAAACTTCTTTATTACCTTTTGAGTTCTTTTTTATACCAGCTCCACATTTTGTTGATATAAGAGCTAACATCTCTTGTGTGGTAGTCATTTCTTTTTGTTGTTGTAGAATTGTTGGTAACTTAGGCTCTTTAATCTCGCCTTTTTTTAATCTACCTCTTTTCTTTGTAGACTTTTTTTCTTTTTCTACTTTTATAACTTTTTCTCGAAGGGGTATCTTAGTGGAATCACTAGCATTATAAAAAAATATTGTATCACTCAAATACTCTTTAACAAACTGTTCATGAGTCTTTGCGGCAATTTGATGAATACTAAGCTCTTTAAAAACTCTACTAAATTTTGATTCACTTGGAATATCACTCTTGTATCTCCATCCACACAATACTCTCAATATTTTATCACTATGAAGCCTATTAATTAAATCCCTTGTTGTTTGGATATTATAAACACTCTTAGCTATGAAAGCTCGTGCACACTCTTCTCTATCTTTAGGAGTGTTTGTAATAGATACTATTGTTACATTTTTTTCAATTTGTGCAAAATCCAATATCTTTATGAGTTTCTGCTCTTTATGTGATAACTCTTCTACTCTAAATTCCTCTTTTAAAGCAGGAAATAAAGTGGATTCAAGGTTTAAAATCTTATTCCACATTTTTGATATGCCAATTGAAGTGTTTTTAAAAGATATATTTGGTAAGATACTCATATAAAAGCCTTTATGATAGGTGTTTTGGATTGTTTTTGTGGTAAAAAATTATACCATTTACACGATTTCAAAAGGCTTTTTTTGAATTTGATTTAGCTTAAATTGTGGGTTATTTATTGCAATTTGCAAGTGGCTCTATAGTAACACAATTCATTATAAAATATCAAACAAATTAGCTAAAAAAATACATAAAATAGTGATAAAATGATAAGAAAATAATTGATTGTATAAAAACTAATTACCCAAATCCTGACATAAAAATAGAGCAAGTATTAACAATATTAATATTAAAACTTTTTCAAATGAATATTTACTTTTTTATCTTTGCTTACATGGTTGTAAGCATTTATTTAGTAGATTATCTTGGCTATTAGATATTCATAAAATTATTAGTTCATTAAACATTAATTGGGAAAAATTTATAAAAATACTAGAAGAACATAATACAAAATCATTAGTGTACACAAGTTTGTTTTTATCTGAAAAGATATTTGAAACAAAACTACCTGAGTTGATTAAAATAAAACATCAAAATAAATATCGAAGATTAATTAAATATATATTAAACAATAATGAAGATTTTGAAGTTACAGATAAGTTTTCTTTTGTTCACTTGTTATTGTTTGATAGCTTTAAAGAAAAGTTTTTATATACATTTTATATTTTTCGTCCAAGCTTTTTAGATTATCAAAGTTTGGATAAAGAGTATAAGTCTGAATTAGTATATTACTTAATCAGACCTATTAATATATTATCAAGATTATTTAAGAAGTTAAAATAATTCTGAGTATTTTTCTGAAATAGTTTTCCATGTATATTTTCTATCTGCTATTTCTTTCATATCTTTTGAAATAGTATCTAGTACATCTTCATCTATCTTATCAAGTAATTTAATCAATTCAATCGAAGAATTAAAATATTTAGCTTTGCCATCAGTTGTTTCTTTATTATAATTGATACCATATGCAAAAATAGGAAGAGCAAGTGCCATTGCTTCAACAAGTGATGGATTTGTACCACCCGCACTATGTCCATGCAAATAAATATAACAATTTGATCTTATTTGATTTAATATATTTTGATCATAAATTGGATCTAATATTTTTATATTTTTATATTTTGAATATTTGTATTTTAAATTTTTTCCATAGCTACTAGCTTCCCAATTTCCAATAATAACAAAAGTTAAGTTTTCATTTTTTGAAAGGGCTTTTAAAATCATATGAATATTATTTTCAGGTTCTATTCTACATACTTTAAATGCATATTTATTGTCTAAAAAAGTATATCTTTCTTTTAGTTCTTTTGATATTTCCATTTTGTTTACATGATCAGCACCATAGGCTATGAGTTCACTTTTTGCTCCATATTCTGAAAATACATAATCTTGAATAACTTTATTATCTGCAACAACAACATCACTATATTTTACAGCAAGTTTTTCTGAAAATTTTAAAAACCATTTTGCATATTTATTCCACTTATCTCTTTTCCATTCTAGTCCATCTATGTTTGTAACCAGTTTTGTTTTCTTAGAAAAAAATTTTAAAAATGGTAGTGAAATACATCCAGAAACACCAAGTATCAAAATAGTATCAGCAAATCGCAAGGCTTTTATCAAAGATAAAATATCATAGGGAATACTTTGTACACCATTTGCATTTAGATTGATATATTCTAAATGACAGTTATTGAGTTTTTCTATTTTTTCTTCATAAGATTTAGAACTACAAAAAACAGTGATATCATACTCTTCACTTAAATCTTTTGTGATATATTCAGTTAAGGTTTCAAAACCACCGTATTTTGCAGGAATACCTACTGTTCCTACGATTGCTAATTTTTTTTTCATAAGTTTTCCTCTATATACAATAATCCATATTTTATAAAATTATATGGAATTTTTATCAGCTCAGTAAAAGCTGCTTTTATCGCTTTTTTTTCTTTATAATAACTTGATTTATCCCACCAATTCAAATCAGTTCCTACAATATTTAATTCAATCTCCAATTTCTTAAAATCAAATAGATTTGCTAAAATTTCAATTCTTCTTGTGTGATATCGATCACTTACTATTGTTACACTCTTAAAATTATTATTTTTTATAATTTCTTTGATAAAAATTAATTCGTCTGCTGTATTTTTTAAAGATGGATTATATTCATATCTAATATTTGGATACTTTGCTAAATATGAAATTCTATCATCTTTCATAGGATCTTTAATTGTAAATTCTGTTCCACCTGTGATTAATAGTAAATTACCATTTTGATATATACTAATAGACTTTTCAATTCTTAAATTTTTTTCTCCACCACCTAAACATACTATTAGTTCTGCATTTTTTGCATTTTTTGATACATCTAAAAAATTTCCTAAATTTAGAAAAAATAAAATTAATAAAATAAAAGAGAAAGATAAAACTAAATATCTAGCCATCTACAACCTTTTGTATTTTTCCCAAAAATAAATCTTCTGAGAAAATCAAAGCCTTTTCTTTTGCATTTTTCGAAAGATTTATACATGTAATTTCATTATTTGAAAGTTCTGCTATCTTCTTAGCAACTTTATCTATCTCATAAGAAGAAATCAAAAATCCTTCAAGACCTTCTTCTACTATCTCTATAGGCCCACCAACAGGAGGAACAATCACAGGTATACCAAAAGCTAAAGCTTCTACAATCGTAAGGCCAAAAGTCTCTACCCACTGATCAACTCTTGATAGGTTTAAAACTAAACTAGAAGCAGAATAGAACTTTTCTAAATCTTTTTGTTTTGAAAAAATCTCAATATTTTCAAACTTTTGATTTTGGAAGTACTTATCTATTTCATCTTGTTCTGCATTTAAAATCAATCTAAAAGAGATATGATTATGAGATTCTAATTGTTTTGCAATCTTTAGAAATTCAGGGATACCTTTGTAGTTTTTTAGTGAACAAATCATCATCACTACAAATTTATTCTCATGTTTATGACTATAGGTATATTTTGAAGCTATTTTTAAAAAGCTATTTTCTAAAGCATTGTGTATCACAAAACTTTTTTTATTTTCAAATTTTTCTTTCTGTGCTAAATCATTTGATACAAATATTATCTTTGAAGCTGTAATACTCACAATGTATCTTAAAAACTTTTTTAAGATATTTGGTTTTATAGAAGTTTCATGTATATGATAGATAACTTCTTTTTTTGATATTTTAGCACCAAGTGCTGCTCCAAATGGTAAAAGGGTATTTATATATACAATATTACTTTTTGAAAAAAGAATTTTAAAAAAAAGATGAACTTGAGATAAGATATAAGAAAAGAGTGTCAAAAACTTGTTTTCAAATCTTTTATAAAAAAAGTTATGATGTTTATCAACTATATTTGATAAAAATCCTTCATCTTTTGAAGTAAATAGTTCAACATCATGATTTTTATTTTTATAACTTTTTACAATTTGTGAAAGTACTTTTGGACTGCCACTAAAATCATTTAGAAGGTGGATAAAAATGATTTTCAAATTCTATCCTTTATTATTTTAGCTGGAACTCCACCAATAATTACATTGTCAGGAAAAGATTTTGTTACGACACTTCCCGCAGCTATTACACAACCATCTCCAATAGTAACTCCATCTAGTATTGTTACCTTTGAGCCTAGCCAACAATTTTTACCTACAACTATACCTTTTCTTGTCACACCTTGTTCTCTAATCAATAAATTTGGATCACTATAATTGTGATTTTCAGGGTGAAGACTCAAGTATTGACCAATAATTGTATTATCACCTATTTTAACACCACCAGCACCTCCGATGTATGCAAATTCACCCATTCCTACATTATTTCCAATTTCGATACCTTCACCAATATTATCAAGTGAAACTGATGTAACTAATTGACTAAATGAACCAATATTTACATTGTTTCCTAACATCATATTTTTCTTACCTAGTGAGTATAATTTTACATAATCACCAATATTTACATTGTTTCCTAATCTAATATTTTTTTTATTGAAGATTTTTACATTTTTTCCTAAGAAAATTTTCTTTTTAAAATGATAACTATCCAAAAATCTAAACCCTCGAAGTAGAGCAAATATTTTTTCTAAGGTAAATGAAAACAGTACACTTGAATCAATAGCTTCATCAAATCTAAAGTTTTTATTTTTTGTTTTTCTTACATAGTT
>ERZ650306.1423-NODE-1423-length-13456-cov-9.274979_pt1 | contig 13456 bp, 8 predicted proteins | sample MGYA00376242_ERZ650306 | MGnify/ENA primary metagenome ERZ650306 (study PRJEB26733, sample SAMN07839244) | wastewater metagenome | biome: urban; feature: wastewater treatment plant; material: waste water | place: USA: North Carolina | collected 2016-03-31 ...
GATCGGGCGGTTCAACCAACGGTTATCATCCTGTTTGCTTGGGTCTTCCAGGAATGAATAATCATTCGTGCACGCCAATTCATCGCCGTAATAAACCAGCGGAATACCGCCAAATGACATAATGCCACTGTGCATCAGCAAGGTTTTCCGGATCGCCTGTTCGATCAGCTCTGCATTGCCCTCTTCCAACCCTTTTTCCAGCCCCAGCAAAGTGGCAGTCGCCCCGGTGATGCGAGCATCCTGAGTTTTCGGGTTATACATGAACCGTTGGCCTTTTGCCGGACTACCGGCAAATTCACCTACGTAATAAGAGATCATGAATTGTTTATGGTCAAACGGATTGTAACCGGCGGCCAAAATATCCTGATCGGCATAACCTAAACCGATATCATCGTGACAACGAATGTAGTTGATCCATGTAGTACCTTTCGGCAAGCGTGGAATATTCTGCAGACCATGTTCCAGAATACGTTTGTTCTGCGTTGCCATCGCATCCCACAAATACACCATGTAGGAAGCGTTATAGGCAATTTCGCACTCATCAACGGTGCCACCGCCGAGGTATTTGACGATTTCAATCGGCTGAACAATGGCTTCGGCTTTGAAGATCGCACCCGGTGCAGCAATTTTGGTACACGCCTTAAACAGCTGCAGCAGGATATGCGCTTCGTCTAAGTTCTGGCTTTGCGTGCCCAATTTTTTCCACATGAAAGCCACAGCATCAAGACGCAGAACATCTACCCCCTGATTCGCCAAATTGAGCAGGATCTTGATCATCTCAATAAAGACTTTCGGGTTGGTGTAGTTCAGATCCCACTGGTAGGTATTAAAGACCGTGAACACCCATTTATTGATGGTTGGCAGATAAGTGAAATTACCCGGCGCGTTTTCCGGAAAAATCTCCGGCAGTGTTTGTTCAAAGGCATCAGGCATTGAACGATCATCATACATGTAATACATGTCTTGATATTCTTTCTCGCCCTGCAGTGCTTTTTTCGCCCACTCATGTTCGTTAGAGGTATGGTTTAAAACCAGATCCAGTTCCAGCAACATGTTTTTGGCACGGAAGGTTTTGGCAATTTTGCGAATATCGGCCATCGAACCAAAACGTTTTTCCACGGTGCGATAATCACTGACTGCATAACCGCCATCATTGGCTTCTTGCGGCATTTTCAACAGTGGCATCAGATGCACATAGTTGACACCTAGCTCCTCCAGATAATCGATCTTTTGCATAAAGCCTTTCAGATTTTTACTGAATCGATCAACATACAACATGGTCGCAACCCAGTTCGGGCTCATGATCCAGTCTTTGTCTTCTTCACGCTGCCGATCAAGATCGCGTAATTCCGGTTCCCGCTCCAGATGCATCTCTGCCAGCGCTAATACCAGTTCTGAAAAACGATTAGAGAAATCAGCCCGTTCGCCATACAAGCGAGTAAATTTCGCAAATACTTCGCCGAATTGGGCGCCGAGGCGCACCAAAAATTCGGATAAATCTTTACCAGCATGTTTTTTACTTAGCAGGCTTACTACATCATGCAGCAACTTGTCTTTATTCACTGACATTGATTACCTCACTCTTCACTCAGGCCGCAGACAAAATTTTGGCAACAATTGGCGCTTTCTGTTGCAGTAACAGACTGCCCGCCGTGCTGGTATCAAACAGATGCACATGATCCAGTTTGAAGCTGACTTCAATGGTTTTGCCACGCGGAATGATATGGCTGCCATCAGCCACCACAACGACCTGATCTTCACCGGCATATTGGGTATACGCGAAGGTGGTTCCCCCCAACGCTTCCACCACATCGACATTCAATGCGATATTTACATCACCGGTTTCACCGATCAGCAGATGTTCGGGGCGAATGCCCATCAGTAATACATCGCCGACTTTCACCGGACGATCTAAGGTCATGGAGAATTGCTCGCCGCCAGACAATTGCAGCTGCACTTTTGTTCCATCCATTTGCAGCACTTTGGCATTGAGGAAATTCATGCGTGGTGAACCGATAAAACCGGCCACGAACTGGTTCACTGGGTTGTGATACAGCTCTAATGGTGCGCCAACCTGCTCAACACGACCGTCGCGTAAGACCACAATTTTGTCGGCCATGGTCATGGCTTCAACCTGATCATGAGTAACGTAAACCATGGTGTTGCCAAGTTGCTCGTGTAGCTTGGAAATTTCCACACGCATCTGCACACGCAATTCGGCATCCAGATTCGACAACGGTTCATCGAACAAAAATACTTTCGGGTTACGCACGATAGTACGGCCAATCGCGACACGCTGACGCTGACCACCGGAAAGTTGTTTTGGTAAACGATCGAGCAGTGGTTCCAATTTCAGAATACGCGCAGCTTCGCCCACACGTTGTTCGATCTCTTCTTTCGGGCGTTTCGCCAAGCGCAGGCCAAAACTCATGTTTTCTTTCACCGTCATGTGCGGATAAAGCGCATAAGACTGGAACACCATGGCAATGCCGCGATCAGACGGCGACACGTCGTTCACCGTCAAACCATCGATGATCACTTCGCCATCAGAGATAGTTTCCAGCCCGGCAATCATGCGCAACAGGGTGGATTTACCACAGCCTGATGGGCCAACAAACACCACGAATTCACCATGTTTAATATCCAGATCCACCCCATGAATGGTTTGAACCTCACCGAAACGCTTGATGACTTTATTCAGTTTTAAATCAGCCATTCTGGTAATCCTTCTCGAAATCTTTATTTCATCAATTCTTAAAAGTCGTTGTCTGTGCGCCTGAAAATCAGCCTTTCACACCAGCGCTCGCCATACTTCTGACAAATTTCTTCTGGAACAGCAGGAACACCACCAACACAGGAATGGTCACCATACTGGCGTAAGCCATGATTTCGCCCCATTCGGTTGTGGTGCCGAAGAACTGCTGAATACCCGGTTGCAGTGGGCGCACTGATTCGCCCTGCACCACCATGATTGGCCACAGATATTGGTTCCACATATTCAGGAATTGCAGGATGGCGACGGTAGCAAACACAGGGCCGGACATCGGCACAATCACCTTCCAGTAGATCTGCCAAGGGGTAGCACCATCAATCGCTGCTGCTTCATCAAAGTCTTTCGGAATATCACGGAAGAATTGATAGAACAGGAAGATAGAGAAGGTGTTCGCCACCATCGGTAAGATCTGTACGTGCAAGCTGTTCAGCCATGAGTTTTCCAGAATGATCTGACCGTTCTCCCAGCCAATCCAAGGCAGGTGCGCCACCAGCATCAGCAAAGGCACTGAGATCGCTTCAAAAGGAATAATCAGCAACGCGATGATGGCAGCCAGCACAAATTTCTGACCCTTCCAGCGCAGACGTGACAGCGAAAATGCCGCCAGACTGTTCACCAATAACCCCAGTAATACGGTTGCGCCCGTGATAAACATTGAGTTAACAAACATGGTCTCAATGGCACTTTTTTCAAACACAGAAATGTAGTTCTTCAGTGAGATATCTCCAACCGGCAGTAAAGCCCGCAGCGAGAATAAGTCGGTGAAGATCTGCTGTTCCGGCTTAAATGATGACATGATCATAAAAATCAGCGGGAACAAGAAGATATATGCCAGCAGTAACAGCGCCGCATACGTCAGCAAGCGTTTGTAGATAAGGGTTGGATCAACCATCGCAGAAGTGTTTTTCATGCTTATTTCTCCCGCTTGTCGAAGTAATATTTCTGACCCATGGCAATGGCTAAGATCACCAGGAAGTAAACCACGCTGATGGTCGAACCATAGCCGATATCCTGCTCACGGAAGCCTTTACGCACGGCGTGATACATGACAGTCGAGGTAGAGTCAGCCGGGCCACCCGAGGTCATGACATCGACCTGAGTAAACAGACCGAACGCGGCAATAGTGGTAGAAATAATCACGAAGATGGTGGTGTTGCGTAGCCCCGGCAGGGTCACGTTGACAAATTTCTGCCAGCTATTCGCGCCATCCAGTGACGCCGCTTCATACAGATCTTCCGAAATGTTCTGCAAACCCGCCAGGAAGATAAGCATTTGATAACCCGCCCCCTGCCAGGCCGACATGATCACGATGGCAGGCATTGACCATGCAGGATCACCCAGCCAGTTGATCTTGTCGATCAGCCCAAAAGAGACTGAATTGAGAAACTCGTTAATCAGGCCAATGTCTTTGTGATAAAGGAATGTCCACACAATCGACACGACAACCATTGAGGTAACCACCGGTGCAAAATAGGCGGTTCGGAAGAAATTGGTGCCTTTCAACCCCATATTGACGAGTAGAGCCAGCAACAAAGCCGCGCCACACTGCAGTGGAATAACCAGAAACGCGAACTTAATCGTATTTATAAACGATTTAATAAATATCGGATCTTTAGCTAACAGCACGACACGGGAATCAGAAAAAGTAATGGTCGACAGTTCGCTATAACCTTTATAAGAAGGATCTTGGCGCAATACTTTACGCAGGCGCTCGAATTGCGGTTCGCCTTTTGCGTCTAATACCAGTTTGCTTTGTTCATCACGTTGCGCATCTTGTGTCAGCCAGCTAACCGCCAGTAAGCGATCGTAGTTGCGTAGCCCAACACCTTCCGTCGGGTTAGGTGATAATAAACGTTGATCCGTGAATGAGAGAATTACTGCCATCACGAAGGGAACAAAGATAAAGAGGATCAATCCAAAAAATGCCGGACTGCCCATGAGCCAGCCGTAAAACCGCTGACGTCGCATCAGGCTGTCATTCTTTTTTACCCGCGCAGCGGGTGGTGGTTGAATAAATGCTGAATCCGCCATCATTTACGTCCTATCTGAACTTCGGATAAGGCCCGCATTGCGCGGGCCAGACTACAGATTATTTTTTGAAACCGTAACCGTTGTTGTCTTCAATGTTACGTTCGATAGCTTCTACTGCTTTATCCAGCGAATCCTGAACATCGCCACCATCCAGAATGTCATTCACCGCTTTCTCGAAGCTGCTGGTGATCACAGGGTAAGCAGGTGTTTCCGGGCGCATTTTTGCGTATTTTTCAGAGAACTCGTAGAACAAACGCCATTTACCACCGGCCTTGTAATTTTCAGTCATCGCTGCTGCAGCCGCTGTATTTGGAATCAGGCTGGTCGCATTAGACATCGCAGCGATTTCGTCTGGTTGCAACAGGAAGCTCAGCCATTTAGCGGCACCCGCTTTATCCGGACAGGCTTTGCTGATCCCCCAGTGCCATGAACCACCACCGATCACCGGACCATTACCAAAATCAGGAACAGGCATGATAGCTAAGTCGTCACCGTAGGCTTTCGTCATGTCACCCACTGCCCATGAGCCGTTGTAGTGAATAGCCACTTTGCCTTGCAGGAAGCCTTTATCATCAGTTGGCTTACGGTCGATGTATTTTTCTTTAACCAGTGACTGCATCCAAGTGCCCCATGCCACAGCTTTTTCGCCGTTCAGCACGCCTTCTGATTCCACATAGTTCGCGCGGTTGATTTGATCGCCACCAAAACTTTGCAGGAATGGGCCAAAACCATAAGAGTACCATTCGCCGCTCCAGCTGGTGTTGATATCAAATGGATAGCGGAATTCACCTGATTTTTTCAACTTTGCCAGAATTTCGTTGAACTCGTCTTTTGTCCATGGCTTATCAATTGTCGCTTTACGGATGCCGTGTTTATCCAGAATGCTTTGACGAGAGAACAGCGCCAGTGACACGTCATACTGACCAACGGAATAAACTTTACCTTTATAGGTGCCTTTACCCACACTGTTGAGCTGTTCCAGTTGCACTGCGGGCAGCAAGCCATTCAGTTCCACCAAATTACCGGCCCAGGCGAAGTTAGGCACAACGGGCTGATCCATATCGAGCGCACATGGCAATTTACCTGCCAGCGCAGCAGCGTTAATGGTTTCGGTATAGGCCCCTTCCGGGATCATTTCCATTACCACTTTGTATTCGTTCTGGCTTTTATTGAAACGTTCCACTGCAGCTTTAGAGGCGGCGATCTCTTTTTCATTGGTATCGTGACGCCAAACTTTAATTTCGGCTGGCGCAGCCATCGCTTGTGCAGATGCAGCAGCAATCAATGTGGCAAGAACAGAGTAACTCATTGTTTTCATGTTCATTCGATCATCCTTTGTTTTGGTTTCTTGCTTACAAATACAGTGGAACACTGTGTTTTACAGGCTTAGATATAACCCAGCCAAATGTAACTATTCATGTAACAAGCCAAGCATAGCTAAACCGTTTCAGTGGCGCTAAATATGCCCACAAAGTGATTCCGCTTATGTGATCTATGTTGTGGATTTGTAACAAACAGAAAAATGTAACATGTTACAAACCTCGGATGTGATCAGTGTCATAATACGTTGATATTTCTTGATCTAACTCTGCTGATTCGATACAGCAATGAATTTTGCAAATTGCAAAATGCCTGTATTCGTTGCGTTTTGCACCAAAGCTTCGAAAGAAACCAATTCTTTTGTGATATTGGTAACTATTTCCAATTGGCTTGATACTTGCTTTGTGAAATTGACTTAGATCAATGTTTGAGTACGCTGAATTTGATGTAAGCCCGACCGCTGCATTGTCTGTTCTGGAGACGCCAATGAAACTAAACCAACCCGTTACTCAAAATGAAAGAACCTATTCTCAGGATCTAAATCTTATTTCTACCACCGACCTGCAAAGTAACATTACAGATGCCAATGCCAGCTTCTGTGAAATTGCCGGGTTTACTCTTGATGAATTACGCAACAAACCACACCACGTCGTGCGCCACCCTGATATGCCTCCGCAGGCGTTTGCTGATATGTGGAAACATATACGCCAGGGCAGTAGCTGGATGGGTTTAGTCAAAAATCGTTGCAAAAATGGCGATCACTATTGGGTTAATGCCTTTGTTACGCCGATCAGAGACAACAAAGGAAACGTCATTGAATATCAATCTGTTCGTGTCTCACCGGGTGATGAAGAAAAAAGACGCGCGGAGAAAATTTATACCCAACTCAACAACAACCAAACGCCTTGGCAGCTTCGCATGCCTCATTATTCATCATCGTTCCTGATTCAATGCATTCTAACTATTAATGCGTTGTTACTTAGTTGGATGGCAATATCAGGCTTTAACCCTATTCTTATGACGCTGTGTGCATTCACCATACTGACTGCATTGTTATTAAATAATAGACAGTCATCGCGTATTCGCAAATTAAGCAAAAGAGCACAAGAACGATTTGATAACCCATTAATGCAATTGATTTATACCGGCAAAGTAGGCTCAATCTCCGCCATTGAACTATCTATGTTAATGAATGAGGCAGAATTACGCGCAGTTGTCGCCAGAACAGGCGAAACCAGCTATAACATCTTGGCTGCGGCAAATGAGGATGTAAAAAATGTAATGTCAATTAGCCGCAATCTGGAGCAACAGCGCGCCGAAACGGAAATGGTGGCCACTGCAGTAACAGAAATGAGTAATTCAATTAAAGAGGTGTCTGAAAGTGCGGAACACACCTCATTGGCGATAGATAAAGCAACCATCTTATCCAGTGAAGGCAGAGACAGTGTCGATAGCACCATTCAGGCAGTTGTCGGCATGCACGATGAAATTAACCGTTCTCAACAAGTGATCAACGCACTGGCGGGCGATTGCCGGGCCATCGAACATATTCTCGATGTCATCAATAATATTGCCAATCAAACCAATCTCTTAGCCCTGAACGCTGCCATTGAAGCCGCCCGAGCCGGAGAACATGGCCGCGGATTCGCCGTCGTTGCCGATGAAATTCGTTCACTGGCAATCAAAACACAAACCTCAACCAATGAAATTCAGAACATGATCAACGAGTTACAAACTAGTGCGACAAAAGCAGAACAGGCGATGGAATCTGGCCGACAACTGTCTGCCGTTTGTCAGGACAAAGCGAAAAGCACAGGTCTGGTATTAGAAAAAATTGATGCGATGTTGCAAGAAATTGCAGCAGCGGGCTCTCAGATTGCGCAGGCGGTGCACCAACAGGCAGGCGTTACCGAAGAACTCTCTCATAATGTATTTAACATTAAATCTCTGGCGGAAGAATCAACCAACAGCAGCCACAAAACAACCAGTGGAATTAATGATCTGGCCGATCGTTTAAATGATTTGGATCGTCTGATTATTCAGTTCCAAAGGAGTAAACCGCTTGAATCTCGTCGTAATGGTTATGTTACTCAAGCCGCTACTGCCTGATGTCGGCACATTCCCTGCTAAAACCTTACTCTATTACAGAGAATGTGATATAGCGCTGATTGTCGTGAGGTGACACAAGTGAGCCGCTTGTCACAGACACACCCGCCGTACTTCATGGACTATTATTAATAGTAGGAAAATCAATAACGCACCGGAGTGCATTACCATGAAATATCTCGTTCTGGATGTCGGTGGCTCGGCCATTAAATATGCGTTAATGGATAAACAAGCTGTCGTACTGGAAAAAGGCCAGGTAGCAACACCGTTAGATAGTTTTGGTGCTTTCAGCTCAGAAATCATCCGTTTATATAAACATTATCAGGATCAAATTACTGGTATTGCTTTCAGTTTGCCTGGAGTAATAGACAGCGAGCAAGGCAATTCTATTACCGGTGGCGCACTGACCTATAACGATAAACGTAATTTCGTTGCCGATATTCAGCAACATTGTCCGGTGCCAGTCACAATCGAAAATGACGCCAAATGTGCCGCATTGGCGGAAGCCTGGAAAGGCAGTCTGGTGGGTTGTAAAAATGGCGTCGTCGTGGTGCTAGGCACCGCTGTCGGCGGTGGCATCTTCCTGAATGGTCAGCTCTATAAAGGCTCGCATTTTGCCGCTGGCGAACTGAGCTTTTTACTCACCGATAGCTGGCATGCGAAAGGTGAGCCTTACCATTATTGGGGACATGACGGCGGTAGTCGGGGTTTATGCCGTGCTGTTGAGCACATTAAACGCCTACCACCGAAAAGTGTGAATGGGCAACAGGTCTTTGCCTGGGCGAATGAAGGTGATGCTGACGTTTGCGAAGCGCTGGATGCTTATACCTATCGTCTGGCTATGCAGTTTTTCAACTTACAATCGTTGTTTGACCCGGATATTATTGCTATTGGCGGCGGGATTAGTGCACAGCCCTTGTTGCTTCAATATATTGAGCAAAACATGGCTTATCTGGAACAACACTTACCGATGCATCTGACTATTCCTAAAGTTGTGCGTTGTCATTTTATGAATGATGCCAACCTGGTGGGCGCACTGCACCATCATCTGCAAATCACCGAAACACCGGTGCCTTAACTCATCTTCACTTTGGCCCCCTGACACAACAAGGGGGCTTTTCATTCAGCAAACCACAAATTTACTGCTGCCCGTCCCCCACTTCCAACAACGCCAGCTCCACCAACTCATCAGGCAGATCTTTTTGCACTGAGACCCCCAGATCTTTGAATTCGGAGGCTTGTTTAATGAGGTTTCCCTTACCGGAATAGAGCTGCGAGAAGGCTTTTTCGTAGCTGCCTTTGGCTTTATCGAGCTGCTTGCCGACTTCCTGCATACTGGTCAGAAAATTATTCAGTTTACTGTAAAAGCGCTCTGCCCGATTTGCCAACTCTGCGGTGTGTTTGTTCTGATCTTCAAACCGCCACAGCTGTCGCACAATGTTAAGACTGGTCAGTAACGTGGTGGGTGTTGCCACCAGCACATTGCGTTCAATTGCTCGCTGATAGAGCGTGTTATCAAATCGCAGCGCCTCAACGTAAGCCGACTCTATCGGGATAAACATGATCACCACTTCCGGTGAATTCAGCCCCGGCAGTTTGTAATAATCACGATCGGCCAATTCACTGATCCGCGCACTCACTGCTTGTGCGTGTTCCTCTAAGGCTTGCTGACGCTCCAGATCATTTTCCGCATTCACATAACGGGTATACGCAGCCAGCGAAGTTTTAGCATCAATAATGAGGTGTTTCTGTTGCGGCAAATAGACAATCACATCCGGCCGTTGCCGCCCATCGACGGTAGAAAAACTCACTTCGCGCTTATAATCGATACCCAAACGTAAGCCGGAGTTATCCAACACATTCTCCAGCATCAGCTCGCCCCAATTGCCCTGCACTTTTTTCTGTCCTTGCAGCGCATTCGTCAGCTTATCGGCTTGATCAGTGATTTGGCGATTTAAGTTTTGCAGATTAATTAACTCTGCACGTAGCTCACTGCGTTGTTTCAACTCTTCAACATGAATACTTTCGACTTTTTGCCGGAACCCCTGCATCTCGGTTTGCACTGGCTTGAGCAGGTGATAAATACTTTCCTGATTCAGTTCTTTGAACGCTTTACCCTTGCGTTCCAGAATTTCATTGGCCAGATTTTCAAACTCGGTTTTCAACATCTCGCGGCTATTCGATAATTGGCGTAGTTGTTCATTGAAATGCAGCTGTTTCTCATTGAGCGATGTGCGAAGTTCCGTGTGCTGCCGTAACAACTCCGTGTGTTTAAGCTGGATCTGATTTAGTTCCAGATTTTGTTTATCTAGTTGCGTATCGCGTTCTTCGAGGCGTTCTAACAATAATTCACGTTCAGTTTCCAGACGCCCGATTTGCACATCTTGGTTAGCGATGATTTTTTGTGAACGGACATAAGATAAAAACCAGCCCGCGGTGCTAGCCAGCAAAACAGCCAACACTAATACTGGTAATCCGAAAACCATCTCTGTCATTGTTATTCCTGTTTTATTAACTGCTTGCAGGCGGCATTATTAAGAGTTGAGCTGAATAAATCACGCGTTGATGCTTAGATCTATCGCGATTGGAGAAATTAATCTATTTTTTAAATAGATGATAGAACTTACGGTCTTGTTTAAACATATGACCTTTTACTAAGTCATCAATAATGAAATCGATCAATTCACCCATCGACATTTGTCTATGGATCGCGGCCAGATGCAGCACCTGAGCTCGGTGCACAAGCTCTTGGTGTAAGCTGGCATGCGCGTCCAGATCGTCGTATTTAAGCTCAGCAAGGATCTGCTCTTCGGCAGCAAAATGTTTTGCCGCATGCTCCAGTAAAGCCTGAAAAGCATCCTCAAAAGCAGCTGGATGTTCCTCTCTTTTTATTGCGGCGTTAATCAATTCACTCGCCAGTTGGAATAATTCTTTATGCTCCAGATCAATCGTATATTCACCACTTTCATACGATTTTTTCCAATGCAGTCGGATTAACGCATCTTCGGTCAAAATAGAACTATCCTGATTGCGTTTATAAACCCAAACTCTATTTCTGCCCGATTCTTTGGCCTGATACATGGCCGTATCACCATTTTTCATTAATTGCTTTTCCGTCACTCCATGATCCGGATAAACAGCAATGCCGATACAAGCCGAAATTTCGAGTAATTTTCGTTCGGGCATTTCAAATGGCTGATTTAATACATCACGAATTTTTTCAGCGACAGCCACTGCATCTGCGATCCGTCTAATTTCAGGTAATAAGACAATAAACTCATCACCACCAATTCGTGCCGCAGTGTCTGATTCGCGTAAACAAGTCTCCATTCGTTGTGCTACCGCCTTTAGCAACCAGTCACCCGCTTCATGACCATAACTGTCGTTAACCGGTTTAAATTTATCCAAATCAATGAACATTAATGCCAGGCGAGATTCATTTCTCTTCGCCTGTGTAATTGCTTGCTCAAGACGATCGAGTAACAGACGACGATTGGGTAATTGGGTCAGCGAATCATAAAAAGCCAGATTGCGGATCACTTCTTCGGCTTTTTTCCGAGCCGTGATATCCCGGCTAATACCAATAATCGATGTCAGACGCCCTGCTGCATTAGCGTGTAACGTCGTGACAACTTCTGTAGAGATGATGCGACCATCTTTATGCGGCTGATCAATTTCAGTAACGCGGCGGGTATCGCTGTGATCACCTGCGTGCCAGGATTCAATGGCACTCACTAAGGATGTGTAGGCTCGTTCGGAAGACTCCGGCGTCATCAATTCTTCGGGCGATTGCTGCATAACCTCTTCCACCGTAAAACCGCATAAATTATATACAGAGGGGCTGATATAGGTAAATTTGCCGGTAGCAATGTCCATCGTCCAGATAACATCTGCTGAATTTTCTGTAATAAAACGTAGATTGCGCTCGCTCTCTTCCATGTCAGCGATAGCAGATTGACGGGCCTTACTTTCATTAATGAGTTTTCTGTTTAGGCGTATAAAAACAAAAACCACCACCAAACACAGAGCACAAACAGACAAGACCACTGCAATGACAATATAGAGATGACTAAGATCTTTTTGCTCAGGTTCAGGTTTATAGAGGAACCCTTGCAAAGAAAAATGAGGAGGTAAGAGCCCTAATTCAGCATAGGTATCTGCAATATGTTGCCATCGACCAGCATACATATATCCCAGCTCGATATTGTCATGTCCTAATAACGGGGCCATGTTTTTAGCTTCATAGAGCAAATGTGCTTTGTCGTCGTGATATCCATAATGAGAAATAAGGACATCGGCGATTTCATCCGGGTGTTGCATCGCATAAATCCAGCCTTTGATACTGGCTGCACGAAAAGCTTTCACGCGATCGGGGTGTGTCTGTATTTCCTGTTCTGTGGTAAATAAATTATCTCCGTAGAAATCGATACCAGCAGAACGAGGTGTAAACATCAGATAACGGAATGCGCTTTTATCCAGATAATAAAGTTCGTCGGAACTGAAAGCGCTAATTGCATCAACTTTTCCATCAATCAAATCACCAAAATCGAAACTATACGGTAATAATTTTAATCGCTCTGTTGCCACCCCCTCTTTCTTTAAATAAGCCATCAATTCATCGGCATGGGGTTCCAGCATAATTTTTTTGCCAGCAAGATCATGAACAGACGAAATACCTGCATCTGCGCGCGCAATAAAAACCAGAGGAGAATGCTGAAAAATAGCCGCTAGTGCAACAACGGGTTTCCCTTGCTGTCGCGCTAATAATAATGAGCTGTTGCCAACACCATATTGTGCTCGTCCAGAAATGACTTCACTGACGACTTCCATGCCCGGTTTAGAGTCCATAATGCTGACATCAAGACCCGCATCGCGGTAGTAGCCTTTCATTTTGGCGGCATAATAACCAGCAAATTGAAATTGATGAAACCACCTTAATTGTAATGTGATTTTTTCCAGCGGTGCAGCCTCTGTCGATAACGATAGAGTCAAACATAAGAAGGCAAACAGGAGATCCCCCCCCACTTGATCATCCCAACATCTTTTGATGAAAGGGTTCGCATTGCCTGACTGATCCTTATGTCAGATGGTGATAAATACGGCTCACAATGTCGGGACTAATTCAACTCATTTCAGATTAGCATGCCCCTTAAATGGTGCCAGCTGAAATGTCGCATTCAGCGCCCTCTATTTCTAATAGATCGGAAGAGCACACGTCTGAACTCC
>ERZ650306.1424-NODE-1424-length-13456-cov-7.788449_pt1 | contig 13456 bp, 14 predicted proteins | sample MGYA00376242_ERZ650306 | MGnify/ENA primary metagenome ERZ650306 (study PRJEB26733, sample SAMN07839244) | wastewater metagenome | biome: urban; feature: wastewater treatment plant; material: waste water | place: USA: North Carolina | collected 2016-03-31 ...
GGTGGCCGACGAAATGGACGTGCAGGTGGCCATCCACACCGACACGCTGAACGAATCCGGCTTTGTCGAAGCCACGTTTGCCGCCTTCAAGGGTCGGGTGATTCACACCTACCACACCGAAGGCGCGGGCGGCGGCCACGCCCCGGACATCATCAAGGCCTGCGGCCAGCCCAATGTGCTGCCCAGCTCGACCAACCCCACCCGGCCGTACACGGTGAACACCATCGACGAGCATCTGGACATGCTGATGGTGTGCCACCACCTCGACCCGAGCATTGCCGAAGACGTGGCTTTTGCCGAAAGCCGCATCCGCCGGGAAACCATCGCCGCCGAAGACATCCTGCACGACCTGGGGGCGTTTTCGATGATTTCGTCCGACAGCCAGGCCATGGGCCGGGTGGGCGAGGTGATTTTGCGCTGCTGGCAAACCGCCGACAAAATGAAGCGCCAGCGCGGCGCGCTGCCCGACGACGGCCCGGGCAATGACAACTTCCGCGCCAAGCGCTACATCGCCAAATACACCATCAACCCGGCGCTCACCCACGGCGTGGCGCACGAGGTGGGCAGCGTCGAAGTCGGCAAGCTGGCTGACCTGGTGCTGTGGAAGCCGGCGTTTTTTGGCGTCAAGCCCAGCCTGATCCTCAAGGGCGGCATGATCGCCGCCGCCGCCATGGGCGACGCCAACGCCAGCATCCCCACCCCGCAGCCGGTGCACTACCGGCCGATGTTCGGCGCTTTTGGCGCGGCGATGACCGCCACCTCGGTGACCTTTGTCTCGCAAGCCGCGCTGGACGCCAATATCGGCCAGCAACTTGGCCTGGCCAAGCGCCTGGTGGCGGTGCAGGGCTGCCGCAGCGTGCAAAAAACCGACCTGATCCACAACAACTGGCTGCCGGACATCAGCGTCGATCCGCAAACCTATCAGGTGCGCGCCAACGGCGAGCTGCTGTGGTGCGAGCCGGCCGAGGTGCTGCCGATGGCGCAGCGGTATTTTCTGTTCTGAGGCCGCCCATGCTCACCCTGACCCGACACGCCGAGCCCGGCGAACACTGGGACGCCGAACTGGCCATGACCCACGAGCTGCGCTGCAAAACCCGGCTGCGCACCCGCAGCGCCGACGGCGAGGACGTGGCGCTGTTTCTGGCCGCCGGCAGCCCGCCGCTGGCCGACGGCGACCGCCTGCTGGCCAACGACGGCCGGGTGGCGCGCGTGCGCGCCCTGCCCGAGCCGTTGCTGCACGTCACCGCCGCCGACGCGCGCGAACTCACCCGCGCCGCCTACCACCTGGGCAACCGCCATGTGCCGGTGCAAGTGGGCGAGGGCTGGCTGCGCCTGGCCGAAGACAGCGTGCTGCACGCTATGCTCGATCAACTGGGCGTCAGCGTGCAGGCGCTGGATGCGCCGTTCCAGCCGGAATCCGGCGCCTACGGCGGCGGCCATCACCACTCGCACGGCAAGGACAGCGTGTTTCAGTACGCGCCGCGCCTGCACCAGTTTCGCCGCGACGGCAGCCCGGACGACAGCGCATGACCCCGCTGGCCGCCCTGCAATGCCTGCGTCTGGCCAGCCCCGGCCTGCCGATTGGCGCTTACAGCTACTCGCAAGGGCTGGAAACCGCCATTGATCTAGGCCAGATCCACGACCGCGCCAGCGCCGAGCACTGGCTGCGCGGCCTGCTGGCCGGCCCGGTCAGCCGCTACGACGCGCCGATGCTGGCGCGCGCCCATCGCGCCAGCGCCGCCAACGACGCGCCAGCGCTAGTGGCGCTGAACCAAACCCTGCTGGCCAGCCGCGACAGCCGCGAACAGCGTCAGGAAAGCGTGCAGATGGGCTATTCGCTGCGCCAGCTGCTGGCCGCCCTGCCGGAAACCGCCAGCCAGCCGCTGCCCGCCGCCCTGCAAGACGGCGAACTGGCGTTTTTGCTGGCCTACGGCTGGGCCGGCTGCCGGCTGGGGCTGGACGAAGCCACCGTGGTGCAAGCCTATCTGTGGGGCTGGCTGGAAAACCAGGTGATGGTGCTGATGAAGGCACTGCCCATGGGCCAGACCGCCGGCCAGCAACTGATGTCCGCCCTGCTGCCGGCGCTGGCCGCCGCCAGCGAACAGGCGCTGACCCTGCCCGACGCCCGGCTGAGCGCCTTCGCCCCAATGCAAAGCTGGATGGCCCTGCGCCACGAAACCCAGTACAGCCGGCTGTTCCGCTCGTGATTGGGGCGGTTGGCGGTGTGCAAGGCGCGGTGGCTTTGGCCGGCTGAGTTTTCGCCCCTCGCCAGCCGATGGGCAAATGGATTTTTTATCTCACGATAGACCCCCGGCCCGCTGTCTGCGGCGGACGGGTTTTACTGTAAGGAGCGTTTCATGTCAGCCACCCCTTTGCGCGTGGGCATCGGCGGCCCGGTGGGCTCGGGCAAGACCCATCTCACCTGGGCTTTGTGCGCCGCGCTGCGCGAGCGTTACAACATCGCCGTGGTCACCAACGACATCTACACCCAGGAAGACGCCCAGTTTCTGGTGCGCAACGAGGCGCTGTCGCCGGATCGCATCATCGGCGTGGAAACCGGCGGCTGCCCGCACACCGCCATCCGCGAAGACGCCTCGATCAACCTCGAAGCCGTCGCCCGGCTGAACGCCCGCCATCCTGGCCTGGACGTGATTTTTGTTGAATCCGGCGGCGACAACCTGGCCGCCACCTTCAGCCCGGAATTGTCCGACCTGACCATCTACGTGATTGATGTCTCCGCCGGCGACAAGATTCCGCGCAAGGGCGGGCCGGGCATTTGCAAGTCTGACCTGCTGGTGATCAACAAAATTGACCTGGCCCCGCTGGTGGGCGCCTCGCTGGAGGTGATGGCGCGCGACGCCAAGACCATGCGCGGCGAGCGGCCGTTTTTGTTTTCCAACCTGAAAACCGGCCAGGGCCTGGCCGACATCATTGCCTTGATCGAAGAAAAAGGCATGCTCAACCTTGACCCGGAGGCGTCTCATGCGTAAATCCCTGCTTATCCTGCCGCTGGCCCTGGCCAGCAGCGCCGCCCTGGCGCACAGCGGCCACGCCGGCCATGACTCGGCCATGCTGGCCGGCCTGAGCCACCCGCTGGGCGGCGCCGACCACCTGCTGGCCATGCTGGCGGTGGGCCTGTGGGCCGGCCAGCAAGGCGGCGCCGCGCGCTGGCAAGCGCCGCTGGCCTTTGTCGCCCTGCTGGCGGTGGGCGGCGCGCTGGGCGCGGCCGGGCTGTGGCTGCCCGGCGTAGAAGCCGGCATCGCCGCCTCGGTGCTGGCGCTGGGCCTGCTGCTGGCCGCCCGCGCGCGCCTGCCGCGCTGGGCCGGCCTGGGCCTGACCGGCGGCTTTGCCCTGCTGCACGGCCTGGCCCACGGCGCAGAAATGCCGGCCAGCGCCAGCCTGCTGGCCTACGGCGCCGGCTTCATGGCCGCCTCCGCCGCGCTGCACCTGGCCGGCCTGGCGCTGTACCTGCCGCTGCACCGCATCAGCCGCGCCATCGGCGCCCTGCTGGCGGTGGCGGGAGTGGGGTTGCTGCTGGGGATGGCGTAAGCGACCTTGCCTGGCGGGCGGCAGCCCGCCAGACGCCAGATGCCTATTGTCTGGTTTGTCGGCTGAGTGTGGTGTTTTATGCCAATCAAGCAGGCTGTGTCTGCGCAAATAAAGCGCGATGAATGCCTGGCTGCGGCATGGAGCGCTACACTGGATGATCCCTGCGCCAGGTGATGCCACCATGTCCGACGCCCATCATGACAGCGGTTATAAATATCTGTTCAGCCATGCTGAATTGGTGCGCGAGCTGCTGGAGACATTCGCCCCGCCCGGGGTGGCGGCGCAACTTGATTACGCCACCTTGCGCCGGGAAAACGGCCACTACGTCACCCCGGCGCTGAAGCAGCGCGAACAAGATGTGGTGTAGCTCGGTCCGCCTAGCCGGCCAGCGCATTTAGAGCAGCTAACAAAACCCTCCTGGCGTTGTTGCACGACCTTGCCGTACTACTCGTACTGTCTGCGGTCGCGCGCCTAGCCAGGATCGCTTCGCTGGGTTTTGTTAGCCGCTCTGAAGTGCAGACGCCTCCGCCAATGCGCCACGCCAAGCGCCAGCCATCCACTGCGCATGACGCCCGCTTTTGTCTCTCCTTGACTTGACGGCTGCCGCGACCCGCCCTGAATCGTTTACACTAACGGTCTTTTGGTTTTTGCCGGGAGCGTCGCCATGCGCTATCTGTTTCTGGGTCTCAAGCTCGCCGTTTTTATCGTTCTGCTGCTGCTGGCCATGCAAAACAGCCAGCTGGTCAGCCTGAATCTGTTGCTGGGCGGCGTGTGGGAAGCCCCGCTGATTTTGCTGTTGCTGGCGTTTTTTGCCGTGGGCGCCGCCTTTGGCCTGGCCGCCGGCTTTACTTATTCGCTCAAGCTGCGCCGTCAGCTCACCGCGCTGAAAAAAGAACTGCGCGCCCGTCAGCAAACCCAGGTCACCCACGACCCCAGTGATTCGATCGCCGACTGAGCGACGCCGAGGATGGTTTTACCGTGCAGGATTTTGAACTTTGGTGGTTGTTGATTTTTCCGGTGTTCTTTGGGCTGGGCTGGCTGGCGGCGCGGGTGGACATGCGCGAGGTGCTGGGCCAGGCCAAGCATGTGCCGGCCTCTTACTTTACCGGCCTGCAAGCCTTGGTGGATGACGAAACCGACCGCGCCGCCGCCGCGCTGGCCGAGGTGGTGCGCCACCAGCCGCGCGCCGCCGAGCTGCAAGTGGCGCTGGCGCGGCTGTATCGCAAACGCGGCGAGCACGATCTGGCCATCCGCCAGCTGACCCGCCTGCTGCAAGACCACGCCGATGACCTGACCCCCTCGCAACGCGACGCCGCCCGCTTTGAGCTGGCGCAGAACTTCTTGCGCGCCGGGCTGGTGGATCGCGCCGAAGAGATTTTGGTCAAGCTGGGCCAGGGCGCGCTGGCGCACGAGGCGCGCAAATGCCTGCTGGAAATCTACCAGCAAGAGCGCAACTGGCCGCGCGCCATCGAACTGGCGCGCGAGCTGAAAAGCGAAGACTTCAGCTTTCAGCACGAGCTGGCGCAATACCACTGCGAGCTGGCGCAAGGCGCGCTGATCAAATCCGACTTTGACGGCGCCCGCCGCCATGTGGCCGACGCGCTGGCCGCCAGCCGCCGCTCCTGCCGCGCCAGCCTGATTGCCGGCGATATTCATCTGGCGCAAGGCGAAGTGGAAGAAGCCATTCGCGCCTGGCAGGGCATTGAATCGCAAAACCCGGATTACCTCAGCCTGGCCGCCGAGCGCCTGCTGGACGCCTACGAGCGCCAGGGCCGCGCCGCCGAAGGCGTGGTGCTGCTGCGCGGCTATTTGCGCAGCTATCCGCAGCTGGAACTGCTGGACGTGCTCTACCCCAAAATCGCCGCCCTGCATGGCGACGCCGCCGCGCTGGAGTTTCTGCGCGAAACCGTGCGCGGTCGCCCCAGCCTGACCGGCCTGGGCCGGCTGATCGAGGCGCAACTGCCCGGCCTGGAGCCGGAACAGCGGGTGGACGCCGACGTGGCGCGCACCCTGGTGCAAAGCCATGGCAAGCGGCTGAATGTGTACCGCTGCAAGCGCTGCAACTTCCGCTCGAAAGTGTTTTTCTGGCACTGCCCGGCTTGCGGTGAGTGGGAGAGTTTTACCCCCAATCGCACCGAAACCCAATAAGCGCGGCGCACAAAACCCCGCGCAGCGATCATGGCCAGGCGTGCGCAGACAGTACGGGCGTAAGGCAAGGTCGGGCAACGATGCCAGGAGGATTTTGTGAGCAGCTCTTAGACCACTTTCGGCATGAGCCTCACCCCCTGTGTCGTTCCCGCGAAGGCGGGAACCCAGGCCGCACCACAGCGTGCGCGGTGGGCATGGCGCAGGTCCGCGCTAGTGAGAACACCCCCCGCTGTACGCTGTGGACACGTCTGGATTCCCGCCTGCGCGGGAATGACGTGCTGTAGTGCGGCGAGAGGTTCGTCGTGGAACATGAACGCTTGTGTTTCAGCTGTCCTGGCTACTCGCACGGTGGCGCGGCCTTGTCGCTGTCGGCTTGCCTGCGCTGCCTGGCGGCGCAGGCGGCCTGAATCACACCATTGCCCGCGCAGGTCATCCTTGCGCGGGTCTGGGCAGCGCGCCGGTGAGCGCCGGGCGCGCTGCTGTCATCACTTTGTCAACCCTGTCGGCCACGCTATGCGCGTGGGCCGCCAGCGGGCGCCGGCGGCGTTGTCAGGCAACGCCACACAGGAATTTGGGCATGAATCCTTTTGTTGATCTGCCGTCGCCGCTGGCGACGGTGTCTCCGGTGATTGTCGCGCTGGATTTTCATGATGAACGTTCGGTGCTGGAATTTATTTCCCGGCTGGAGCCGGGCAGCTGCCGGCTGAAAGTGGGCAAGGAGTTGTTCACCGCCACCGGCCCGCATCTGGTGCAAACCTTGGTGGCGCGCGGTTTTGAGGTGTTTCTCGACCTGAAATTCCACGACATCCCCAACACCGTCGCCTCCGCCTGCAAGGTGGCCGCCGACCTGGGCGTGTGGATGGTGGACGTGCACGCCAGCGGCGGCCGGCGCATGATCGAAGCCGCGCGCGAGGCGCTGGACACCCAGTCCGCCCGCCCGCTGCTGATTGCCGTCACCGTGCTGACCAGCATGGACGCCAGCGATCTGGCCGAAATCGGCCTGTCCGACCCGGCCGGGCAAGTGTCGCGGCTGGCGGCGCTGGCGCAATCCAGCGGCGCCGATGGCGTGGTGTGCTCGGCGCAAGAAGCGCCGCTGTTGCGCGGCGAGCGCGGCCCGGCGTTCAAGCTGGTCACCCCCGGCATCCGCCTGGCCGACTCCGCCGCCGACGACCAGCGCCGGGTGATGACCCCCAGCGCCGCCATCGCCGCCGGCTCGGACTATCTGGTGATTGGCCGGCCGATCACCCGCGCCGACGAGCCGTTTGCCGTGCTGCAACGCATTAACGCCGAAGTGGCGCAAGCCAGAGGCGCGCAATGAAAGTCTCGGTGATTGGCAGCGGCTATGTGGGCCTGGTCACCGGCGCGTGTCTGGCCGAAGTCGGCAATCAGGTGCTGTGCCTGGATGTCGATCCGGCCAAAATCGCCCTGTTGCAGGGCGGCGGCGTGCCGATTTACGAGCCCGGCCTGGAAGACATGATCCGCCGCAACGCCGCCGCCGGCCGGCTGAGCTTCACCACTGACGTGGCCGCCGCCGCCCGCTTTGGCGAGATTCAGTTTATCGCCGTGGGCACCCCGCCCGACGAAGACGGCTCGGCTGACCTGCAATATGTGCTGGCCGCCGCGCGCGGCATTGCCCGCCATATCGAGCGCCCCACCGTGGTGGTGGACAAATCCACCGTGCCGGTGGGCACCGCCGACCGCGTGCGCGACGCCATGGCCGCCACCCTGGCCGAACGCGGCGCCGACATCGCCTTCAGCGTGGTGTCCAACCCGGAGTTTCTCAAAGAAGGCGCGGCGATTGACGACTTTATGCGCCCGGACCGCATCGTGGTGGGGGTGGACGACGCCCACGCCGCCGAACTGATGCGCCGGCTGTACCTACCGTTCCAGCGCAACCACGAGCGGCTGATCGTCATGGACGTGCGCTCGGCCGAGCTGACCAAATACGCCGCCAACGCCATGCTGGCCACCCGCATCTCGTTCATGAACGAGCTGGCCAACCTGGCCGAAGCGCTGGGCGCGGATATTGAAAAAGTCCGCCAGGGCATCGGCTCTGACCCGCGCATTGGCTACCATTTTCTCTACCCTGGCTGCGGCTATGGCGGCTCGTGCTTTCCCAAGGACGTCAAAGCCCTGGCGCGCACCGCCGACGAACACGGCCTGCCGCTGCGGGTGATCAGCGCCGTTGAAGCCGCCAATGACGCGCAAAAGCGCCGGCTGGCCGACAAAATCATCGCCCGCTTTGGCGCTGACCTCACCGGCCGCTGCTTTGCCCTGTGGGGCCTGGCCTTCAAGCCCAACACCGACGATATGCGCGAAGCGCCCAGCCTGACGCTGATCGACGCCCTGCTGGCGCGCGGCGCCACGGTGGCCGCCTACGACCCGGTGGCGCGCGACGAAGCCGCCCGCGTGCTGGCCGGCCGCCCCGGCATCCGCTTTGCCGACAGCATGCAGAGCGCGTTGGACGGCGCCGACGCGCTGGCGATTGTCACCGAATGGAAAGAATTTCGCAGCCCGGACTTTGCCGACCTCAAAGCCCGCCTGCGCACCCCGGCCATTTTTGACGGCCGCAATATGTACGACCCGGCCAGCGTGCGCGAAGCCGGGCTGGAATACCACGCGATTGGCCGCCCCTGAAAGTATTGCATGAGCCTGCTTGAAACCCTGTCCCTGAACTGTGCCGACCTTTCCGCCCGCCTGGCCGGCGCCCGCGTGCTGGTGGTCGGCGACGTGATGCTAGACCGCTACTGGTTTGGCGAAGTCAACCGCATCTCGCCCGAAGCCCCGGTGCCGGTGGCCAAAATCACCCGCATCGAAGAACGCGCTGGCGGCGCGGCCAATGTGGCGCGCAATATCGCCGCCCTGGGCGGCCAGGCCAGCCTGCTGTCCGTGGTGGGCGACGACGAAGCCGCCAGCGCGCTGGAAACCCTGCTGCTGCGCGACGGCATCGCCACCTCGCTGCGCCGCGACCCCAGCATCAGCACCACCACCAAGCTGCGCGTGGTGGCCCGCCAGCAACAACTGATCCGCATCGACTTTGAAGAAGCCCCCAGCCACGAAATCCTGGCCGACAAGCTGGACGACTTTGCCGCCCGCCTGGCGCAGCACGACGTGGTGATTTTGTCCGACTACGGCAAGGGCGGCCTCACCCACGTCGCCCGCATGGTCGAGCTGGCGCGCGCCGCCGGCAAGCCGGTGCTGATCGACCCCAAGGGCGACGACTGGAGCAAATACGCCGGCGCCACCCTGCTCACCCCCAATAAAAGCGAATTCCGCCAAGTGGCCGGCAGCTGGCGCGACGAAGCCGACCTGGCCCAACGCGCCCAGACGCTGCGCCAGCAACTGCAACTCGACGCCCTGCTGGTCACCCGCAGCGAAGAAGGCATGAGCCTGTTCGACGCCCACGGCGCCGAACACCAGCCCACCCTGGCGCGCGAAGTGTTTGACGTGTCGGGCGCCGGCGACACGGTGATTGCCACCCTGGGCCTGGCGCTGGCCGCCGGCCTGAGCCGCCCGCACGCCATGCACCTGGCCAACGCCGCCGCCGGCATCGTGGTGGCCAAGCTGGGCACCGCCGTGGTGGACCAACAGGAACTGTTTGCGGCCTGACGCCGCCCGAAACTCTGGAGCTTACCCCCATGACCCTCGTCGTCACCGGCGCTGCCGGCTTTATTGGTTCCAACCTGGTCAAGGCGCTCAACCTGCGCGGCGACACCGACATCATCGCCGTCGATGACCTCACCGACGGCCCCAAATACCGCAACCTGGTGGACTGCGACATCGCCGACTACCTGGACAAAGACGACTTTCTCGCCCGCCTGAAAGCCGGCGACTACACCGGCAAACTGCGCGCCATCCTGCACCAGGGGGCCTGCTCCGACACCATGGAGCACAACGGCAAATACATGATGGCCAACAACTATCAGTACACGCTGGACCTGTTTGACTGGTGTCAGGACCACGGCGTGCCGCTGCTGTACGCCTCCAGCGCCGCCGTCTACGGCGCTGGCCGGGTGTTCAGCGAATCACGCGAACACGAAGCCCCGCTGAACGTGTATGGCTACTCGAAATTTCTGTTCGACCAAGTGGTGCGCCGCCGCTTTGACCAACGCCGCGCGCAAGTGGTGGGCTTTCGCTACTTCAACGTCTACGGCCCGCGCGAACAACACAAAGGCCGCATGGCCTCGGTGGCCTTTCATCACTTCAACCAATACCTGCAAACCGGCAAGGTGAAACTGTTTGAAGGCTACGACGGCTACCCCAACGGCGGCCAGATGCGCGACTTTGTCTCGGTGGAAGATGTGGTGAAGGTCAACCTGCACTTTCTGGACCACCCGGAAAGCTCCGGCATCTTCAACCTGGGCAGCGGCCGCGCCCAACCGTTTAACGACGTCGCCGTCGCCGCCGTCAACGCCTGCCGCCAACACCAAGGCCAAGCCGCGCTCAGCCTGGCCGAACTGGTGGAACAAGGCGTGCTGGAATACATCGACTTCCCGGACGCGCTGAAAGGCAAATACCAAAGCTTTACCGAAGCCAATATCAGCGCCCTGCGCGCAGCGGGCTATGCACAGCCGATGCTGAGCGTGGAGGAGGGCGTGGCGCGGTATGCGCAGTGGTGGTTGGCGAGTGTGGGGCGGTGAGTTGATGGCGATGGCCATGAAGTAACTGACTGACGTAAAAAGAAAAAGCGACGATAGGCCTATCGTCGCTTTTTTATTAATGTCCTTTGCCTGCATACCATGCATTGACAGTGAATCCTAAGATTAACCACCAGGCATAAATTGAAAATGTTGAATTACAATCGCCCTCGTCGAGCAATCCGTGAGCCAACTCGTTGCGCAAATTGGGCCCAAAGGGATCACAAAATAATGAGTAAAGTTCAAAGGCGAGATCTTTGCCAAATACCTGAATAGTCTCCGGCAACTCCAGCAAGGTGCTCAACCCATTTTCGTTTTGGATACCATTTTTGTCGATGTTTGTGGTCGTAGCGCCGGCCCATTTTAAATGCTCTTGTACGGAGTTCTCAATCTGTGGAATCAGTAAAGTACAGCGCGGTGACAAAATCACGCTCATAACCGGCAAACAATATTTTGCCGAACAAGCCTAATTTAAACCATAACGGGAAATCCCCCGGCTGTGCCGGGGTGACAGTAGAAGTTTGACGTTTACGGGAGTCCATCGATGAAACTTCCGGAGTGAGCCGCCAAGCACACTCGATAAAGGGAGTTTCACGATGGACGAATTTGAGAGCCTAAGCCACAGTCGGTGGGAGTGCAAATACCATGTGGTGTTCATTCCGAAGTGCCGAAGGAAGGCGTTGTATGCGAGCCTGCGCAAGCACTTGGGAGAGGTGTTCCGACAGTTGGCGCAGCGCAAGGAGTGCGAGATTCTGGAAGGGCATTTGATGCCGGATCATGTTCACATGCTGATTGCGATTCCGCCAAAGCATGCGGTGTCGCAAGTGGTGGGGTACATGAAAGGGAAGAGTGCGATCCACATTGCCCGAGTGTACGGAGAGCGCAGGCGCAACTTTGTGGGACAGAGTTTTTGGGCGAGAGGGTATTTTGTCTCGACAGTGGGGCGGGATGAGGAAGTGATCCGAAAGTACATCCGGGATCAGGAAAAAGAAGATGAACGGTTGGAGCAACTGAAGCTGATGTAAGGGATTGGGCGCCGGTGGCGCCAAGAAAGCGGGGCCGCGTTAGCGTCCCCGTTCAGCCGCTTTGAGCGGCTCACACCATGAAGGCCCCCGGCTTTGCCGGGGGATTGTTACTTCACTTGTTTCACTAAAAAAACCATGACCGACGACATTAGCAAACGTGCCGAAGCCTTACGCCTGGCCTTGCTTGACAACGAAACCGAGGCGGCGCGATCACACCAGAACTGGCTGATGGGCAAGGCAGCATCGGCGTTGTTGCGCCAGGACACAGACAGCCTGCGGGCATTCCGGGCGGCGCTGGCCGGGCTGCCAGCCGTTGCCGACCGTTTTGGCGAGGGCAAAAAAGGTGACCGCTGGCGTACGGTGTGGGAACTGGTCGATGCGTTTTGTGAAACACCCAGGCCGCTGGAGCAAGCCCGTCTCGCCAAGGCGACCCAAGTCTCCGGCCTGGTTTTGCTGGCAATCCGCCGCGAGCCAGGCATCAGCCCCGGCGAACTCGCCCAGAACCGGAAAACCTGGCCGCGCTGCGCGCTGTGCCGGTGATCAAGGGGCTGACCGACGCGCTGTTCCTTCAACCCAAGGGCTGGTTTAAATTCCTCAAACGGCCACGGCCTACCCAGCCGATTCCCCCGGCAAAATGGAATGCCACGCTCAAACGCCTGCAAGACCTGCGTCTGCTGGAGCACGACCCAGACACCGGCCGCCTGGACGCCCACCCCCTGCTGCGCGAATACTTTGCCGCCACACTGAGCAAGAACCAGCCCGAGGCCTGGCAAGAAGGCCACCGCCGGCTGTACCAGCAACTCAAAGACAGCGTGCCTCATCACCCGGAAGGCCTGACTGGCCTGCAAGCGCTCTATCAGGCGGTGGTGCATGGTTGTCGGGCGGGGCTGTACCAAGAAGCGCTCAATGAGGTGTATATCAGCCGCATTTTGCGTGGCACGGGGTCGGATGGCTTCTACAGCGCCAAGAAGCTCGGCGCCTTCGGCGCCGACCTGGGGGCGGTGGCTTGTTTCTTTACTGAACCCTGGCAGCGGCTGGCGCCAGGCTTGCCGGTAGGCGACCAAGCCTGGCTGCTCAACGAAGCAGCCACTCGTCTGCGCGCTCTGGGCCGATTGGCGGAGGCGCTGGAACCGATGTGGGTCGGGGCGGAGAGCGCGGAGGCGCAAGCGGACTGGAAAAATGCCGCCATCTACTACGGCAATCTTTCCCTGCTGCAACTGAGCCTAGGCCGTATCGTGCTGGCCGTGGCCGACGCCGAACGCGCGGTGGACTACGCTGACCGCAGTGGCGACGCTTTTCAGCGCATAAGTAAACGCACAGCCCTGGCCGATGCCCGCCACCAGCAAGGTGAGTGGGAAGCCGCTCGTCGCGGTTTTGCCGAGGCCGAGGCCATGCAGGCTGAGCGCAAACTCGAGTATCTACAGCTCTACTCACGGCCAGGCTTTCGGTATGGCGAGCTGCTGCTGACCGAGGCCGAGCGGGCCGCCTGGGGCGGACCGGCGGCGGCAGAGGGCAGCGAAGGGTGCGCCCAGGTGGCGCAGCGGGCAGCTCAGGCCTTGCCTATTGCGATGCGCAATAACCACCTCCTCAGCATCGCCCTCGCTCAGCTGACCCTCGCCCGTAGCGCCCTCTACACCGACTTGCTGCACGGCCGCACGCCTGGCGAGGACGCCCAGCAGCACACCGAAGCCGCCGTCGCCGGCCTGCACCGTATAGCTCAGCTGGTACGTGCCCTTGGCGCTCAGCACTTGCGAGAGCTGGTTGTCGGTGTACGACGTGGTGCCAGCGGGCAGCTTCGATGCGATGACCTGCCCGTCGCGCAGCACCGTGACCCGGTCGAGGACCTCCACGATCCGCGCCAAGGTGCCATCGGCGCCTGTGGTGTCACCCACCACCCGTACCTCGTCGCCGACGATGACCCCCTTGCGTCCCAGGTGGCGGGCCTTGGTGGCGCTCACCATCTGACCGCCCACCACCATCTGGCAGCGGAAGCGCCCGCGGTCGACGGTGATCACCTCCGACCCGTCGGTCGGTAGATCACTGTCCTCGGTGCGCTTGCCGGCCGTGTAGGTCGACGGGTGTTCGAGTAGGAGGAGG
>ERZ650306.1427-NODE-1427-length-13431-cov-18.543212_pt1 | contig 13431 bp, 10 predicted proteins | sample MGYA00376242_ERZ650306 | MGnify/ENA primary metagenome ERZ650306 (study PRJEB26733, sample SAMN07839244) | wastewater metagenome | biome: urban; feature: wastewater treatment plant; material: waste water | place: USA: North Carolina | collected 2016-03-31 ...
GACCTCGTGACTGCGCTTGTGTCGTGGCAACGTCACGAAAGGAGGGCGGCGTTTGGCTCCGGGGAACTTCATGGCTCGCACCCTTTCTCGCCTCGCGCCTTGGCATATTGCGCTTGGAGTTCAGGTGCAAACCTGTCAACCAAGGCACGCACATCGTCTTGCTTTGCCTTCGACACAGCACCCGGACTGTGCTGGCAGATCACATCCGCAACATCAGAGGCGGGTTGCCCATGCTCCGAGATGCTTTCGACGAAGGTCTTTCGCTCGACATCGGCCCAGTCCACGCCATCAGAGCCATGCGCTTTGATGGCCTCGGTGGCGTACTGCCAGAAGGTGAGTGCCGCTCCGGCACGCTTTTCTAGGCGAGGCAGTTCTGCCAATCGCAGAGCCGCAATCCGCTCGCTTTCGACCTCGCGAGCTAAAACGACCGCATCCCGCAGATTCAATTTCAGCATGGCCTGACCGCCGATATAGCCTGCCAAAGCACTTGTGGCGCGTTGCTCGATCTCGTCGGCACTCGTCAGGCCGAGCCGAACCAAAGCAGCAATATCATCCTTGTCATTGTCGGCAAACCGGGCAATCTTGCTGACAGCCAAATCAAGGGGGGAGAGGACGTAAAGCCGAATATGCTCTATCCCCATATCCAAGGGGATAGCATCGTCGGTATAGTCCTCGTGCATCAGAGCAAAGGTCGAGTTGTAATTGGTGTCAAAATGGACAGCCTCGCGAGTCCCATCCTCCAACGTAACATCGACGATCAAATCGTTAGGGATGAATACACGGGCACCGAACTCGGCATCAACATCCGTTGTGACACGATCTGACGTATAGAGATGGACGGCCATGCCCCCAGCCAAATAGACATTCACTGGGCTGCGGAGCGAGAGCCTCTCTTCAAGCTGCTTGAATAACTCTCGCAGTCCTTCGGCAAGTGCGGTTCGCGTATGGAATACAGGACTTGCTGGCATCGCCTCAGCCCCATTGCAGTTGACGCGAAAGCATGTCGCGCAAACGCGGCAAACTCATTACCCAGCCTCGTCTGACGACTTCAGCCGAAGCCAGCCGCTCGTTCGGATGTGAAGCGAAATACCGTTCGCTTGCTTGCGTCAAGCACTTCGACTCGGCTGGAAACTGCGACTGAACAACCATTGCCGCCAACTGAAACACGTTAGCCTCTCGCTGATCTTGAGCCGCTTGCGTGGCTTCCCGAGCGACGGCAGAGCATCGGGCAAGGAGTGCCGATTCAACATCTCTAGAAGTCATTACAGTCACCTCCCGAACAACAAGACTTTACGATTTTCGATAGCGTAACTGTACAGTGAAGCGACAATGTTTGCAACACTGTTTTACGACTTCTGGCTGGCGTGACATACATCAGCCCATTGTTGGCGCCCACCCGCTTTTACGAATACCCAATAAAAAGAACGACTCCATTCCATGAAGCATTTGTTGAACTTGTTAGCTGCCGTGGCCCTGCTCATCTGGGGCACGCACCTGGTGCGTACCGGCATCCTGCGGGTGTTCGGCGCCAACCTACGGCAACTCATCTCGCGCAGCGTGAGCAACCGGTTCACCGCCGTTCTCTCGGGCATGGGCGTCACGGCCGTGGTGCAGTCCAGCACCGCCACCGCACTCATCGTGTCGTCATTTGTGGGCCAGGGACTGGTGGGGCTGCCTGCCGCGCTGGCCGTGATGCTGGGCGCGGATGTTGGCACCAGCGTGATGGCTGTGGTGTTTTCGCTCGATTTGTCGTGGCTGTCGCCGTTGTTCATCTTTGTGGGCGTGGTGCTGTTCATTTCGCGCAAAGACACCGCCGTGGGCCGCGTGGGCCGCGTGCTGATTGGCCTGGGCTTGATGCTGCTGGCCCTGCGGCTCATCACCGAGTCCACCACGGTGCTGACCCAGTCGCCCACCGTGCGCACCCTGCTGGGTGCGCTGACCAGCGATTTGCTGCTGGAGATCTTCACGGGCGCCGTGCTGGCTGTGCTGGCTTATTCCAGCCTGGCCACCGTGCTGCTCACGGCCACGCTGGCGGGCTCGGGCGGTATTCCGGTGGATGTGGCACTGGGGCTGGTGGTGGGCGCCAACCTGGGCAGCGGCTTGCTGGCAGTGGCCACGACCATGCGCTCCAATGTGCAGACGCGGCAGGTGCCGCTGGGCAATCTGTTCTTCAAGATCATGGGCGTCATCATCATGACCCCGCTGATCGGGCTGTGGCTCAAGCATGTGCGCCCCTATGTTCCCGACAACGCTTCGCTGGTGGTGCTGTTCCACCTGGCATTCAACGCGGTGGTGGGGCTGGTGTGCATCGGGCTCACAGGCACGGTGGCGCGTGCCGTGCAACGCCTGCTCCCGGTGGCAGACACGCAGGCCGCAGCAGGCAGCCGCCCCCGGCATCTGGATCCATCGGCGCTGGCCACGCCCTCGCTGGCCATTTCCTGCGCTGCGCGCGAAGCGCTGCACCAGGCCGATGTGGTGGAGTCCATGCTGCTGGGGCTGCACCAGGTCATCCGCACCGATGACCAGAAGCTGGCCGAAGACTTGCGCAAACTCGATGATCAGGTGGATGAGCTGTACTCCGCCATCAAGTACTACATGACCAAGATTTCGCGCGAGGCCCTGGACGAACGCGAAGGCCGCCGGTGGGCGGACATCATCAGCTTCACCATCAACATGGAGCAGATTGGCGACATCATCGAACGCGTGCTCATCGACATTGAGGACAAGAAGATCAAGAAAGGCCGCCAGTTCTCCGAAGCTGGCATGGAAGAGATCAACGAACTGCACACCCGCCTGGTGGCCAACCTGCGCCTGGCAATGAGCGTGTTCCTGAACGGGAACGTGCGCGACGCGCAAAAGCTGCTGGAAGAAAAAGCCCGCTTCCGCGATCTGGAGCGCGCCTACTCGGCCACGCACCTGGCGCGCCTGTCAGACAACACGGTGCAGAGCATTGAAACCAGCTCATTGCACATCGACTTGATCAGCGAGCTCAAGCGCATCAACTCGCTGTTGTGCTCCATTGCCTACCCCATTCTGGAATCGGCAGGAGCCCTGGCACCCAGCCGCCTCAAACTGCCGTCAGAACCCGTCTGACCTTGGCCATGCGGCTGGCTGGGCCTCGGTGCCGAGCCAACCCGCTACAGGCCCAGAAAACCACCAATGACCAGCCCCGCCTCGGGCGTGAAATGGCCCTGAGCCACACGTTCGCACAGCAGCGGAATGGATAGCAACGCGAACTCGTCCACCTCGCCATCCTGGTTGTGGGGCACTTGCCCCTCGGGCACCTGGGCACTGAACCAGTCGATGCGCTCTCGCATGAAGCCCACGCCCCCACCCTCGCGGCTGGGGCGGGAGAAATCCACGTGACCACCGTGCACCACCTGCGTGAGTGCAGCCACTTCCAGGCCCGCCTCTTCCCAGGTTTCACGCGCCAGCGCCTGGTGCAGTGAATCCTGCGCTGACACCATGCCGCCCATCAGGGTGTCCCACTTGCCGGGGTGATTGGGTTTGGTGAGCGAGCGCCGCTGCACCCACATGCGCCCATCCGGCGCCAAACCCACCAAGTGCACCGCGCGCGTGGCAATGCCCAGCACCCGCACAGCCCCACGTTCCACCGTGCCCACCACTGCGCCTTGTGCATTGGTTACCGCCAGCTGTTCATCGCGCCAGGGGCCACAGCGCCCCGTCTGGCGCAGCGCTGCAGCCAGCGCATTCAGGGCGGGGGTGACCTCTGCATCTGGCACAGGCAAATGCCAGGCGAAAGCCCCATTTCGCTCCTGAAAAGATAGCTGCTCGCGCTTATCCAGCAAGCGCTGCAGGCCAATATCATCCAAAACCCCTGCAGCCACCGACCCCACTTCGTGGCCAGCCACCACCAGTGGTATGCGGGGCTGGGCCGGTGGCTGCTGCGCCGCCCCCCGCGCCCCAGCCAGCCATTGCGCGAACGCGGGCGTCTGAACGGCCGGGCTCACAGCGTCAGGATGGTGCACCCGGTGGTCTTGCGCGCTTCCAGGTCGCGGTGCGCCTGCTGCACGTCGGCCAAGGGGTAGCGCTGGTCGATATGGATCTTGACCTGGCCGCTGGCCACCACGGCAAACAGGTCATCGGCCATGGCCTGGGTGCTTTCACGTGTGGAGATGTGCGTGAACAGCGTCTGGCGGGTGAGGTACAGCGAGCCCTTGGGCCCGAGCTGGCCTGGAGCAAATGCAGGCACGGGCCCCGAGGCGTTGCCAAAGCTGGCCATCAGGCCGAAGGGGCGCAGGCAGTCCAGCGACTTGTCCCAGGTGTCCTTGCCCACCGAGTCGTACACCACCTTCACGCCCTTGCCACCGGTGATTTCCTTCACGCGCGCGGCAAAGTCTTCACGGCTGTAGTTGATGGCGTGCGCCGCACCATTGGCCAGCGCCAGTTGGCATTTGGCGTCTGAGCCGGCAGTGCCGATGAGCTGCAAACCCAGGGCCTTGGCCCACTGGCAGGCGATGAGCCCCACGCCGCCCGCTGCGGCGTGGAACAGCACGAAATCACCGGGCTGCAGACCTTCCACGGGCAGTGTTTTCTTGAGCAGGTATTGCGCCGTCAAGCCCTTGAGCATCATCGCAGCGCCGGTTTCAAAGCTGATGGCGTCGGGCAGCTTGCACACCGTCTTGGCAGGCATGACGCGCGCTTCACAGTAACTGCCGGGTGGGTTGCTGGCGTACGCCGCGCGGTCGCCAGGGGCCAGGTGGGTCACGCCTTCACCCACAGCTTCCACCACGCCAGCCGCTTCCATGCCAATGGAAGCGGGCATATTCAGTGGATACAAGCCCGTGCGGTGGTACACATCGATGAAGTTCAGGCCGATGGCATGGTGGCGAATGCGGATCTCGCCGGGGCCCGGCTCCCCCACGGGTACATCAACAATCTGGAGTTCTTCGGGACCACCGTGCTGGCGGATCTGGACGGCAAGGCTCATGGCAACAGCGCTCCTGTAACAAGAGGGACAAACGGCCGCCATCCTGCCATGAATCTGCAAGCCTTGCCGGAGCGAGCCCGTTACATTCCGGGGCATGACTCAAAGACTCACGCCCGGCACGGCTGCGCTGCTGGTGACCGCGCCCCTGCTGTGGGCGGGCAATGCCGTGGTGGGCCGGCTGGTGCACGCCATGATCCCGCCCATCACCCTGAACTTCTTCCGCTGGGTGCTGGCCTTTGCCATCTTGCTGCCGCTGGCCCACGGGGTGCTGCGCAAAGACAGCCCCCTGTGGCCGCACTGGCGGCGCTATGCAGTGCTGGGCCTGCTGGGCATCGGGCTTTACAACGCGCTGCAGTACATGGCGCTGCAAACCTCCACCCCCATCAACGTGACGCTGGTGGGCTCCAGCATGCCGGTGTGGATGCTGGCGGTGGGGGCGCTGTTTTTTGGTGCCTCGGTCACGCGCCAGCAACTGTTGGGCGCGGTGCTCTCCATTACCGGGGTGCTGATCGTGCTCAGCCGTGGTGAGTGGAACCAGCTGCTGGCCTTGCGGCTGGTGCCCGGTGATTTGTTCATGCTGATGGCCACCGCATCGTGGTCGTTTTACAGCTGGCTTTTGGTGAGGACCAGTGAGCCCGCCAGCCTGCGCGGCGATTGGGCGGCCTTCCTGATGGCGCAGATGGTGTTTGGCCTGGGTTGGTCCGGCGCCTTCACAGGCGTGGAATGGAGTTTAGGCCACACGCAGATCGACTGGGGCGCGCCCTTGCTGGCGGCACTGGCCTTCATCGCCGTGGGGCCAGCGGTGCTGGCCTACCGCTGCTGGGGTGTGGGCGTGCAGCGGGCAGGGCCTGCGGTGGCGGGCTTCTTCGTCAACCTCACGCCGCTGTTCGCAGCCGTGCTGTCGGCGGCCTTTCTTGGCGAAACACCGCACCTGTTTCACGGCGTGGCGTTCGCCTTCATCGTGGGCGGGATCGTGGTGTCATCCCGGCGCTGAGCGCTGGCGCGATGTACTCAGCGCTGGCGCGATGTATTGAGCGCTGGCGCGGTCTGGCACGGCAAAGCGAACCAGCGACGCGATACGGTTGCCGGCAAATCCGTATCAGCCCAGCAAAGCCAGGTCATTGCCCAGCAGGGCTTCGATCTCGTTCAGTGGCATGGGCCGACCCAGCAGATAGCCCTGGAAGTAGTGGCAGCCATACCGCGCCAGCGTGTCACGCTGCTCGGCGGTTTCCACCCCTTCGGCAATCACATCCAGTTCCAGGTTGCGGGCCATGCCGATGATGGTCTGCACGATCACATCGTCGGTCTGTTTCACGCCCAGGTTGTGCACGAACGACTGGTCGATCTTGAGCTGGTCGAGCGGCAGGCGCGTGAGGTATGCCAGGGATGAGTAGCCGGTGCCAAAGTCGTCCACCAAGAAGCGCACGCCCTTGGTCTTGAGCTGGATCATCTTGGCAATGGTGTCGTCCACATCGTCCAGCACCAGCGACTCCGTCAGCTCCAGCTTGAGCAAGTGCGCGGGTGCGCCCGTCTCGCGCAGCACTTCCACCACCCGGGCCACAAAGTCGTGCTGGCGGAACTGCCGCGCACTGACGTTGACCGACAACTGCACATGCTGGCAGCGCGGGTCACCCTTCCATGCCGCCAGTTGCTCGCACGCGGTGCGCAAGACCCAGTGCCCGATCGGCACGATGAGTTCGCTCTCCTCGGCCACGCTGATGAATGCCCCTGGCGCCACCAGCCCCCGCTCGGGATGGCGCCAGCGGATCAGGCCCTCCACGCCCACAATTCGCCCGTCCAGGCGCTGCTGTGGCTGGTAGTGCAGTTCAAACTGGTTGCCGGTGATGGCCATCTGCAGGTCGTGCTCCAGTTGCACGCGCTGGTTGATGGCGATCTGCATCTGCGGATCAAAAAAGCACAGGGAGTTGCGCCCCTGTGACTTCACCTGGTACATGGCAATGTCGGCCTGCTTGAGCAAGTCCACCGTCGGCTGCATGTCTTGCCCGATGAGGGTGGCGCCAATGCTGGGGGTGCTGTGGTACTTGTGGGCATCCAGCAAATAGGGCATGTTGAGGCGGCGCAGGATCTTCTCGCCCACCCGGCGGGCCAGCGATGCTGCCTCTTCGCTGTTGGTGGCCAGGTTCTTGAGCATGATCACAAACTCATCGCCCCCAAGCCGCGCCACCGTGTCTTCGGTGCGCACACAGGCCTTCAGGCGCTGCGCCACCTGCTGCAGCAGCAAGTCTCCCACCTCATGCCCCAGGGTGTCGTTGAGGGTCTTGAAGTGGTCCAGGTCCAGAAACAGCAGGGCCCCATGCAAACCACTGCGGGCGTTGGCCACCACCGACTGCTGGATACGGTCCATCAAAAGGCGCCGGTTGGGCAGCCCGGTCAGCGGGTCGTAGAAAGCCAGGTTTTCGATCTCTGCGCTGGCCTGGCGCAGCTCGGTCACGTCGTGGTACGTGATCACCAGGCCGCCATCGGGCGTGGCCCGCTCGGTGACCTGGATGACACGCCCATCGGGCAGGCCCTGCTCATGCGGCCCCTGGGGGTTGCGCTGCACTGCCACGCGCTGCTCCACCCAGCGCTGCTGCTCTTCGTCGCTGGCGTTTTCCAGGTGGTGCCGGGCTTTCTCTTTCAGCAATTCCTTGAACGGAACCTGGGGCGCCAGTTGCCCCTTGAGCCACGGATAAATCTCTTCAAAGCGCCGGTTCCACTGCACCAGGCGAAGCTGGCTGTCGAGCACCACAAAGCCGCTGACCATGGATTCCAGCGCCTCGTCCAGCGTGGCCTTCGACTGCGCAATCGCCAAACGGGCCTGGGTCATGCGGTCAACGTAGCGCAGTGAAACAACCCCCACCACCACAATCATCACCACAAAACCCAGCGCCGTCAGCACGATGCCATCGCGCGCTGCGCGCCAATTGGCCAGCGCGGCGTGCAGCGGCACACTGGCAGCAATGCGCAAGTCCTGGTACATCAACGGGCGGTACACCACCAGGGCCTGCTCTCCGCCCAGGCGCGCACGGGCATTCCACTGCGGCCCGGTCACATCCAGCTCGGCCAGCGGCGGAGTCAGCACCCTGGCCAATTTCTCTTCCTGCCGCGGCATGGTCAGCAGAAGCTGGCCTGAGGCACGCTCCAGCGTGACCTGCAACCCGGCAATGTCCATGCCCTGAACCAGAACACCGGCCAGCGAACCCACGGGCATTTCAGCCACTGCCAGCAATGGCGTTCCGTCGGCCAGCCGAAGCTGCCGGGCCAGATAGAGCACACGCTCCGCGCTCACAAAGCTCACGGCTGGCGCGCTCACCATCAACATCGGCAGCGGCTGCTCAAACACCGATTCGGCAAACCCCAAAGGCAACGACACGGCCACCGCAGCACCTGCGGCGTCTGACGAACCCAAAACGCGCCCCTGCCTGTCTACCAGCGCCACATAGCGCACCATGAGGCTTTGGCGGGCCGAGCTGCGCAGGCGCTGGCTGGTCACTTCCGGGTCCAGCCATTCCGCCCGCACCGCCGACAGATCCAATATCTCGTCCATGCTGGCCAGCAAGACGTCAACGCCCAACAGGGAACGGTTGAGCGCAGCTTCGGCACTGGAGACAAAGCGCACCGCGCCGCTGGCGCCGTCAGCCAGGGCGAGCTGCCGTGCATTGAAGATCAGCACCGCCGCTACCGTGACCACGGCCAGCACAAATGCCGCAACCCCGCCCCCCACGAAGAACTTGATACGCCGAGGTACTGCCACGTTCATGGTGACTTGGGCACAGGGATGCCCCGCGCCGGTCCGATGGTGCTGTTCCACACCTGGGCGCACCGTGCGCCACAGCGCTGGAGCCAGCGGGGCAGGACGGTGGAGGTGAGAATCTCTTTGCGGCGCTGTTCATCCTGCGCCGAAACCGGCACGACCACCATGCGCCCCTTGCGGCCCGCCTGGCACTCGGGCGCGCCACGGTTGCAGGCCATGCCATCGGCGGTTTCGCGTTCGGATTCTGCCCAGATGTCGGCTTCCAGCTTGGGCAGCTCGCGCTTGAGCAATTCGCGCAAATCCGGCGGCAGTGCTGCCCAGACGGTACGGTTGGCGCCGAACACCGCCAACCCCCAGGTCACGGGCAAGGCATGCACATGGCTCATCAAATTGTGCAGCCCCAGCGTATTGCCCGACATGGTTCCGGTGACCGCACACTCGATGCTGCCCGCCGTCACATTGGGCACGATCTGGGCAAAGCCGGTGAGCAGGGGCTCTGCGCCCAGGGCGCTCACAAAATCCGCCTGGGTGGACGATGACACCCGCACCCGCCGCCCCGCCAAATCGGCCAGGCTGCGCAGTGGCTTGCCGCAAAAGATCACCTGCGCCGGATACACATAGATGGCCAGGGGCTCCACCCCATGCTGGTCGCGCAGCGCTTTCTCCAGATACGGGCGAAAGGCGGCCAGCGTGGTGCGCAAGGTAGCCATGTCGGGGTTCAACCCCGCCAGATCGGGGGCCGTGTATTCGGGATGCTGGGCAGAAAAAGAGCTCATCAGCGCCGTACCCAACGGCACCACCCCCAACTGCAGCAGTCGCAGCATTTCGGTGCCGGGCACCCCGGCCCTGTCGAAGGGAACGATTTCTGCGGTGTAACGCCCGCCGCTCAGGCGCGCCAGTTCGCGGGTCCAAAAGGGCTCTTCGCGGCGCACATACTGGTTGAGTTCGGCCAAACCGCCCACCACACGCAGGTGGGATACCGTGGCCGGAGCGTTGGGGGCAGGCGCCTGCGACCAGGCCAAGGTTGCCGCCCACCCGAGCACGCCGCAGCACAGCGCAGCAGCGCAGCGGCGAAACAGTCGAGGCACACGAGAAACAATCAGCATGGCCGCCAGACAAGCCCCGTTTCTCTTTGCTCTTCCCCACTGGAAAAGCCGAAGAGCACCACCCTGCGGGCCACAGGCAGGAATGCGCCATTGTGCCTACGCTACGCCCGTTTTCACCGAAAAATCTAATGCATGGAAACAGTTAATTGACGTTGATCAAGACTGCATGCATGGGCAGCGCCGCCAGCGTGGGTTGTGGCCGGACGAGGGGCGGGCCAACAAAATGCGCAGGCCGCACCGCCCCCAACCCGTTTCACCGTTTCAGTTACACGCCCGCAAACGCACCACCGTCGGCCAGCACGTTCTGGCCGGTGATGTAGGCGCCATGCACGCTGCACAGGAAAGCGCAAATGGCGCCAAACTCTTCGGGCGTTCCGAAGCGGCCAGCCGGAATCTGGGCTTGCTGCGCCACGCGGACCTCTTGCGAGCTTTTGCCAGTCTTGGTGGCAACGGCTTGCATCGTGGTGGCCAGGCGATCGGTGTCGAACTTGCCAGGCAGCAGGTTGTTGATGGTCACGCCCTGCGACGCGATCTTGCTGCGCGCCACGCCCGCCACAAAGCCCGTCAGGCCACTGCGCGCGCCGTTGGACAAACCCAACACATCAATCGGCGCCTTCACAGCGCTGGAGGTGATGTTGATCACGCGCCCAAAGCCCCGTGCGGCCATGCCATCCACCGTGGCCTTGATCAGCTCAATGGGTGTGAGCATGTTGGCGTCTACCGCCTTGATCCACGCGTCGCGATCCCAATCGCGGAAGTCGCCTGGAGGGGGGCCACCGGCGTTGGTCACGACGATATCGAAGTCGCGGCCTGGGCCACCCGCAGCGGCAAACACGGCGGCGCGGCCTTCGGGGGTGGTGATGTCAGCAGCTACGGCCACGACGGCAGGTTGTGAGTCTTTTTGGCCTCTAGCGCTTGCGTATTCAGCGCTGGCAGCTATCAATTTAGCAGCAGCCTGAGCCAACACATCGGCGTTGCGTGCATTGATGACGACATTCACGCCCTCACGCACCAAAGCCTGGGCACAGCCAAAGCCCAGCCCCTTGCTGGCGCCACACACCAATGCCCATTTGCCCGCAATTCCCAAATCCATAACAATCTCCGGTTTACGTTGGATGCCCCATCCAGCGGATCATAAATTGAGGCTTTCACCATGAACTGGCTCCATCACCTAGCCCTTGCCAGCGGCCTGGCTTTCGCGGCAGCGGTCCCGTTGAGCGCTGCACATGCCCAAACGGCAGTGGTCAAGCGCTCGACCGAACTGCGCGAATCGCCCGCAGACAACGCACCGAGCCTGGGGCAGATTCCGGCCAACACGCAGGTGACCCGGACTTCGGAACGCAACGGCCCCTGGGTCAAGGTGCAGACGCCCCAAGGCGCCACCGGCTGGGTGCACAACTTCGACATGGGGTCGGCCAACTCGGCAGCCCCCTCGGGCAACAGCAATGCCAGCACCGGCAGCATGCGCACCCTGGGCGGTGTGCTCGGGCGCGGCGGCACCAGCACCACCACACCAACCACGACGGCCGGCACGCGGGGCTGGGGGAATGGAAAAGCAGCCCAGGCTCCCGCAGGGGCCGACCACTCCGAAGATGGAGATGAGGAAGACAGCAGCACCGACGATGCACCGCAAGCGCCTGCCAAGCGTGCTGCACCCAACACGCGCACGGCGGGTGCTCAGGCATCGCCCTACCAGCGCATGCCCTCCAACACCCAACAGCCGCCCGCTCCACCGGGCCTGTCCACCTACTCTTCGGGCAACAACGGCAACGCCTGGGGTGGCGGCGCTGCAGGCGGTGGCGCCAACAGCTGGGGCGCAGGCAACCGCTAAGCCCGGGCTAGCGCCCTGCCCCAGGCGTTAAGCGTTCGCCCGCCTTGCCGAGCGGGTGAACACGAAGATACCGAGCATGACCAGGGCCGTGCCCGCCGCCAGCCACAGGGTGAAGGGCTCGCCCAGAATCCAGATTCCCATGAGGATGGTGGACAGCGGGCCCACCATGCCTGCTTGCGCGGCCATGCCGGCACCAATGCGCTCAATGGCCATCATGACCATGAGCACCGGCGCAGCCGTGCAAAGAATGGCGTTCAGCACCGACAGCCACAACACTTCAGGCGCCACGATGGCTGCCCCCAGCGGCCGCAGCGCCACGAACTGTGCCAGGCAACACAGGCAGGCCACGGTGGTGGCCAAGCCCACCAGACGCAGCGCCCCGATGCGCTGCACCATCTCGCCGCTGTAGACCAGGTACACCGCATAGCTCACGGCGCTCAAGAAAATCAGCAACGCACCCCAGGCGGCGTGCGCGCCTTGCTCCCGGGCCTCCAGCCCAAACACCAGCACCACGCCGCAATAGCTGATGCCCATGCCCAGCGCCTGCCCGGCCCGAATGCGCTTGCCATACAGCGCCCAGCCCAGCACCACCACCAGCGTGGGGTTGAGGTACAGGATGAGGCGCTCCAGGCTGGCCGTCACGTACATCAGCCCTGCAAAGTCCAGAAAGCTGGCGAGGTAATACCCAGTGACGCCCAGGCCCAGCACCCCCAGCCAGTCTTTGCGTGACAGGGGCGGCTTGCCCCGGCTGGCCCACCATGCCATCGCGGCAAAAATAGGCAGCGCAAACAGCATGCGGTACATGATGAGGGTGACCGCGTCCACACCGTAGCGGTAGGCCAGCTTGACGATGATGGCCTTGCCGCTGAACGCAATGGAGCCCAGCAGCGCCAGCGCCATGCCCCCAGCCAGGCCAGAGTGCTTGTCAGCGGATGTAGCAGGATGCGACACGGGCAGGTTCTTTGAAGAGCGGGTACAGCAACGCCCCAGTGTGGCACGGCAGGCCTGGCGGCGGCGTCGAGCATTTGGGTGCCAGCCTGCTCCACTGGCGATGGCCGGCGCTCGCCGCCCGTGCCCCGCTCAATGCTTGCGAAACAACCGGTGGTGCAAGCGGCGCAAAGACAGCCACACGCTCACAGCCACCAGCGGAATGGCAATGGCCGCGGTGGACTCTGGCGACAGCGGCCAGCCCAGGGCCTTGCCGCCCTTGGCCAGGTAGGTGACCAGCCCCACGATGTAGTAGGTGATGGCCGCCACCGATAACCCCTCCACCGTGGACTGCAGCTTCAGTTGCAGGTCCTGCCGCTGGTTCATGGTGGCCAGCAGGGCCTGGCTGCTTTGCTGCTGCTCGATTTCCACCCGCGTGCGCAGCAGGTTGCTCATGCGCGAAACGCGTTGGGACAGGGCATCCTGCCTGCGCGCGGCCCATTCGCAGGTGCTGCGGGCGGGCGTGAGGCGCCTGTCCATGAACTCCCCAATGGTCTGCATGCCCGCCAGGCGCGACTCGGCAATGTCCTTGATGCGCCGATCCACCAGCTCGAAATAGGCACTGCTTGCCGAAAACCGCGAATGTGTGGCGGCGTACTGGCTCTCCACCTGCCCGGCCAGCCGGGTCAGTCGATCCAGCAGCGCAGGTTCATCATCGCGGTTGGCGGTGCGGATGGCGTTGGCCAGCTCGGCCAGTTCACGCTCGGCAAAGGCCAGTACGGACGAAGCCTCGCGCGCGGCAGGCAAGCCCAGCAGGGCGGCCATGCGGTAGGTTTCGATCTCCAGCAGGCGCTGCACCAGG
>ERZ650306.1429-NODE-1429-length-13427-cov-16.104846_pt1 | contig 13427 bp, 12 predicted proteins | sample MGYA00376242_ERZ650306 | MGnify/ENA primary metagenome ERZ650306 (study PRJEB26733, sample SAMN07839244) | wastewater metagenome | biome: urban; feature: wastewater treatment plant; material: waste water | place: USA: North Carolina | collected 2016-03-31 ...
ATGATGGCATACCAACTAGCAAAATTATTTTAACTGTATTTTGAGCAATTGCCAACAGATCCATACTACTCTTTTATTTTAATTGTTATTTCTAAAGTTTTGTTGTTTAATAAGTTTGATATTAAACTAGCTATATCATTTACATTTGAGCTACTAATGTCAAGATTATTAGAGCTTTGCATCTCTTTTTGCTCTGTTTTCTCCTCTACGACATTTTGTACACTACTTTGTATACTTGCACCACCTAGAGCCTCAATTAAATCTTGTTCATTTAAACTATCAAGCTCCAAAAATTCATCACTCATATCTTCTCCTTTTATACTTTTATCCTCTTTTTTATCTTCTAAATCCATATTTGCAAAATCTAAATCTTCTAAAGCAAAATCACTTAAATTTTCTATTTCGCTCTCTTTTTCTTCTATTTGTTCTTCTGAAACTACATCATCATTTTCATTAATTATATCTATATTCTCAATATTTTTCTCTTTTTCATCTTCAAAAGCTTCATCAAAATTAAAATCTTTTAATGCCTCTATCTCATCAAAGCTATTGTCATTTTCATTATGTAAATCTATATCTTTATCTTTTTCTTGCAAAACTATATTTATTGGGGTAATACTCTTTTCATCAATATCAAGAATTTTATTATTTGGAAAAATTTCATCCAAAAAGTTTACATCTTCAAAAGTCTCACCAACAAACTCATAATCATCTTCATCGACTATACTATTATTTAAAATATCTTGTAGTAAATCTTCATCACTCTTTAAATCTTGATTAAATGTTGAATCATCATCATAATCAAAAGAGACATTGTTTAAACCAAAATTTTCATCAAAATCTTCCATACTAATATAATTTGTATCTAATTTTTCTTTATCTGAACTCTCAAGTTCAATCAAATTATCAAGTTCATTTATATTGATTCCAACTGGTTCTTCTAAAATTGAGCTAGTCAAATTCTGACTATTTTCTTGTTCTTTACTTTCTAAAAGATTTGCTAATTCATTATCTAAAAGTAAATCTTCATTTTTTATCTCTTCACTTTTATCTTTTTCTTTGAAAGCAATTCTTTCATATTTTCTAATTATATAATTTGGTATCTCTTCTAATGAATCTATTGATAAATCATTAACACCATACTGAAGTAAAAAATCCTCTTCTATTCCATCTTTTTGTTTTAAAAACTTAAATCTGCTTTTTTTTATTATTTTATCTTCATCAATCAAATAAATATCGTCTGGGTTTTTAGCTATATTCTCTTTTAAGATATCAATATTTGATATATCTTCAATTTTTACATCTTCTAAAATTGTCTCTATTTTAGAATTTAATAAAATTTTGTGTACTTCATTTTTAAAGTTTTGATTTCCGTAGATGAAAATATTCAATATCTTTTGCCCTATTATAGTTTGAAATTTTGCTTTGATTATACCTTTTTTTATTAAAATTTCGATAAAATAAAAACTAAAAATTTATGAAGGATTTTTTTGAAAATTTTTATTATCATCTCTTTACTTATTTGCTCTTTGTTTTCTCAAACTATAAAAGATATTTCAAATGTTATTGGAATAAGAGACAATCAACTTATTGGTTATGGTCTTATTGTTGGATTAGCAGGAACTGGTGATAAATCTAAGTTTACTATGCAAAGCTTACAAAACTTACTTACAAACTCATATATAAAAATTCCAGCTGGTTCTATTAATTCAAAAAATATTGCTGCTGTTATGGTAACTGCTGATTTACCAGCATTTTCAAGACAAGGCGATAAAATAAAAGTTACAGTTTCTACTATTGGTGATGCAAAATCAATAGACTTTGGTGAACTTTTAATGACTCAACTAAAAGGTGTTGATGGAAATGTTTATGCTGTTGCTCAAGGAACTGTTGTAGCAAATACAAATAATAAAACAACAGGTTTTATATATGAAGGTGCTACAGTTGAAAATGAGATAGATTATGAACTTCAAGGTGAAAAATCTATTCAGTTAAGTCTATATAAAAATTCTGCAAAAAATGCTGACTTAGTAGAGAAAAAAATAAATGAGGTATTTGGACAAAAACTTGCAACTGCTTTAGATACTAGAACTATTGAAGTTCAAAAACCAAACAATATGTCAATAGTAAGCTTTATTTCAAAAGTTGAAAATATAGAACTAGACTCAACATTTAGAAAAAAACTTATTATTGATGTAAATAGAGAATCTATTATTGCGGGTGGGGATATTGTTATTTCACCAATAGTAATAGCAAGAAATAACTTCACAATAAGAATTGATAAATCAGGATTAGGAGAAGTAGATTGGAATAATCCATCTATAAACAAAGGTGTTGATATTGGTGATAATGTAAAAATTGCTGATAAACCAGTAATTGATATAAACAATGCCATGATAAATACAAAAAAAGAGCCAACTGTATCTGATTTAGTTCGTTCTATGAAGGTAATGAAAGTTCCTATGAATGAGATTATAGATACCCTTAGAATGATTAAAGAGATGGGTGCGATTGATGTTGATATTGAATTAAGAGGATAATGAACTATGGCAGAATTTTTAAGTCAAGATGAGATAGACGCTCTTTTAGATATAGCTGAGCAAGGTGATGATATTGATGGTACAAATCCACTTGATAAATTTACAGCTAAAGAGAAAAATTACTCTATATATGACTTCAAAAAACCAAATAGAGTAACACTAGACCAACTAAAAGCTCTTACAACAATGCATGATAAGATGTTAAGAGAGTTTACAAATGATTTAAGTTCGATGCTTAGAAAAGTTGTAGATGTAAAACTTACATCAATTGAACAGATGACTTATGGTGAGTTTATTTTATCTATTCCTCAAGTTACATCACTTAGTACACTATCTATGAAACCTCTTGATGGAAGAATAGTAATCGAGTGTAACCCTACAATTTCACATAAAGTAATAGCTGATTTGCTAGGAAGTGGTGCTGTAAACACTATGGATAATCTTGATAGAGAATTAACAGAAATAGAGATAAAAGTTCTTGAACATTTTTATAAAATGTTTATTAAAATTTTATATAAAACTTGGAGTGATGTTTCTAGTTTAAATTTTAAAATAGAATCAAGTGATACAAATGCAAATGCGATTCAAATAGTTTCAGACCACGATATAGTTTTACTTGTTGTTTTTGAAATAACTATTGATGAGGACTCAGGATTTTTATCTATTTGTTACCCTATTTCTTATATTGAACCCTTATTAAATAAAATTGTTGATAAAATTTTTAGTGAAGGTAAAAATAAAAAACTAAGCCGTAAACAAGATATAAAAACTCTAATTTCAGGTGCCAGAATGAAAATAGAACCAATTATGGCAGAGACAGAAATGACTACTTTAGAAATTTTAAATCTAAAAGAGGGAGATGTAATTGTATTTAATAAAAATGCTGCTTCATCTGATAGTATAGTTTATGTAAATAAAAAAGAGAAATTTTCTGCTGTTTGTGGTATTTCAAACAATAGAAAAGCAATTGAGATTAGATCAAATCTTGATAAAGAGAAACAAGAGACTCTTGAAACTCTTAGACTTATGAGAGAAGAGAGAGAACAAAAGGCAAAAGAGAATGCTGAAAATATTAAAAAATTAATAAATGAAAGAAGAAACTCTAATTTCTCTTAATAGGCTAAATTTAGCCTATTTTTGAATACTATCTATACTCCAAGAGATAGTTTTACCTGCATACATTGGTACAACTTTTTCATCTTTATACTCATAAATAGCAGGAACTACAAAATCTTTTTTTATTAGTTTTATTCTCTTTTTATTTAAATCTAATCCATAAATTTTTTTTGCGTTATTTGATACAAAATCATTTAAATTTTCTAAACTATCATGTTTTTCAAAAAGTTCAACTAAAACTTGTAAAGCAATTGGTGATGTGAAAACTCCTGCTGCACAACCACAACACTCTTTTTTATGTTTTGGATGAGGAGCACTATCACTTCCAAACATAAGTTTTGGATGAGCTTTTAAAGCTGCATTTAAAAGTGCATTTCTATCTTCTGGTCTTTTTGCTATTGGTTTACAAAAAAGATGAGGATCTAGCATTCCACCTGCTACATCATCTAAAGTTATTAACAAATGATGTAAAGTAACTGTTGCATAAAGATTTGAATACTTATCAAGCAATTCAACTGCATCTTTTGTTGTAATATGCTCCATTATTATTTTTAAATTAGGAAAAGCAATAGCCAAACTTTCATAAATTGGCATAAACTCTTTTTCTCTATCCATTACAAAACCATTTGTTTCACCATGAATACAAAGAGGAATTCCAAGGCGGCTCATATTTTCTAAAGTAGGTCTTAAAACTTCAATATCCATAGAAGAAACTCCTGTTTCAGAGTTTGTAGTAATTCCTGCTGGATAAAGTTTAATTCCAATAATCTCATCTTTAATATCTTCTAAAAACTCAAAACTATAGTTATTTTGAAAAAACAGTGTCATATATGGAGTAAAATCATCACCTTTACAAGCTTCTATAACTCTTTTTTTATAAGATAATAAAGCATCTTTAGTAGTAACAGGAGGGACTAAATTTGGCATAACCAAAGCACCACTAAAACTATTTGATGTAAGAGGGGCAACAAGCCTAAGCATGTCGCCATCTCTTAAATGTAAGTGCATATCCAAAGGTTCATTTAAAATAAATGTTTTTTCCATTTAAATAGCTTCCTCATCTTGTTCACCTGTTCTAATTCTTATGATTTTTTCAATAGATGAAACAAATATTTTACCATCACCAATATTTCCAGTCTTTGCAGCTTCTGTGATTACTGTTATTATTTTATCAACATCTTCATCAGCAACTATTAACTCTAATTTAATCTTTGGTAAAAAATCAACAACATATTCAGCACCTCTATATAGTTCGCTGTGCCCTTGTTGTCTTCCATAACCTTTAACATCTAATACAGTCATACCTGAAATTCCAGCTTGAGTTAATGCATCTTTAACATCTTCAAGTTTAAATGGTTTAATTATAGCTTCTATTTTTTTCAATATTAATCCTTTCTTTAATTCAATTATTTTAACAAAATTTTATTAAACTAATATTATTAGAATGCTCGTTTAAATTCTGGATAAGCTTCTAAACCGCACTCTTCAACATCTAAACCTTGCATCTCTTGATCTCGTTTTGCTCTTACTGGTATGATTTTATGTAAGATATACAACAATACATACGAACTTATAAAAACAAGTACTCCAACAAACACAACCCCTTTTAACTGTCCTAAGAATGTGATATCATCACCATTTGAAGCAAAAATTCCTACTGCTAATGTTCCCCAAATTCCATTTATTAAATGTACTGATAAAGCTCCAACAGGATCATCTATTCTTAATTTATCAAACATAAATACACCAAGAACAACCAGTATTCCACCAATTGCTCCTATTAAAATAGGAGAGTAAACACCAACTACATCAGCTGCTGCTGTAATTGAAACAAGACCTCCTAAACCACCATTTAAAATCATAGTGATATCAAATTTTTTGTACATAATATACATCATAATTGCCACTGCAATTGCCCCTGCAAAACCAGCTGTATTTGTATTTAAAATTACTAATGAAACAAGATGTGCATCCTCTTTTGAAGCAATACTTCCTACACTTCCACCATTAAATCCAAACCAACCAATCCATAAAAGTAAAGCTCCCAAAGTAACCAAAGGGATATTTGAAGCAGGAATAACTCTAACTCCACCCTCTTTTGTATATCTTCCAGTTCTAGCTCCTACTATTAGTAAAGCAGCTAATAAAGCCCAACCACCAGTACTGTGTATAATTGTAGAACCTGCTAAGTCGTGCATTGATGATATATCTAAGACTGTATCTTTTAGGAAATTTGAACCCCAAGTTAAATTTACCACTAAAGGATATAAAACAGAACTCATAATTACTGTAAATATTGCTATTGGTATTACTCTAGCTCTTTCACTAATACCACCACTCATAACATTCATTGCCTTTCCAACGAAAGCCATCTGAAATAAAACTGTTGCATAATTTATATTTTCATCGTTTAGTCCTTCTCCAAATGCTAAAGAATAACCAACTAAAACGAATGCTAAAGATGCAATTGAAAAAATAAGAATATTGATAGTTAAGACAGCAGTAACATTTTTTGTTCTAACAATTCCAGCTTCCAACATAGCAAAGCCAGGATACATAAAAACAACTAAAGTCATTGCAAACAGTACGTAGAGTGTGTCAATAATATATGACATATCAGACATAGTTTCCATAAAGTAGTCCTTTTAGAGAGTAAAGTCTCCAGCGCTGGACGAGCAGAATTTTATCAAATAAAAAATTAAATGAAGATAAAAATATCTTACTTTTAGCTTAAAATTTAAATATTTATCTATTTTATCTTTTTTATGTATAGTTTCGTAACATTTATTGAGATATTTTTTGATTAATATTTAAATTACTTTGATTGTTATATAATAAAAAAAATTTAGGAAATAAAAATTATGCTAGGATTGCTTGGTACTAAAAAATTTTCAAATGATGATTTAATAAAAGAGCTTTTAAACCCTACTTTAAATCTTGAAAATTTAAACAAAATAAAAGAGAAATCAAAGATAGATTTAAACTCTTTATCTTTAAATGGTGAACCTATTTTAATAGCTTGTTGTAAAAAAGATTTATACAACTCTTGTTTATGGTTACTTGAAAATAAAATTGATTTAGAGCTTGAAAACAACCTAAAAGAGAGTGCAATATTTTATACAATATACTCAAAAGATAGTAAACTTCTTGAAACTTTATTAGAATTTGGTGCTAATTTAAACCATTTAAATAACAAAAATAGAACAGTTCTGCAAGAATCAATTCATAATGCAAATAAAAAAATAGTTAGATTTTTAATACAAAAAACAAACTCTTTTACAAATTGTGATAATAATGGAAATAATGTTCTTTTTGATGCTGTATCAAATGGAAATATGAATATCATAAAAAAAATAGTATCTTTAGAAAAAATTGATTTAAACCATAAAAATAAAATTGGAGATACGATTTTACATCTTGATAATTGTTACAAAAATCTTGATTTAGCTATCTATTTATTAAATCAAGGGGCAGATCCAACAATCCCAAATAACAAATCAATTAGCTACCTGTTTTTTGCTGCAACAAAAGGTTTAGAAGCTTTTTCTTTCATAAAAAGAGCAGCTGAACTAGGTTTTAACTTAAATATAAAAAATCATGAAAATAAAAATATCTTAATGAAAGCAGTTGAACACTTTTTAGAAATTCAAAATAGGGAAGAAAAAGATAGTCAATCTGAATTAATCAAAGCTTTAGTACATCAAAATATAAATGTTCAAGCAATGGATAATAAAAATGAGACAATATTTTTTAATATAACAAGAAGTTTAGATAGAGATTTAATTCACTATTTATTAAATAATCTTGAAAAATTAAATTTAAATAGACAAAATTTAGAAGGTCTTACTGTTTTATCAATTTTAATATTAAATGGTATATCTAATATGGATTTAATTAAACTATATATTGAAAAAGGTGCAAATTTAGAGTTCAAAAATAGAGATAATGTTTGTGTAGTTGAAACTCTTATAAATATTATTTTACATTTAGAAAATGAACAAAATCTTGATTTAATTTATAAAGAAAATCTAAATCAGAATGCTCAATATAAAGATATTTTAGAGGCTTTAACAAAAAGCTATAATCTTGATTTCAACAGATTAAACTCTAAAAACAAACCACTATTTTTTGATAGCTTATTAAATTTCAACTTCTCCTTATTTAAAATTTTAAGAACAAAAAACTTGCAAATAAATTCAACTGATATAAATGGTAATAATATTATTTTTCATCTTCTAGAGCTAGATTTGGAAAAAAGAGTTGAAAATAGAAGGGTTTTATTAAACACTATAAAAAATTTAATTGTTGCAGGAGTTGATATAAATGCAAAAAATGATAGAGGTATTACAGCTTTAGAGTTTGCAATTTTAAATGATAAAGATGATATTTTAAAGCTTCTTTTGGATTTAAGAGCAAACACAAATTTTGTAGATGAAAAAGGAAGAAACCTCATCCATACAACAATTTTTAAAGACAAAGAAAAATATATTAAAATCATATCTCAATACAACAATACTATTATAAATCAAGCAGATAGTTTTGGGGCAAAACCTATAAATTATGCAGCTTTTATGGGTAAAAAAAGTGTTGTTTTAGAACTTATTGATTTAGGAGCATCAATAAATAACTCAAATAAAAAATCACCAAATATATTGGAATTTCTAAAAAGGTATCACAAAAATATTTTAAACTTAAGCTCTGGCGTTGATGATTCAAACAACAAATCAAACCTAAATAAACTAGCTGAAAATATGATTTTAGAGTTTGAAATAGATATTTCAAAACAATGATTAAATCTTTTGATATAAAAAACTTTAAAGATAAAAGTAGTTTTGAAGTATCAAAAATATTTAAAAAAAATTATATAGATTATAAAAATAGTGCAAATACAAGCAATAGTAAACTCTTTTTCAAACAAAATACAAAAAATATAGATAAATTCTTATTTCAAATTTTCTCTTATTTAAGTGCAAATAGTTTTAAACATAACTCATTTGTTAGCTTTGTTGCATTAGGTTCTTATGCAAGAGTAGAGTTATGTTTACACTCTGATATTGATGTTATGATTTTATACAAAAATAGTAAATCTTATGATATTTTGAAAATAATAGAAAAATTTGTAGCCTTTGCTTGGGATTGTGGATTAAATCTTGGATTAAGAGTTGTGAATATTGATAATATTGATGAAATGTATGATTTAGCAAAAAATGATATTACTATTAAAACTTCACTTCTTGAATCAAGATATATTTTTGGTTCAAAAAAGATTTATGAAGATTTTGAATTGTTTGTTAAAAATCTAAGACAAATAGATAAAAAAGCTTTTGTACAAGAACAACTAACTACTCACACTCAAAGATTACAAAAATATCCACTAAATATGCAAGTAAACTTAAAAGATGGATATGGTGGAATAAGAGAAGCAAATATGCTTTTTTGGATTTTAAATGTTGTATATGATGTTCAAAAAGCAAAAGAACTTGTAGGTACAAAATTAAATTATGATTCTTATAAAAAGTTTACAATTGCTTTAGATTTCTTATTTCAAACAAGAAACGCTCTTCATACTATTCATAAAAAAAAGGTAGATACAATTACTTTTGACACACTTCCTGAAGTAAGTAGTAAATTAAACTTTAAAAATGAGTTTGAATTTATGGCAAAACTATTTTCAAGCCTTCATATAATTCATAATTTTCACTCAAATATGAGTTCAAAATTTATAAGAACTATGTTTTTTGATACTTCAAATTTAGAAGTTTTGAGAAAATCAAGATTTAAAAAAGGTATCTATATTTTAGAAAATAAGATATATTGCTCTTTTCATAGAAGTTTTGTTGATTTAAAAACTCTTTTAAAAGAGCTAATATCATTTCCTCAAACAATAAAAGGTTTTGATAGATCTTACATATACTTTGCAAGTAGAGTTAAAATCCCAAAAATCATAAATAAATCACTAAAAAAAGATATTAAAACACTTCTTACAAATGAGAATTTGTACCCTATTTTAAAACTATTTTATAATAGTGAACTAATAAATATCTTAATTCCAGCATTCAAAAAAATATCAAATTTAGCTCAATTTGATGGTTATCATAAACATCCAGTAGATATCCACACACTACAAACAGTAAAATATAGTATGTATATAGAAGATGAATTTATTAAATCTGTTTTTAACTCTCTTTGTAAAGAGGAGCAAATTTTAACAAGACTTATTGCACTTTTTCATGATATTGGAAAAGGAAGGAAAAAAGACCATCATATTATTGGAGAAAATATTTTCAAAAAAACTATGAAAAATTTTGGTTTTGATGATGAATTTATAAAAATGGGTGCAAATATTATAAGGTATCACGATCAAATGTCAAGAACTGCAACAAACGAAGATATCTACTCACAAAAAGCTATTTTGAACTTTATAGGATTATTCAAAAATATAAATGAACTAAAGATTTTGTATGTTGTAACTTATTGTGATATTTGTGCAGTTAATAAACCTCTTTACAATAGCTCAATTTCAACACTTTTAAAAGAACTTTACAAAAAAAGTATCTTAGCTTTTGAAAATCCAGAACTTATAAAAGAGAGTATTACTAGAGTTTCAAAACTAAATAAAATGAAAACTTTAGAGAAATATCAAGAGTTACCAAATATTTTAAAAAGAAAAATAGCCCAAATCTCTTCAAATCAGATCTTTTTAAGACTAAAAAGTAAAGATATTTTAAATATTGCAATAAAAGCAAAGGATGTACAAAACTATAGTTTTGATATTATAAATGATGATTTTCTCAAAATTAGGATTATTAGAAAAATTCCTTTAAATTTGGGATATTTGTTGGGAAGACTTCAATATATGGATATGAATAGTATGAATATTTTCAAACTATATGATGAGAAAAAGAATTTTGAAATATGTTTTTCTAAAAAAGCTTTAGATGAAGAGCTTTATTTAATCGAAGAGATAATTCATGAATCTTTTGATATGAGTAAAAAAATAAGAATAAATAAACCAATCATAAAAAAAGATGATATAAAAATAGATTTTAATCATAGTGAATACTTAGCATCTATGAAGATAAATACAAAAGATCAAAAAGGACTTTTTGCATATATTGCAAAAGTTTTTGATGATTTTAACATAGAAGTTGAAAGTGCAAAACTTATTACTTCAAAAGGATATGCAAAGGATCTGATTTTAATAGAAAAAAATGATAACTTCTATAAAAATATAAAGAAAATATTAGATCTAATTTGTATCTAAAAATATAACTTTAAATTATGTTTTTTTAAAATAGATTAAAAATAAATTTTTACTAGAGATATAAAGATATGCTCTCTAGTAAAATATTATCTTAACTTTCAAATAGTAAATTTAAATCATTTAAGTCAAAATCTAAAGATTTTGCTACTTCTTTTATAAATAACTTTTCAGTTATATGTACTTCTCCATCAGCTTTTGCAATAGCGACTAAATCAATTAGTAGATATAAAATTTCTTGGCTATTACCTTTAAGAATACTATAGTCAATATTAATTTTATTTTTACTATTTATTTCAGAAATTAGCTCAATTTTATCATTAGAATCTAATTCAAATTTATCCATTAAATTTTCCAATAGTTCAATTTCTCTATCATCAATTTTACCATCTACTTTAATTAGATTTATAAAAGTTCTAATCTTCAATTTATCAATTACAGAATTATCAATATTCGATTCTTCTACAGTTTCTGTTGAGATAATTTGTAAATCTAAATCTTGAACTTCATTGTCTTCTAGTACAACCTCTTTAGAAAAAATTTCAACAGCTTTTGTACCTATTTTATTTGTAGAATATTTTGACCAAGCTGCCATTGCAGCTGCACCTGCAATTGGTATCCATTTAGCAGCCATTGATTTAGCTGCTTGTTGTGTTATCTTTCCACCTAATATTACTATAATTTTTTGTAGTGCTTGAGCACCAACTCTTTTTACAACAATTCTTTGCCCGTGAACTATTAAAAGATTACCCGTTGCGTTTCCCATTGCATTAATAAAAACTCCAAGCATAAGCTCTTTTGTTATCTCGTTATGTCCATTTGCTTTCGCAATATCATAAACCATAGTAAGCTGATTTCTAATAATTAAAATAATCTCAGGAACAGTAGCAGCCATACCTAGAGGTCCTGGAATTAATCCAGTACCTCCAGATATTGCTGCATTTGCATTACTGTAATTTGATACCATTTTTTGTATCATATCCTTTGTTGGTGCTGAATTATTTGCATAATGTTTTTCTCTTTCATTTATAACCATACCAACAGCATTTTCTATTCCTTCTGAAATCTTTTTTTCAATATTTTCTTTCATTTTATCCCCTTGTATAATTTTTAAATATATTAAATAAATTTGTTAAACTAAATTTATCAACACTTCTTCGTTCCATCTTATTTCCACATTTTGAACAAACTGGGCTCATAGCTACTAAATCTTTAGGGCTTAAAGCATCACTTTTTGGTGCAACTACTTTACTAAAGCCACATTTTTGACAAACAAGTTTATATGGATTTGGTTTTACTGCCATATTAATATTACTTTATATTATAAAAATAAGAACCGTAATTAGTTTCTATTTGTATTTCCATTATGTGCCTACATTCCCATGCCATTACCTCCAAAGAATCAAATTTTTCTAATCGTAAAGGATAATTTGGTTTTCTATTAATTATCTTATTCTGTCTTATAATAGGCATTAAGTCAGTTTCACACTTACCACCATTAACTATTACATTATTTATTGTTAAGTTATTATCTAAAGCATATATTTCAAAAAGAGCATTTTTTGGAACTTTATTAGTTTTTACAAAGATATCCATTGGATTTTCTGGTCTTGTTGATGCAGGTGCATTGTCCTGCTCAGAAGTTTGATTATAATTCCCATTAATATATTCTGTACAACTAGAAACTATATGGCTTAGTACTTCTTTAGAATTTACTGGTTCAAAAGTATATTTCTTACCATCTTGAGCCTCTATTACAAAATGATTTGAATTTTGTAAACCATAAAGAAAATTTTCCCAAGCAGAATCTGCACTGCTTGTTCTATCATCTATACTAATATATGTAGGTGTAATGATTTTTCTTTTATTATCAAAAATTACATTAATTAATCCACCTAAACCATTTTCAGAATCCATTAATGTAATTCCTGAACTTTGATAGTCACAAGCTATCTCTAGTCTATCTTTATTTTTATTAGATAGATGATACATAGAATTTCCTTGATGCCATCCTGTTTCCCAAAAATCACTAGCAAATACTGAATTTATTCCTAGTAATAATACAATAAATAATTTTCCCATTTTATCTCCTGTGTATATTTCTCTTGCCATTACAAGTTGTAGAAATAATTTTAACCTATTAAACTTAAAACTTGCATATACAAGTTAAAAAGGTTAAATTTGAAACATATCGATGATATGAATGATACTTATATAAACGATTTTTATAAAATTATTGGAAAAAATGTAAAAAGAATTAGAAAAGAAAAGGGAGTAAGTCAGTTGGATTTATCCCATAGAATCGGACATAAATCAGTAAGTATAATATCGTGTGCAGAAATTAATCATAAAAAGAATAAATTCAATATAGAACATCTGCTAAAAATAGCATATGTCCTAGAAGTTGATGTTTGTGAGTTTTTTAAAATTTAAATAAATTTCATTTTGAATGTAACAAAAACTTAGCACAATTCCCCATAAAATCTTCTAACTCAAGATCAGCACCAGAT
>ERZ650306.1431-NODE-1431-length-13419-cov-7.909159_pt1 | contig 13419 bp, 10 predicted proteins | sample MGYA00376242_ERZ650306 | MGnify/ENA primary metagenome ERZ650306 (study PRJEB26733, sample SAMN07839244) | wastewater metagenome | biome: urban; feature: wastewater treatment plant; material: waste water | place: USA: North Carolina | collected 2016-03-31 ...
AAAAAAGCCTCAGATGCGAACATCCGAGGCTTCTCAATTTTTAAATCTACGCTGAGCTAAGTTATTGCGCGGTATAACCACCATCCATCACCACGGCTTGACCCGTTACACCGCCCGCCTTATCACTGGCAAGGAAGATTGCATAATCCGCAATTTCTTCGACACTGAGTAAGCGTTTTTGCGGCACCATCGCCAAAATCACATCTTCTAATGCACTTTGTTCACTGACATTTCGGGTTTTAGCCAAGTCATGAATTTGACCGCGTACCAACGGTGTATCGACATAGCCCGGACACAGAGCATTCACGGTGATGCCATCTCGCACACACTCTAAAGCGGCCACTTTGGTCAAACCAATCACACCGTGCTTAGCACTGTTGTAACCAGCCTTGCCAGCAAATCCAATCAGACCGTTAATCGAAGCCATATTAATCACACGACCAAACTGCTGTGCTTTCATGATGGGAAATGCGTACTTAATGCCAATGAATGACCCCACCAACATGACATTAATCAGCTTTTGATAGACTGCAGTTGGAAAGTCTTCAATCACTGCAACATGCTGAAAACCCGCATTATTGATGAGAATGTCCAACCGCCCATAGGTTTTCTGAGTCAGTTCAATCGCTGTTTTATATGCTTCTTCATCGGTCACATCGCAAGGCGCAGACAATGCTTCAAAACCTTGCTTTTGAAGTGCCGCCACCGTTTCAGCACACTTCTGGGTATTCATATCAGAAATGACAACTTTTGCACCTTCACTGGCAAATTTCTTTGCAATTTCATGTCCAATACCACTGGCTGAACCTGTAATAAATGCAACTTTATCTTTTAACAGTTGACTCATGATGTACTCCGTTGTCTTCTTTTTTCATTCCAAAGTCTTAAACAATACCAAACCAAGTAAAGGCAGCAATGGCAACAAATACCGCGATGGTTTTAATAATCGTGATGGCAAAAATGTCTTTATAAGATTGTTTATGGGTTAAACCTGTGACTGCAAGCAAGGTAATCACGGCGCCGTTATGCGGTAAGGTATCCATACCGCCAGATGCCATCGCAACAATACGGTGCATGACTTCAGGTGGAATTCCCATGGCTAGAATCGCAGCATTGTACTGATCCGCCATCGCACTTAAAGCGATACTCATCCCGCCAGAGGCTGAACCTGTCACACCCGCTAAAACTGTCGTAGTGACTGCACCATTGACCAACGGATTGGTAAAAGTATTACCCAATGCATGACTAATGATTGCAAAGCCCGGTAAGGCCGCAATGATCGCACCAAAACCATATTCAGATGCGGTATTCATCACGGCAAGTAAAGACCCGCCAATACTGGCATTGACACCATCTTTGAAGCCCGTATAGACACGACGGAAGTCAAATGAAATTGCCGCGATAATGCCCACAATTAAGGCTAAACCCACGGCCCAAATGGCAGAGGTTTTGGCAACATCGACGGTGTAAGCTGCAAGTCCAATGGCATTAAAGTCGAAACCGTTTGGATACCATTCTTTAATCGCAGTGGATAAATACTTATTGGTCACGGCAACTAAAATGAGCGGTACAAAAGCCAACCATTGACGTGCGGTAGAACCATTTGATGTTGTATCTAAGTTTTGTTTCAGTTGTTGTTGCTCGGCTTCTGTCAGCTCAATACCTGTGGCATAGCCATCACCATTTCGAGCGGCTACACGGCGACGCCATTCTAAATAGCTCAAACCTGTAGCAAGAACAAATACACCACCAATCAAACCAAGAAAAGGCGCTGCATAAATGTCTGTACCAAAAAAGGTCGTCGGAATAACGTTTTGAATTTGCGGGGTTCCCGGCAAGGCATCCATGGTAAACGTAAATGCACCAAGGGCAATGGTTCCTGGAATCAAACGCTTTGGGATGTTGGCTTGTCTAAAGAGTTGATTCGCAAATGGATAAACAGCAAATACCACCACAAAGAGACTGACGCCGCTATAGGTTAAAATCGCCCCTAAAAGCACAACGGTTAACATTGCATTTTTAGAACCAATCAAATTCACAATGGTTTTGGCAATGGATTCGGCAATCCCTGACATTTCAACCACTTTACCGAAAATGGCACCGAGTAAAAACACCAAGAAATAATCTTTAATAAACCCAACCATTTTGGGCATAAATACGCCTGAATAAAAAGGCAAAACGTTAGCTGGGTTAATCAGTAAAACCGCTAACAAGGCACAAATTGGTGCCATAAGAATGACAGAAAAACCTCTGTAGGCTGTATACATCAGTAGCCCAAGAGACAATAAAATTACACCTAAATCCCACATATTTTTTACTCCATCCTTAAAGAAAATATGTCTTGATGTGCTGTGATATTAATGGCGAATGATGTCAAATCTAGTGGAGTCACAGTGCAATCAGCCTGTGCGGAAAAACCAAATACGCATTCATAGACCGTCTATTTCCCTCATGACGAGATGTCTATTTGCACTCTGATCTATGTACTATATTTATCCATCAGAGCATTAATATTTCAGCTTATTGGGTCAGACTATAATGCATATAAACCCACACATTGTTTGAAAATAATCATTGAGTAAGAAGAAAAATTGATTAATATCCAAGCCCTAGCAAGACTGATAAAACTAATTGCATCAAGTTAAAGGTAAAATTTCAAAATCGCACGAAATGACCAATTTTTATATTTTTCATTCAGTTAAAACATATTTTTACAGACTATCATGCTGTTCGACTTATACTGCTTTGACGACTTGATAAAAATGACACCCACTTCCATCACTTGATCTGTTTTGACCGTCTGTTGTATTTTTCATGTAAACCATTTGAGAAAAACACGTTCATTTTCATTCAACATCGTGTTGCATCATTGCTCAGGGAAGCTCATGACACTCAAACAATTAAAAGCCTTTTTGGTCCTTGCACGTACGCTTAATTATGCCAATGCAGCCAATGAACTGTGTCTGAGCCAATCCGCTCTCAGCTTAAGTATTAAAACATTAGAAGAAGAACTCGGTGGAAAACTGTTTAAACGCAACACACGTCGGGTAGAAATCACTATTGAAGGTCAGTCCCTCATTCCCTATGCCAAAAAGCTTCTAGCCAACTGGGAGGATATGGAAAAAGATGTCAAACAGCGCTTTAAACTCAACCGTGGTACTTTAAATATTGCCTCAATGCCCTTTGCCACTCATGCTGTACTCCCCGCAGTGATGCATGATTTTTCACAGTTGCACCCTAACATCAGTTTTTCAATTCATGACATCACCAATGAAAAAATCATTGAAAAAGTTCAAGAAGGTATTTTTGAGATTGGCATTTGTTTTGAACCCAAGGCCAATGACCAACTAATTTTTCAGCCTTTATTCAATGAAGACTTTTTAGCTCTATTGCCCAAACACCACGTCTTAGCCAAACAAAAAAGCGTGACATGGCCTGAACTATGCTCTTGTCCATTTGTGACCTTACAAAACCCCTCAATTATTCGGCATGTGATTGAGGAACATTGTGCTGCGCATCAAGTGGTGTTGGACTTGAAAGTCGAATGCCACCAAATCAGTTCGCTTTCACACTTCGTTGCCTATGGTATGGGCGTGAGTGCTATTCCACGACATTTCCAAAAATTCATCGACCTTGAAAAAAATGTGTTGGTTGAAATTGAGGACAACCAAGCGCAACTCGCGGTGGGCATTATTTATAAGAAAGATTATGAACTGTCTAACATGTCGTCTCAATTTATTGAAACCACACTTTGGCATCATTTCTAAGCTAAGTTCTCCCTCCTTGACTAAGCGAAACTGAGGCTAAACCTTGATAGTTCAGAATAAGCCGTATGATTATTTGCATGGCTTTACCACATGCTTTGACTCTTCTTTTATCTATTTTTCTTTGTAAATATTCTGCATTAATGAGTTTTTCTTATTATACGTTAGAAAGATTCAATTTCTAAAAAGTGCAGCGCAATGCTAAAAAAATAACAAGCAAGGAAGATCAGGAAATAAAAGATGAATAAAGTCGTCGCAAATGCAGCCGAAGCATTGGCCGATGTGGTTGCCAATAATCAAACGGTTGCCGTGGGTGGTTTTGGCCTCTGTGGTATTCCAGAAGCATTAATTGATGCCTTAAAAGATACAGGTGTCACAGGTTTAACCTGTATTTCAAATAATGCAGGTGTGGATGGCTTCGGTTTAGGTAAATTATTAGAAACCAAACAAATTAAAAAAATGATTGCCTCTTATGTCGGTGAAAATAAAGAGTTTGAGCGTCAGTATCTCAATGGTGAACTTGAAGTTGAGCTCACCCCGCAAGGTACACTCGCAGAAAAACTACGTTCAGGCGGCGCAGGTATTCCTGCATTTTTCACCCAAACAGGTGTAGGCACCCTCATTGCCGAAGGTAAAGAAGTCCGCGACTTTGATGGTCGTCCGCATATTTTAGAAATGTCCCTTACTGCGGACATTGCTTTAGTGAAAGCCTACAAAGCCGATAAAGCCGGTAACTTGGTATTCCGTAAAACAGCACGTAACTTTAACCCTGACTGTGCCATGGCAGGCAAATTCACCATTGCCGAAGTTGAACAGGTGGTTGAAATTGGTGAAATCGATCCAGATGACATCCATTTACCGGGTATCTACATCAACCGTGTGGTACTGAACGCCACCCCAAAAAAGCAGATCGAACAACTGACCATTAAAGCAGAGGAAGCTTAATCATGGCTTGGACACGTAATGAAATGGCGCAGCGTGCTGCCCTTGAACTCGAAGATGGTTTTTATGTCAACTTAGGTATTGGCTTGCCGACTTTAGTGGCCAATTATCTGCCAGAAGGGATCAATGTTTGGTTACAGTCAGAAAATGGCTTGCTCGGTATTGATGAGTTTCCAACCCGTGATGCCGTCGATGCAGACTTGATTAATGCAGGAAAACAAACCGTCACCGCACGTAAAGGGGCTGCATTTTTCTCAAGCTCAGAATCTTTTGCCATGATTCGGGGTGGTCATGTCAATATTGCTATTTTAGGCGCAATGGAAGTCTCTGAAACAGGCGACTTGGCAAACTGGATGATTCCGGGTAAAAAAGTCAAAGGCATGGGCGGTGCAATGGACTTGGTCTCTGGTGTACAAAAAGTTGTGGTTCTGATGGAACACTGCGCCAAAGATGGCACGCCAAAAATTGTGCCTCAATGTACCCTACCACTCACGGGTAAAGCTGTCGTCAGCCGTATCATTACTGACTTAGGCGTGATGGATATCACTGCTGAAGGTATAAAACTGGTTGAACTGGCACGCGATGTGAACCTAGAACAAATCCAAAAAATGACTGGATTAGAACTCATCATCAATGACTTTAAAGCCGCTTAGTACAAAACGACATCATTCAAAGCAGCTTCGGCTGCTTTCTTATTGGGCTCAATCAAAAAGATTTTCAGTTAGAAAGAGACTTCTTTATAGCCTTTGAATCAAGCATAAAAACCATCATCAGCTTGATTAAGAGTATCTTTATACTCCCGAATTTAGCGAATGATGACTCCCGCGCACATCTTTTCAACCCAAATACCTGATGAAAAACCAAACCGCTCGGCTACTATATTTGCATTCCACATTCAGAGGTTTCCATGTCACAACAAGATTATGAAAATGGTTTAAAAGTTCGCACAGAAGTCATGGGCGAATCTTTTGTTAAACGTGCTCAAGACAATACTGTACCTTTCACCCAACCTTTGCAGGACTGGATTAATGAACATGCTTGGGGCTCAACATGGCAACGTGAAGGTGTTTTACCACGTAAATATCGCTCGTTAATTACCATTGCATTTTTGACGGCACAAAAGAGTCCAACGGAACTGAAAGGTCACGTTCGTGGTGCGTTGAATAACGGTGCAACGGTTGAAGAAATTCAAGAAGTTCTTTTACACAGTTTGCCTTATTGCGGCGCACCTGCGACTCAAGAGGCGTTCCGCGCTGCGCTGGAAGTGATTCAGGAATATCAAAGCAATTCATAAATAGATTAAGCGCCCATACAAAAGCGTCTTTTGCAGTCGTATGGCGCGATTCATCTGGTTTGGCTATGCTGCATTTTTGCTTAGCCAAACCATTTCCATTAAAAGGCTTTGGTCACACTCATGCCAACGCTAAAGTTTCGACCATCGGCAGGTTCAAAGAAGCGACTATTGCCGTCATTCACAATCACTGAGCCAACATAGTTACGGTCAAACAGGTTATCGACTCGAGCATAGCTGTTGACTTTCCAGTCACGGTTTACCCATAAATAGCCGACATTTGCAGCCACAACGGTATAACTTGGCGCAGTATCCGAGTTGATATCATCGACATAAATTTTATCCATATAGCGTGCTTCTAAGCCTGCTTGGAAACCCTGTTCAGGTTGCCATGCAATACGAGTAAACGCTTGGTTTTTGGCAACCCCGGGAATCTTATTTCCTTTATCAATTGCTTTTGCATATGGAGTAGTTGGATTATTTGGATTCGCTATTTCTGCTGTATGACTATCAAATTCAGCATCGATATAACTGAAACTAGATTGAATGTTGAGCTCTTTCCAAATCGTTTGTTGCCATGAAAGCTCTAAACCTTGTCGCGTGGTTTGATCTGCATTACGAAAAGTCGCACGACCATCACGTGTTCCCGCTGTCACTATATCGTTTTTTGTATCTGTCTGGAAAATAGCAAAAGTGAAGAACCCAAATGGATTCTGCGACTTTAGACCCAGCTCATAGTTATCACTACTTGCTGCTTTTAACGCAAAATTCATACCCGATTTCGTAGGATCAGTGTTATAAGCCATTTCGGTAAAGGTTGGCGTTTCAAAGCCTTTGCCATAACTGGCATAGGTATAAAGTTCCGGTAAAATTTCCCAGCCTAAAGCCACAGAAGGCAATAATTTTTGATAATCCGTTGAACCACTGTCATCACCATTTTTATCAAGTATGTAATGATCATCTGACTCATAATGTACATTGCTATAGCGTAAGCCTGTATCAAGATGCCACTTGGGTAAGAACTGCCAAGAGGCTTGTACATACGGATCTAAATTCCACAGGGTATTATTTTCATTACGGCGTAAATCACCTTTAACACCATAAGATTCTTTACCATTTACCATTACAAAATTATTATAGCCTTGACGGTCTTCATCCATATTGTCTAATGCAATACCAGCACTAAATGTAGTATTCGGTAGTAATTCTTTACCTGTCCAACGGAAATCAGCACCATAATAATTACGCTCGAAATCAATCACAGCACCGGCATGAGTAGGTAGCTTCTGGGAGGTAGCTCCATTAGGAATTGCCTGATATTGAGTGACTTGGCGGTTGCCTAAATATGCCATGGCATAGAGTTCATTTTTATCATTAATCGGTTTAAACCAAGTCACACCTGTTTGAGTTTGTTCAATATCTTTGCGCGCGTTAAACCCCATATTTTTTACATAAGGAGCGATTTGTTTTGGGTTTGCTTGCCAATCCTTACGCTCTAACCCCATTGGGTCATCGGCATGGATTTTGACATAGTTGGTAACCCAGTTGATTTTACTGCCATCCTCTAAGTTCCACGTCAGTTTGGCATTATTCAGTACTTTTTGTGCTGCACTATGGTCTCGAAAACCATCGGTATCAAAATAAGAGGAACTAATCACATAAGCGGGTTGATTGGCCTGTTCAGAACCCCCTTGTAATTGGATATTGGCTTGTTGCTTATGATGGCTGCCTGCATTTAGACCCACTTGAATTGAGTCTTTCCCTTGTCCTTCTTTGCTCTCAGCTAAAATGGTTCCACCTGATGAGTTACCATATAAAGATGAAAATGGCCCTGTCAGTACTTCGATGTGATCTAAACTATTGAGGTCAATATTGGAACTTTGCCCTTGACCATCAGGCATGGTCGCAGGAATACCATCGACATACATCCGAATGCCACGCACGCCAAAAGTTGAACGAGCGCCAAAGCCACGCATCGAAATCTGTAAGTCTTGCGCATAGTTTTCGCGGTTATTAATTTGTAAGCCTGCAACCCCTTGTAAAACTTCGGATAGGTTCACATTGGCATTGTTTTGTACTGTAGCCGCTTGGACTTTTTGAATAGATGCAGAAGTCGATAACAACTCGCTATCGGTATGTACCGCTTGGACAGTGATAATAGGAAGTTGATATTCTGTCGTTTCTGCATAAGCATGCATAGATTGTAAAATAACCGCAGTCAATAAGGCTTGTTTAAAAGGCGCAGGCATCAAATAAGTTAATCGCACAATATTTCCTTGCTTGTTATTACCATAAAAATGGGAAGCCTATCATCTCGACAGGCTTCCCATACAATAAAACGTTTTAATCGGCTAAGCTATACGCAACCACATAATCACCATGATCAGGCGACTGACGTGCCCCACCTGCGGAAATGACCACATATTGCTTGCCTGTTTTTGGAGAAATATAGCTCATTGGTGTACCTTGGCTACCTACGGGTAAACGCGCTTTCCATAACTCTTCACCATTAGATGAATTGAAGGCACGCAAGTAGAAGTCTTGTGTTGCAGCAAAGAACACTAAACCACCTTGCGTCGCCATTGGACCACCAATGGTTGGCATACCAATCGGCGCTTTTAAGCCCATTTTAATACCCATTGGACCAGTATCTTCAACCGTACCTAAAGGCACCTGCCAAGCCACTTGACGGGTTTTCATATCAATCGCCGTCATGGTTCCGAAAGGTGGTTTTTGGCATGGAATGCCCAATACCGACATAAAGCGGTTTTTATTCACTTTATACGGTGTACCTTTCATTGGCACTGCGCCCATACCTGTGTTGACCTTCTCTCCGCCACTGGCTTCAAGTTTTAAATCTTCAGGCGTTTGTTTAATCAGCTGAATCCACAGACCTAGGCGCATGTCGTTGACAAACATATAACGATGCGTTGGGTCAAATGCAATACTGCCCCAGTTCATCCCACCCAACGAACCCGGAAAACTTAAAGATATATCAGAACCCGGTGCAGTAAAGAGACCGTCATAACGCATCGATTTAAAGTTAATACGACACATCAACTGGTCAAATGGCGTTGCGCCCCACATGTCCGATTCAGTCAAAGTTTGATTGCCAATTTGTGGCATTTCAACTGAACGTGGCTGAGTTGCACTGTATTGCTCATCAGGAATATCTGCAGCTTTTACAGGTTGCTCAACCACTTTGGTTAAAGGCTTGCCTGTCACACGGTCGAGTACAAAGAACTGACCGGACTTGGTGCCAATGACAACAGCAGGTTTGGTTTGCCCATTTTGCATTGGAAAATCGACCAAGCTTGGCTGCATGGGTAAATCGAAGTCCCAAAGGTCATTGTGAACGGTTTGATAAACCCACTTCTCTTGACCTGTGGTTGCATCTAAAGCCAAAACGGAAGAATTGTACTTATGGTCTACAGGTTGACGGTTTCCGCCCCAGACATCGACCGATGAACTTCCTATCGGTAAGAACACCGTGTTCATTTGCGGGTCGTAGGACATTGCCGCCCAAGAGTTAGCTGAACTACGTTTATAGATTTCACCCGGTTTGAGGACATAGTTTGGATTTGGGTTACGTGGATCAAAAGCCCAACGTAGCTGTCCAGTAATCACATCATAAGCACGAATTACACCACCGGGCATATCCGCTGCAAAGTTGTCAGCAATACGACTTCCAACGATGATACTGGTGCCCGCAATGGTTGGCGCCGAGGTCACTTCAAAACGAGGCGCTTGCGTGCCCGCACCTAGACCATCTAGTAAGTTCACTGTTCCATCAACACCAAAGTCTTTACAGCGTTCGCCTGTATCGGCATTGACTGCAATTAAACGACCATCAGGTGTATTGGTATAAATACGACGTGGACATGCAGTATTGTTTGCCACCGCAGTGACCGCACTGGCACCTGCTAAAGTCGGTTGTACCAGGGCTTGAGTCGAGTCAAAGTAACCCACACCGCGGCAACGCTCCCAAGCATCGGCTTTAGAATTCACTTCAGCCTTCCAGATTTGTTTACCTGTGTCCGCATCTAAAGCAATAATGTTGTTATGCGGTGTACATAAAAAGACTTTATCGCCCACCTGTAAAGGGGTGAGCTGGTCTTCTGCGCCATTACCCGTACCTGTGGTCATATCGCCTGTTTGAAAGCGCCATGCTTCCTTTAACTTAGATACATTATTTCGGTTGATCTGATCCAACGCAGCAAAACGACTCCCACCAGCATCATTACCATAGTGCGACCAATTCACTTGTTGAGTTTGAGCTGTTACAGGTACTAAGGGTAGCTCTTCACCGCTGGCTTTGACTGTAGGATGTGGAATAAACATGCCATACAAACCACCGAGCATACCTAACACCGTCAAACCACCTAAAGCATAAGCGGGTGCCGAAGGCGCAATTTGAAATTGGTACTTACGAATAGCAGGCAAGGTAAAACACAGTGCGGCAAATAAACCCGCAGGAAACATTAAACGTGAATGCAGTGCCCAAAAATCCCAACCTGCATCAAACAGTGCCCAAACCACAGTTCCAAGAAAAACCAGTGCAAAAATCCAGACACCCAGTACTTTTTTTCTAAAAATAAATATTGCGGAAATGGTGGTCAATAAACCTGCAATGAGGAAGTACCATGAACCACCTAGACTAATCAGTTTTCCCCCACCGATTAAATAAAATAAGCCAGTCAGCAATAAAGCTAAGCCTAATATAAAGCACCATATTTTAAATATGGGTTGAGATTGTGCTTCGGACATACTTTTTACCCCAAATGCTGTGTTTTAAATGATCTCTCCTACTTTGTTTTGAGCATCATTCACACCACATCCAAACTTTGAGCATCCACAATTAACTTGCTTCAACAATCAAAAAAGAGTGTTTAAATTCAGCAACAGTATTGCTTACATTTTAAACACTCTTTCACTTTAAATACGATTAAAAATTCACCTTAACGCTAAGACCCGCCACCCAAGCATCATCCACTTCTTTCACGCCAGAAGGTTGATAGATATATTGCAGGTTGGGTCTGAGCATCACCGCAGGTGACCACTGATAGGTATAGTTCAACTCAACATTGAGTTCGTCATGTTGAATTGGGACATAGTCACTGGCAAGCACGTCATAACTGTAATAACCACGGCCTTCGTTGGTGGCTATTTGCTTATCCGTCACACGATCATTCACCACATAGTTGGCCAAACCAAAACCGATGGAATCATTTGGACGGCTATCGAATGGACCTTTGTACCAAAGTGCCAGTTGTTGTGTACTTTCTACAAATGTTGTGTCCTTATCGTTCACTACACCATTAAAACTGATATATAAACCATGCTTCGGATCAGCTCCGTGTTGGGTCAGTTGTTGTTGTGCATTCAGCCAAAAACTGTATTTTCCATCTTGCATTTCACCACTGCGAATGTCTTTTGACTCAGCCGTGGAATACAACGCGCCGATTTTATATTCACCAGGCAAGCCATTAAACGAGGCTAACTTTGGTTTCCAAACCAACTCTACAGGAATGGTAGCCCCTTCGACATTGTCCATATCAAGGTTAAAGCCATCACTGTCTGAATCTGTTTTGACATTGTCTGGATTAACTTCATAGACCCCAACGCCAAATGACCAGTCTGGTGCAAATTGGTATTTAACATTGGTGCCCCATAAACTGACAGGCCAGTTATACCAAATCGAACCGATGGATTTTCCAAGCTGTCCGCCACACAAAAGTAAATTCTGAAATTCACATTGCGAACTATTAAAGTCATCCGACATGCCCATACGACCAATCTTAAATTGAACGCGGTTATCATCAAATCCAGTTTTGATCCAAGCCTGAGTTAAGCGCCAAATTTTGCCACGACCATAAATTTCTTGGCTGTTGCCCAAGGTACTGGTACGAGGGTCTTTAATACGTTCAAGCGTTAAGGCATTACCTTCACGTTTGGTAATCATCAAGCCTGCTGTGGTATTTTCCCAACCTGCAATTTTATTCAAATCAAAATTAGCACCTAAGGTTAGCTGCCCTGCATTTTCCAAGATATTGTCATCGTTATAACCACCATCCAGATTGGTTGCCGCCTGACTCATAATTGCCGCAGTAAATTTATAGCCTTGATCTTCCAGTTGCTTCCGTTCACCGTTCCAATCCCCAAATAACCATTGACGATCAGCCGAATAAAATTCATTTGCAGAAGCCAGTTGGCAAGTTAAAAGTGCCAAAGATAATGTGCCAAGTTTTAATAGTTGTTGCATACCAAACATCCTTTTTTGTGAGGAAAGCTCAACCGAGCTTTCCATGCGGTTTTTATTATTTAATGCGAATGGCTGGACTCAGTTCAGAAGTTGCACCCAAATGGTCGGTTACATTCGCTGTCGCACTTGCAGCACCACTCAGTGCTTTCCAAGAAGCTTGACCTTGACCTTGTGCATTGGTTGTGAGTACTTGAGCCCCTAAGTACTGCTCAGCTTCGTGACTATTCGCTTGACGGTTGGCAAAGAATTCAACTTGGTAGCGTTGATTTGGTTGCCCTTGAACTGTAGCGGTGACTTGTCCTCTGCTATAGCTTAAACTCGGTGCTTGGATGTTTTGGTTTGGCATCGCATTACAGCTTTGCTCATTTGGCTGCGTGCAAGTTTTTTGAAGTTTTGCATCTTCAATCACCACACCGCCACCACGAGAACCGACAAAACCTGTGTGCTCAAGTGCTGGCACAGCAAATACAATGGCACCCAGACGTTGGTTTGGTACACATGAACCGCCTGCTTCACAACGCTTAATATCTTTACCATTGCCCCAAATTAAATTTTTGGTCAGCGTGGTACGTGCATTGGCATCTTTTTCTGAACGAATGGCAATGCCAAGACGGTTACCATGAACTTTATTACTGTCAAAAATGTTGCCATCACCGGTGAGGTTAAAGCCTATCGAATTGTTGGTCAGTTCGTTATAGGCTATGTAATTGCGCTTACCCCAATTTATTTGCAAACCATCAGAGTAGTTTTCAAATTTGTTGCCGATCACCGCATTGTCATTACCCCACAGAATTTCGATACCTTGCGACGGTTCTGGATTAGCTTTGGTTGAAGTAAATAGATTATTGGCCACAAGGTTAAATGCCGCGCCACGCGTCAGCTCTAAACCATCACCATTATCGACAAACAAGTTGTTCAAAACTTTGTTGTTATTAGTGGTGGTAGAGGTTGGATTGCCCTTACCATCATCGCCCGTCAACATCACGCCTGAACCACCGTAGTTATTACTGATACGGTTATGTTGAATCAAGTTATTGCTTGAGCGGTTCACCAGTACACCAATACAGAAACGATGAATATCAAGACCTTTTAAGGTCACGCCATTCACATCAGATCGGAAGAGCACACGTCTGAACTCCAGTCACACTTGATGATCTCGT
>ERZ650306.1433-NODE-1433-length-13394-cov-4.761152_pt1 | contig 13394 bp, 6 predicted proteins | sample MGYA00376242_ERZ650306 | MGnify/ENA primary metagenome ERZ650306 (study PRJEB26733, sample SAMN07839244) | wastewater metagenome | biome: urban; feature: wastewater treatment plant; material: waste water | place: USA: North Carolina | collected 2016-03-31 ...
AACTCTTTTGAGTTCTTAGTATTACCTAATTGTTTTTTTAGAACGTTTTCTAGTTCTCCTAGTATGCATGCCATTAGCAGTTCTCCATAGTCTTTAATTTATCATTTACCCACTTACCAATAGCAGATTTTAGATTTTCATCTTTAATTCCATTTACTAACTTATTCAGTTCAGTAGGTATTTTCTCTTTTGTAAGTGTACTGTATTTACCCTTAGGACTATCTTTTGACTCAGTTAGGATATTAACATCAGTTTTACCTAACTCTTTCATGATGTTATCTAGATGCCATTTAGCACTCTTTCCATGCTCTGTATCTTTTAATGCCTCTTTAATAGCTTCTAAATCACCAATTACTTGCACTGTGTCTTTACTGGTTAGTGTATTCCATAGTTTATCACTTACTTTCAATTTATCATTCAGTAATTTGAATTGTGCTAGATTAGCTTTTGATTCAGTTGTATTAGCACCTTTTATGAAGTCATTTAAGTCTAGCACATAATCTACTCCATCAGCAATCTTACCTTTGAACTCTTCTGCGGTTTTAGCTCTGTCTCTTTCAATTACCTTTTTCAGCATAGCTTTTATTCTTGCTATTGTAGGGAATTCTTTAGCTCTTGCATCAGCTGATTCTTTAACATCAACTACTCCTGAACCCATTTGGTATAGGTGTCCTGAACCATACGCTTTAGTACTATTTGCTAATCTCTCATTATTCAATTGTTCAGCTAATTCTATTCTCTCTAGCATTTTACTAACTGACAACCCTAGTCTATTAGCTTCTTTAGCATAGTCGAATGCTCCATCACCTTTTGGTCGTAATCCTATAGCATCTGTAAACTTGTTTATTAGCCCATCTTTAACTAGTCCTGATAGCATTTTTTCTAACTTATCTAACTGATCTGCCATAATTGATCTACTGAATCCTGTTTCAATCATTCCTGTATTGTAGTAATCTGCCGTATCTGTTAGTAGTGCTTTGTTTAATCCTAGCACTACTGCATCGTACACATTTCCTCCAGTGTATTTACCAGCAAGTTCACCTTTTAATTCTCTGTTCAGTGTTTCCATTATCATCTCACCATCTATAGCATGTATTGGTATTGTTGATGCAGCACCTGTATTTACTATCGGTTTTGATTCTTTAATTTGTCCACCTACTGTTGTATCCCCAACTCTTACTCTACTTGAGTGAATTCCGCCTTTATCAGCTGTTTTCTGTAGTGATTGATTTCTTACTCTACCATTTTGGTTCCATACTATTGTATGTCCGTATCCTTCATCTATCAACCTATTATTAACTTCTACTAAGTCTTCTTTACTTAGTGCCATTGAACCTTTTTTAGCACCTTCTGAGCCATACTTCTCAGTTAGTTTAGTTTTTACTGCTTCATGTAACTTAATCTTGTATGCTTCGAATGTTAGTATCTCAACCGATTTAACTGCATCTCTGTTCTTATCTACGAATCCTAATCTACTTTCGAATGCACTTTCTATTGCTGTTCCGAATGTAGCATCTATCACTTTACCTATATCTTCAATTGATTTTTCATCAACTTCTAAGTGTAGTAATTTATCATCTTCACTCATTTCTGCAGTATCTATTGTCATACCGTACATATCTTTGTATCTTTTCACTGGTATGAACTTATCTACGAACGCTAGTTCAGCAGTTGCATCTTTGCTATCTCTTAGTAGTCCACTTGCTTTTTTAATCGCTTTTACTACTGTGTCTACACCTAGTGAGTATGTCAACTTTTTCTTAATTGAATTAATTGATGCTCCGTATATGTATACCATTACTGGACTTTTAGCAATTGATCTGATGTTTTTTAAGTTCAATTCGCCTATTTGATTCAGCATAGCTAATTGTTTATCTTCTGACTCTGTTCTTTCATTGTTGTTTACTAGCATATCTTTATATGCTTGTACTTCACCAATCATTGCCACACCTATTGTTGAATATAAGTCTTTGAATACAGCATCATCTTCTAATTGAGTTCTTAATTCAATTAGCTCTTTACCTGTCGCTGTTTTCATTTTATCTTCTATTTCAGCAGCATGTTTCTTACCAGCTTCAATTAGTGCTCCAGGTGTGAATGTTACATCTCCTAACCATTTACTTACATACTCTTTTAATGCAGGCATTCTATCAGCAGTGTATATTCCACCTTTTTCAGCCATTTGTATAGCTTTATCTGTACCTATTTGTAGTAATGTTAGTATCATACCACTTGTTATTGCATCTATCTCTACGCTTGATGCAGTTTTGAACTTACCTTTACCTTTTATTGCTTTGTCCCATTCTACTAGCAATTCTATTGAACTTAGTCCATGATGTCCTTCTGAGTCATCGAACACTTCTGCCATTGCTTCTATGTTGAACTTACCATCTCTTACAGCTTCATAAGCCTCTTTGATTGGTCCATCTTTGATTACCTCTAATCCTTTATCAGTTACTTTGAATGTCTCATCGAACTTCTTATTAGCTGTTTCTGGACTTAGTTTATCTGGATCCATATCAAGTCCTTGTAGGATACTTGCTTTCATCATCTGTACATTATCAGCATTATTTACATCTATTGTTTCTACTTTATTATCAGCTACTACGAACTCTCTGTGTAACTTACTTTCTTGGTATTGTAAGTCACTTAGCATTGTGTATCTTCCACTTACTGTTTGACCCCATGGTATGTAGAACTTTTTACCTTTTGCTGCTTTAGCAAATGTCTTTAGGATGTTCCACTCTCTTACCAACTTATCATTTCTAGCTTGTTGAGCTGATTGTTCACTTATGTGTAATCCTGAGTTTTCCACATCTTTATAACCCATCATCTTTAGCACATCTTCTTCTGGCATTTCTAGGTACTTATCTAGTCTATCACTTATTGTGTATGCTATTTCTTCTGTTTTGTTCATCTTAGCATTTGTTTCACTATCAATTGCCATTTTAGTGTTCATTACGAATCTTTTACCATTCTCTACTGGAGCCATTTTCTTGAATGATGGCAGTGGTCTATTTCTGTTCTCATTTAAGTACTGTAACTTATTCATTGCTTTGATTAATGCATTATTACCATCTATTCCTAGTAACTCATCCGATTCAATCATTGCTTTATTCACACTAATTAAGTTCTGATTCTTACCTCCGAACTCATCTGCTTGCATATCCATTGTTCCATTATCAACTGCTATTGCTTGTACTAGTACTCCTAGTGCTGATTCGAATGACTCTTCTGTGAACTCTGGTGTATTCTTACCTAATCTAATCCCTAGTGCTTGATATACTTCTGATCCTATGTCTTTTCTTATAGCAGCTGAACTTACTAATCCATTAGCAGCATTTAGTTTAACTTCTTCTTGCTCTGTTGGATCTGTAATTCCTAGGTATTTACTCATCTCACCAGCATCCATACTTAGTATGTTACCAACCATTGCTTGTGTATCAATTATCATCTTAGCTGAGTAGAACTTTAGTATAGTCTTTGTTTGTTCATCAATCTCTAATTTACCATCTTTAACTGTACCTATCAATTCTAGTATATCTACTGGGAATGAAGTATCTAATTGTGACTTAACTTTGTAACCTTCTAAGTTAGTTGGTATATTACTTTTATCTGCTTTTACAGTTAGTGTTTTACCATCTGCACTTTGTAACTTATCTCCACCTTCTATTGGTCTATTTATAGCTACGTACTTATCAGCATACTTAATTACCAATCCTTGCTTATCTATATTCCCAGTAATCTTTTCACCAGTCATATGTATATCGCCTATTGTTACTCCATTTATGAACTTATCCATTGTTTTGAAGTTCTCAATTAAGTCTTTACCGTCTTGCTCATCAGTTACAAAGAACTCTTTGAACGACTTTGGTAGTGCTTCCAGCAGTTTCTTTGGATTACTGAATAAGTCAGCTCCTAATTTTCCGAATATACTATCTTGACCTTGTGTTAGCATTCTATGTACTGCACTTGATATATGGAAGTTTTGTAAGTTTCTTACCATTATCTTAGCACTTAAGCTATCCCCTTGAGCTTTGAACCCTTCTATCGCTTCATCTACTAATTCTGCCATAGCTTGATTTAACGCAGTCTCCGGAGTTTGTAACCCTTTACTTGTTACTTTTTGTGTTGCTTCAACTCTTTTATCTTTAGTTTCAATCATTGGTTTACCGTATACTGTATCAGTATATTTAGTTACTTTACCTATTGATGTTTTAACTACTTCTGGCGCAATTCCTTTACTATCTAGGTAATCTTGCTCTATTGTATTAATCATTCCAAGTAAGTCATTTAACTCAGCTTTAGTAGCATCGAATTGATTCTTGTTCAATCTTAACTTATTTCTTAGTTCATCTAACTTGTTTAGCATTGATTTGATTAGTTTATCTGCATAAGCTATCAATCCAGCTAGTGGGTTTTTAGTACTAATTCCTTCTAATCTATCTAATCTTGCATCTACTGCTTTTTCGATTCTATCGAACAGCGAATTTAACTTAGTTTTATCGGCATTTATCTCATCTAACTTTTTAGCATAGTAGTCTTTGATATGTTGTTTTACATCCATATCTTTAACTTTAGCTAACTCTGCACTTAGTGTTTCATCTAACTTAGCTATCTTCTCTCTCACTGCTCTTAGTGGATCTTTTGGATCAGCAGGTTTAGTTTCTGTTACTTTAACCGGTTCAGTGAATTTAGCTTGAGCCTTGTAATCTTCTTTATGAATTACTTCATCAGGTCTACTCTCCATTGTTGGTTCAATTACTACTTGTTCTTTAGTAGTTGACTCAATTTTAGCCACTTTTACTGGCTCAGCATCTTCATTGAACTTAGCTTCTGCGTAGTATTCCTCTTTATTTACTGATTCATCTGGCACTGCTTTTGCTGTAGTTTTGATTTCTCGATTAGCAAATTTATCATCAATCCATTCTACTGTACCTTCAGCAGTAACTTTCGCTACTTCTTGTCTATCTTTACCATTTACTAACTGTATTGTTTCATTTCCAGCTTTGTCTATTTGGTATGCATATTCTCCACCTTTAACTTTACCTAATTTACTTAGTATCTCTTGTCTTCTAACCATTTGTTCATTAGCAGTTTTAGTTGCATTGTATGCGTTATCTAGTACTGCTTCGTATGCTGTTTTAGTATTAGCTTTTAGGCCTTTTAATCCACCTGCTGTCTTTTGTAACTTTTGTATTACTTCTAGCATTTGATCATTTTCATTGATTAGTTGACCTAGCAATTTACTTGTTTGGTATGCTTTATCTTTGTTTAACTTCTCTAATCTACTATTAGCAAATCTTTCTAATCCAGTTAGTGTTGTTCCACCTGCTTTAGTTACTTTCTCATCTAGTAAGTTCTTGTTAGCTTTTGGATTTAGTAACGCACTTTCTAATTCTCTAGCATATGTTTGAATTCCTGGTCTATTTGGATCAGCTCTTAATCCACCTGACGGATCTAACTCTATGTATCCTAATTTACTCATTTCAGCATTTACTGTATCTAAGCCTTTACCACTTATGTACATATCTATTAAGTCTACTAGTTCTTTTGGACCTTTTGAATTCTCATCGAATTGGTCTGAACCCATCACATCTTTCATATCTTTGATGTCTTGCTCTAGTGAAGCCTTCATTGATTTAACTTTTTCTAGTATGTTAGCATCCATTTGAGCACCAGTTGTTTTAACTGTTGCATCTGCTTCAGCTGCTACTTGTTTACCTAGCTTCATAGCATTCAACTTACTTTCTGTTGATTCATTGCTATTTATTAAGTCTTTGAACTGCTTAGTTGCTTCGTATGTTCTTTCATCAATTACATCTTTAGCTTTGAAGTCTACATCTTCTCTAGCATCTAATTCTGCTATTGTTTTGTATATGTTCTTAATTGCATCTGTATTTTCCTCTTTAGCAGCTTTAGTTAGTGCATCTCTAATTACTCTACCGTATGTGAATGCTTTTGGAGCACTTTCATCTAAGTCTTCAGTTAACTTACCGTGTATTGCTTCTACTTTACTTACTACATCATCAGTTGCACCTGTTGCTAATCCTACTTCAGCTTCAGCTTTTAGTGGAGCTGTGTATTTCATATTCTCTCTAACTGCTTTTTGTTCATCAGTTTCAGTTGCTAATTCTATGCTCTTTTTAATTACATTTACTGCAGTTCCTGCTGACGGTAGTATTCCAGCCACTACTTCTGGAGTTTCTCCGGCAGTTCTTAGTGCTCCACCCATTACTCCACCAGCAATCACTCCACCAATTGTTTCGTCACTTGATGCATATTCACCTAATTTATCTAAGCTAGTTCTATCTTCAGCTTTTCCAGTAGCCCATTGCTCTTGAGTTGCTTCGTACCATTCTTGCAATCCTTCACCTGCTGTTGACATTCCTACACCAGCAACTTTTCCACCTACTGTTTTGCCAGTTGCAAGTACTTCACCAACTCCTGATTTAACCAGCATTTTCTCAGCTATTAATGAGGGTACTATACTAGCAGCTGTAGCAAACGCTTCTTCTGTTGTCATCTTTCGACCGTTAGTCTTTTCGAATTCATCCATTTGATTATTTAACCTAGTTGCTACTACTGATGGTATACCTGCACCTGGAGTCATTAGCACTGCCATTTCTGGAGCACTTTCAGCTAGGTATCTATCTAGGTTAGTTGCTACATTCCATGCAGCACTTCCATACTCTTTGTTTGTTATATTTGCACTGTATGCTTTCTTTTCTTCATTCCATGCATCTCTAGTTGAGTATCCTACGCTTTTATCAACTTTCTCTTGATCTTTTCTAGCTTCTTCTATTGTTAAATCTGTACCTAGTAGTTTTGGGTTCTCAGGTAAGTACTTATCTATATTTTCTTTACTTACTCCTAGTGTTCCTGCTAGTGCTCTACTACCGCTTCTTGCAGCCGCAGCCATATCACCCCAGTATTTTACAGTACTTGCTTGTGTTAAGTCTACTGTTTCACCTAATCTACCATCTGGATCTTTAGTTCCCAGTGCCATCAATTGCTTATATGCATCTTGTTGTTCTGGTGTTTGCACTTTAGCTTTCATACCATTTTGTTGATTAGCAAACGCATTCTGTCTTGGGTCTGTAGCAGCTATGTCAGTCACATTTTGACCTGTTTGTAAGTTAATTAATGAACTTAAGTCTCTCCCATTTGCATCTTTACCTACTATTGCTGTACCTACTGGCACATCTAGTGGAATTTGCACTGACTGTCCAGTTGAATCTTTGTAGTATCCTGTTAAGTTAGTTTGTTCAGCATTTCTAATTAGTGGTGCTTCCCATTTAGCTTCTCCTGGACTTGCCACTAAGTCAGCTAGTTTTTGTATTTGTTGTTGATTACCCACATCTATCATGTCTTGTGGAGTTAGTTGATCAGCAGGCTTTCCTAGTATTTTAGCTACTTGTGCTCTCTGCATATCCATAGCATACTTTGATTTACCGTATTCACCTTCAGCTTTACTGTTAGTTCCGTACATATCATATGGATTGTTTCCGTGCTGTAGTTCTACAGCATCATATCTTTGACCTGTACTTGGTGACTCTCTTAGTGCACCTGATTGCAATCTTACTGTATCAGCATCACTCATTCCTAGTATAGTGTCTTTCTTAGCAGATAGTACACCTAGTTTTTCTTGTACTTTATTTTGTAAGTTTGTTGTTTTTGATTGTGTGTCCGTTTGCGTTGCAGTTGTTCCTGCTGTTTGTTGCATTGGATCGTATATTGTAGCGTCTGAGTACATATCAGTTAATGTAGGCATGTTTTAGTCCTTAATTGTAAATTAACTACAGTATAGCTAATTTACTCTTAAGTTTTGTTTATTTTATTAAGGCTTTCCACTCATCAGCAGTTCTTCCCTTAAATGGTTTTCCTGTACGAGTAGTCTGTAAGTAATTTCTACGAGCCATTGATCTATCATAATCACTTAGTATAGGTTGTGTTATAGGAGATTCAAATACACTATTGTTTTTATCTTCACTTAAGCTCAACTCTTTTCGTATAACGGCAATTTGCCTATTGGTTTTAGCTAAGTCTTTTGCTGTATCTTCTGTTTGTCTACCTTTAGCAAGTATTGTAGTATATGTCTTTGAATCATCTAACAATTTCTGTAACATATCCTGTTTATTCTTTACTTCTGCTGTTGATAGAATTGGCTCTTTAACTATATCAACCTTTTTCTCTGTCGGTTTTACAGGTCCTTCAGTAGCATATTCAGGGAACAGTTTATCTGCATATGCCTTTCTTTCAGCATCTGTCATTCTAGATATGTCTTCTTTTTGTACTGTTGGTCTCTTTTCTTCTGGAGTGGCTGTATTTTCAAACTTGTGCATAAATCTGTTTGTGTATGCTTCTCTAGTAGGTTCTACACCTTGTGCTTGAATAGCTTTCTTTGTAGCATCTGTTAGAGGCTCATTTGAGAAGAAATTCTCAGTTTGTGATGGTCCTAAGTTATGTGCCATATATACTGTGAAGTTATTAACTGGAACTCCATTACTTTTTAATGTGCTAATGTTCTCCTTTGTTAACTTATCATAGTAATAATCCTGTAACTCTGGACTTTTTCTAACTTCATCTATTGTATGCTTACCGCCATCTTGTTTAATTAAGCTATTAATTGTACTTGGCACGAATTGATATTTACCGAATGCCTTTGATGTTGCATTATAGGCATTATAATTTCCACCACTTTCTACTTCACTTAAGTTTTTATCATATGTTGATTTATTGAAGTTTGAATCTCCATATTTATCAACTACCAATTTCTTAATTTCTGAACTTGGTAAATCTTTATTAGCCGCTTCACTTAGCAAGGGTTTATTAGCATCTTTGCCGAATAACTCTGGCAGAACTCCTTTAGAACCTTCTAGGAATCTTTTTGGGTCGTAATCCACTACTCTGTAACCTGCTCTGTTTGGTACTATGCTAGCCCATTCTTCAGCAGTTGGTGCTTGTATATCTCTTATGTTAATTGATTTACTTAATCCTGAACCAGGTTGTTGCATTCCTAAGTTTCTTGTAAACATAGTTGTATCTAACTTGTTATCGGCCCATGTCCATGCTGTTGGGTCTGTATCTAACGATTGACCTGCAGCTCTAGCTATCTGTGCTTCTGTATATCCAGCTTTTCTAGCTAAGTCTATTGGACCTCCTTCAGCTAGTGCTGAACTAGCATCTATTGGGCCAATTTTACCTAGCGTTTCCATTAATCCACCAGCGGTACTTGAACCTCCACCAGTTCCACCGCCACCTATGCTTTGGTACTGTTTGAACAGCAATTCTGCTTTATCTTTATCTCCAGCTTGATTTGCTTTAGCTATGTCAAATTTTAACTGCAGTGCATCTTTATTTCTTTTCGCAGCTTCATCGTATTGATCTTGTTCAATTTTTCTATTAGCACTAACTGCAGCTTGTTGTTCTACTCTACTTAGTAAGTTTGAACCTAGTGCAGCACCAGTTTGAGCAGCTTTAGTTGGATCTTCTCCAGCTAGCACCATTTGACTAGTTAGTGCATTTGTTGCATCTTCTTTGAATGGTCTAGCTTCTTCATACCTAGCCTGTAATCTTCTAGCCATATCCTCATTAATTACCCCACCACTATTCACGTAGTCATTAACTTGTTTGTCTAGTAATGCTGTTTCTTTACCACTTCCGAACTTAGCTGCGTATGGATTTGTTAGGAACTCTTTTGACAAGTCTTGTCTAGCAGTTCTTAGTCCAATTTCTCTATTATAGTCTGTATCTGCTCTAGCATTTAGTTCTTGCTCTCTAGCAAACCTTTGTCTATCTCTTAGTAACTTATCTGCTTCTACAGCATTGCTTAACCCAATTTGATACTGCTTTTGTTGTCTGTCTGCGAAGTCTAGTAATCCTCCACCTACATCCGGAGTATCTACTCTACCTAAGCTGAAGTCTGGTTTATTTGCTGCCATATTAACCTACTCTCGATGCAGCTAACCCATTACTAAATGCGCCAGAGAACCCTGAACCTATATTCTCTTTGAACTTCTTTTGATTAGCAATTGTTTGAGCGTTGTATGCTCTCTGATCTTTTAGGTTACCAATTTGCTCTTTGTATAAGTCTGCTTTATTACCGAACATGTTATCGTACATATTGTACATACCTCCAGCCAGTCCAGCAGCTTGTCCTAAGTTATTCCATGTACCTTGTGTTAATCCACCTAAACCTGCACTATTAGCGTAATCTATTTGTGTATTGCCTGTTAACGCAGGCACTGCAGGAGTATTTAGTTTATTGAAGGAATCAATTACCCCAGCTTGTTCCTCACTATTGTATTTACTCATGTCTAAGTCATTTGACTTAATGTACTCTTCCCATGTCATTGCTTATCTCCTATCATCTTTTTTCTATTGTAGCTAAGTCTACCTTAGCTATTACTTATGTTATTATATTTAATCCATACCTAGCAAAGCTAGGTCTCTGTATTTGGAATTTAGTGCCTTCGTATAGGTAATCTACTTCGAATTGAGCATTATCTACATTTATAGGCTTTGTGTACATTCTTATGTCTTCTAATCCCATATGTAAGTTCTTGTCATACAAGTCAGCTATCTCACTTTGTTGAGCCATAACTTCAGCACTTAAGCTATCCAACTGTTTAGCTTTATTCTTTTCTCTTTGCTCCACTAGTGGTCCAGCTACCTTCATTGCAGTAGACATTGCTGAGAATGGAGTTGACACCATTGAAGTCATTGAACTCTGTAGTGTTGACATCATTCCTTCCATTGTTATATCACCAATTGTAGCTGATGCAATTGTTGATGCCTCTACAGCCGCTCCTGCAGCCATACTTGCTGTACTGCTTGCACCAACTGCTGTTAACTCACTAGCCGCAGCCTGACCTGCCTGTTTAGCAGCTTCTTGTACTGATGCTTGAGCGGCTTGTCTTAACAATCCTTGTATAGCAGCTCCAATTCCAGCAACCAAACTCACTATTCCTAGTACTTTAGCCCACCTACCTATATACTGCGCACCATCGTAGTCTCCAGTTTTAGCTAGCACCATTGAGTATAATGTTGCTGTTAGTGCTCCTGCACTAGCTCCAGCAGCAATAGCCACCAACGGTGATCCAGTTCCTACTGTGAGAACAGCTACTACAATTGCTACTACAATTAACACAATTCCTAGCGCTTTCTTCCAGCCCTTAGTCTTTTTTTTATCATATCCGAAATCCAATGAACCGAACACCACATTAGCATAATCATGTTTCTTTAACAATTGACTACTAGCAGTTCTTAATTGTCCATTATACCAAATTGTATCTGTTTTACCAAGTGATTTCTCACTTAGCCATAATCTAGCATTACCACTTCTAGCTTGTGCGGCTTCTACTCTAGGAATTCCTATAGTGGCTATTTCTTGTTTTGTAAGTGTCGATTTACCATATTGTAAGTCATCATACATTAATTGAATTATTGGACTGTCATCATTTAAGTAACCTATTCTTCTGTATTTATATCTTAAGTTTATACCTGATTGATAACTAGCAGTTTTAACCCATCTATTTGAGTAATCCACTTCTTGCTCATCATGAGCAGTTTTTACTCCTATTGGAACAATTCCAGCTTCCAGCACTTCAACTTCGAAGTCTATGCTACTAGCTGACGCTATTACGTAAACTCCTAAGTAATCATCCACATTAGCAGTATCTGCATCAGCATTTATTGCATAACCTGCTGATAATGTTTCGAAGTTCTCACTCACATACTGCTTAATCTGCTCTTTTGTCCATCCTATGAACTTAGCCGGATCACTACTATCTGTTATCTCTAACGTAAACTCTCTCCACTCATTGAATCCTATGTCTTCTTCAATAGACGTAGCTAGTGCTTCTTTACTGTAGCTACTTGTATCCATTTTACTTGAGTTAAACTTTAAGTACATTCTAGTTATACCCTTTTTACTTTGCTGTTTTATATCAGCAATTGGTATATTCAGTATCTTTAGTACTTTCTTAGTTGCCTCAGTTTCAGTTCCAGGCCATATGGTAAACTTTGAATTGTACACCTCAATTCCATCAATTGTAGTAGTCCCCCAATGTTTTCTTAACTTACTAGCTAATCTCTGTTTAGCCAGTAACTCTCCGCTTAGAGTAGCGTAGAAATCTATGTAAGATTTCATACTACTTCCTAAATGGTAATTGTAGGAGCTGCGGACTCACCTAATTTTTGAGTAGGTATTTTCCATAAGTTAATCATTTCAGTCCATGTAGTACTTGGGATACTTTCTATTTCAGCACCAGCTAATGTACCTAACATACTAGCACCAGCACTTGCAGCATTTGACCATGCATTATATACATAACCTCTAGCTTGTTCCTTACTTACCTGTTTTTGTAAGTCACTTAGTGTTACATATCCTGTATTTGACTTAGTTACAGCGCTAATTCCAGTAGCACTTAATCCACTCCAGTTAAACACACCATGATTTACGTACGTATCAGCTACTATTTTATGTGTTTGTGCATATGTACTTTCTTTTTGAGCTACTAACACGCTTCCTTGTAATGCTTTATTAGCAGTATCAGCAACTATATTTTGTATACTTGTGTACTCTTTACCATCATCACCTAGTCCAGTCACATTACCATTACTATCAAATGTAGGAGTTCCATACTCTCTTCTTAACTGAGCTTGCTTTAACTGTCTATCTGCTAGGCTAGCTATTACTTGATTAGCAATCAGTAATTTGTTCTGATCTAGAATATCTAGCTGCTTCTCCATCTCAGCTTTCTGTAATGCTAATTTTTTCTCAGCCTCAGCCCATTGCAGTCCTGTATTCATTACATTAGCAGTTATACTGGCACTCATTTGTGCTATTGTATCACCTACTACTTTAGCTCTATCTGTACCTTTTAGCTCACTATTATCTATCAGATCTATTAGAGTCTCTTTCATTCTAATATACACACTATCAGGCCCTAGAGCCTCCTCAACCAGTAGACGTTGTTTTGAGACTACATCTAAGTCTGTTTCTATTAATATTGTTGCCATTTTTATTTTTCCTTATATCATGTTATTAATTGTTATATTTCTAATCCTACCATTAATTGCTAAACTGCTTACCTGGCTCTGATATATAAGCTATCACCATCTGCTGATACATCTATCAGTTCCTTATATTTTGACACAACATCTAATGTTGTTTCTAAACTTATATTTGTATGCGTATACGCCATTTTATTTTCCTTATTTTAAATTTAATTGCCTAACCAACAGATATACTAGGTATATCAATTAGATAGTCATACACTGCACCATTTGCTCCAGTACTTATACATTTAATAGAAGAAGTTATTAATTCGATTGGATATCCATTATCAAACAATGATGATAAGATCGGAAGAGCACACGTCTGAACT